>Ga0224500_10000513_pt1 | contig 26389 bp, 20 predicted proteins | sample SF_Oct11_sed_USG_FD_168126 | JGI IMG/M metagenome (GOLD analysis project Ga0224500, IMG submission 168126) | Sediment microbial communities from San Francisco Bay, California, United States - SF_Oct11_sed_USGS_4_1 | ecosystem: Environmental > Aquatic > Marine > Sediment | place: USA: California... | reverse complement strand
GAAACTCTGCTGAACATGTTGGCACAGATGCCCGATTTGAAGGTTGCTGCGCGCACTTCCAGCTTTGCCTTCAAGGGCAAAAACATCAATATCCGCGAGATTGCGAAGGCCTTGCAGGTTTCTCACATTCTTGAAGGCAGTGTTCAACAAGCCGGCACCCGGGTGCGGGTTACGGCGCAGCTGATTCGCGCATCTGACGGTTACCACGTGTGGTCAGAGAACTTCGATCGTAACAGCGACGATATATTCGGAATTCAGGATGAGATCGCGCTTCGGGTGGGTCAGGCGCTTTCGGCGTCACTGCTGGGAACCGCCGAAACCGGCCTGATCGCCGGCGCCGGCACTGACGACCCGGATGCCTATGATCTCTATCTGCAGGCGCTCAAACAACGCGCCACATTTTCCTACGGTGGGCTGGAGGCCGCCGAAAAGTTGCTGAAAGGCGCGCTGGCGACTGATCCTGATTTTCTGGCGGCCAAGACGGAACTCGCGATCAATTACCTGCACCAGCTCGAAACCGGATTGATGCATCAGGATGATGCGTTCGCCGCCGTGACGGCGACCGCAGAGCAGGTACTTGCGGAAAGTCCGGAAAACGTCGCTGCACGCGCGATCCTGGCCTACGTGCAAGCAGTATCGCCGCATTCAGAATCCGCCCTGATGGCTATCCCCGACGCCATTCTTGAGCTCGAATCACTGGTTGCAGAAGATCCGCGAGACCTCGAAGTGCGCCTGCTGCTGACGAAGTTGCTGACGGCAACGCAACAGACCGGACAGGCACTGCAGATCCAACGTGAGGCGCTTGAGCTGGACCCGTACAACGCCCGCATTTATTTTCAGATAGGTACGCTGTACCTGGAGCTGGGCCAGTTGGAGGATGCGCGCACATCATTGCGAAAATCCCTTGAAATTGAGCCGTCGCAGCCAAACGCATATTTAAGCCTTGGTGTTGTCGCGCTGAAAATGGGCGACGGTGTGGACTATTTGCAGCAGTGTCTAAAGGCAATGGAAGTCGACCCAAGAGACCATGAAATTCCCGGCATGATTGCTGAGTTTCTTTATCGGTTGGATCTCGTCGAGGAAGCGAATGATTTCCGCAATCGGGTTTTGGCAGTTGCGCCCACAAGCGCTGTCGCTTATCGAATCGATATGTTGCGCGCCATCAGTCAGCAAGATGAAGCGGCTAGCGTCGCAGTGGCGCGCCGTGCCATTGAGAACAACGTCGAAGACCGTCAATTTGCGTACACCGGTGCAGTTCAGCACATCTTGCGGACGGCGATCCGGAACGGCTCGCTGGAGCAGGAGAACGCCTACCTGGAGCAACAGGCGCCCGGAATACTGGACATCGATGCGGCGGCCGTCCCGATCAGGTTCATGCGCGCGCAGCAAGTGGCATTTGATGCCTGGTACGCAATGTTGCCGCGGGGGGAATTGCTGCGCCGGGTTGCGAAAATTCAGGAAATTGCAGCCTTCTATGGCTTGGACTTACTGAAAGAACCGGATGCGCGTGTTAGCGTAATGGCAATGCAGGGAAATGTTGACGACGCTGTCGAACTGGCGCTGGCGGAAGTCTTCGTCCGGTCCGTGCTGACGCATCCGAATTGGCGGGAACGCTTTTCTCAGGCACAGTACAAGGAGTTTGTTGCCAGGCCTGCAGTACAAAGCGCGATGCGATCATGGGAGGCCGAAGAAAATGCGGTCCGCGAGCGCGTCAAAAACTATCTCCTCGACCTCAGTGCGGCTTAGTCAATCATGAACAGAAAAATCAAAACACAAGACATACCAACGCTGATCGGCCAGCAGTTGCCACCGTCGCCCTGGCTGGAAATCACCCAGGAGCGCGTGCAGCAATTTGCGGACGCAACCAACGATCATCAATTTATCCATCTTGACCCGGAACGTGCGGCGAAAACACCGTTTGGCGGCACGATCGCGCACGGCTTCCTGTCGCTGTCGCTGCTGACTTACCTGAACAACCAGAGCGGCGTCGCACCCGAGAATCTCGAGATGGTCATCAATTATGGATCGGACAAAGTGCGCTACCTGGCCCCGGTCAGGGTGGGCAAGCGCATACGATCCGTGCAGACGGTAACCGACGCTACGGAAAAAAGGCCGGGGCAGTGGCTCATGAAAATTCATGCGAGCGTTGAGATCGACGGTGAGCAGACGCCCGCGTTGATCGCCGAAACCCTGTCGATGTGGATCGTCAGTACCTGAACTTTCCCTAACCTTTAATAAGCCGAGAGACCAATATGAGAACAGCCGTTATCGTATCTACAGCGCGCACGCCAATCGGAAAAGCTTATCGCGGTGCTTTTAACAATACCGAGGCGCCGACGCTTGGTGGTCACGCCGTCAAGCAAGCTGTGCTGCGCGCAGGATTGGATCCGGAGGAAGTGGAAGACGTCATCATGGGCTGTGCGATGCCGCAAGGTACGCAAGGTGCCAATGTTGCCCGGCTAATTGCCCTCGCAGCCGGCTTGCCCGTGACGACTGCGGGTATGACCGTTGATCGCCAGTGTTCATCGGGCATGATGGCAATTGCGCTGGCGGCCAAAACCATCGTCTCGGATGGCGTGGATATCATGGTCGGCGGTGGACTTGAGTCGATCAGCCTGGTGCAAAACGAAAACATGAACCTTTATCGGGCCAAAGATCCGCGCCTGCTCGCCGTTCACAAAGATGTGTATATGCCAATGATCGACACGGCTGAAGTGGTGGCGAAACGCTATGGAATTTCCCGCGAGGCGCAGGATGAATTCGCCCTGCAAAGCCAGCAGAGAACGGCGGCCAGCCAGGCCTCAGGCAGGTTCGACGCGGAAATCGTGCCCATGAGTTCCAGCATGGGCGTCATGGACAAGGAAACCAAGGCCATCAGTTTCGTGGATGTCACCCTCGACAAGGACGAAGGCAATCGGCCGGACACCAACCTCGAGGGCCTGGCGTCACTGAAGCCCGTGCGCGAGGGCGGGTTCATCACGGCAGGCAACGCGAGCCAGTTGTCTGACGGCGCGTCCGCGTCGGTGCTCATGGAAGCGAAAGTGGCCGAAAAAAGGGCTCTGACCCCTTTGGGGATATACCGCGGTACGGCGGTCGCGGGCTGCGAGCCTGACGAGATGGGGATTGGTCCAGTGTTTGCGGTGCCGAAGTTGCTGAAGCGCAATGGCCTGACGATGGACGACATCGATCTTTGGGAATTGAACGAGGCATTCGCAGTGCAGGTGCTTTACTGCCGCGACAAGCTCGGCATTCCAAACGACAAGCTCAATGTCGACGGCGGGGCGATATCCATCGGCCATCCCTACGGCATGTCGGGCGCGCGCATGGTCGGCCACGCCCTGATCGAGGGTAAGCGCCGGGGCGCAAAATTCGTCGTCTGCACCATGTGCATCGGTGGCGGGCAGGGCGCCGCGTCACTGTTCGAAGTGGTCTGATGCGGGCACTGGTCTGCAAGGAGTACGGCCCCCCGGAGTCACTGCTTATCGAAGAGATCGATGATCCGGTTGCCGGCGACGGGCAGATACTTATCCAAGTTGCAGCGGCCGGTATTAATTTTCCGGACGTCTTGTCGATCGCCGGCAAGTACCAGGTCAAGACGCCGACACCGTTTGTACCCGGCAACGAAGCCGCCGGCACCGTCCTCAGCGTCGGCGCCGGCGTGACTCGATACGCCGTTGGCGACCAGGTCATCGTCAATTCGAAGGGTGGCGCATTCGCGGAAAAAGTCGTTGCAGATCAGAATTTTACGATGCATCTGCCGGCTGGTTTGGGATTCGAGCTCGGTGCCGGTTTCACGGTGACTTACGGCACCAGCTATCACGCACTCAAACAAAGCGCAGAGCTTCTGGCCGGCGAAACAATTCTCGTGCTCGGCGCGGCTGGCGGTGTCGGTATCTCTGCCGTCGAGATCGCGAAGTCGATGGGGGCTCGCGTTATCGCGGCGGCGAGCAGCGACGAGAAACTCGAATTCGCGCGCGAGTCCGGTGCCGACGAGTTGATCAACTACAGCACACAGGACCTGAAGGACACCGTCAGGGAACTGACGGGCGGCGATGGCGTCGACGTCGTCTATGACCCGGTCGGCGGCGAACTGGCCGACGCGGCGTTTCGGGCGCTGGCCTGGCACGGCCGCTACCTCGTGATCGGTTTTGCGTCGGGGGACATCCCGAAGTTCCAGGCCAACATTGCGCTCCTGAAAGAGGCGAGCGTCGTCGGCGTGTGGTGGGGCACCTGGGCGGCCAAAAATCCGCGGCTGCAAATACAAAATATGAAAGAACTGGGCGACCTGATCCGGAAAGGCGCATTGACGCCACGTGTCACCGAGTCTTACCGGCTGGAGGATTTTAAAGAGGCGTTCGAGGCCATCACCTCGCGTCGCGCGCGCGGTAAAGTCATCTTGCGGATGCAGTGATTTAAGGCTTTTGCCCGCGGCAATAGCCCTGCCGCATCTCACCCGATTCGATAACCACGACCATGGCCCGCCAGTCTTCCACGAAGTGATCGGCATCCTTCTGGCCGAGTAACCGGACCATGGACTCGTACAACTCACCTTTAATCAACGCGTACTCCCGTCGCGCTTCGGCGCGATACCAGTCCGAGGCATCCGTTGCACTGACGTTCTCGAATCCGGCGTGCATGAACTTTGCCTCGTAGTCACCGAGCTGCTCGAGCGCGTAGGTCAGGCCTTCCATCTTGAACCAGTAATGCATGTCATCAGAATATTCCCGCCCGGATCGCATCCACTCATAGCTGCTGAGATATCCGCCGGGCTTGAGGGCCCGCATGCACTCCTCGAGTAAGGAAGCCTTGTCGTTCGTCTGCGTAAGCGCGCCCGAGGTGACGATGATGTCGAATGATCCGTCCGCAAACGGCAGAGGGCCAATGTCGACGGTTTCGAAGCGACACTGCCCATGCAGGCCCAGTTCCCTGGCGTCGCTCGTGGCACGTGCAATCAGCGGTGCTTCGAGATCTACGCCGGTGACCTCAGCTCCGTGCGTGCGGGCCATTTCGAACGCCGGGCCGCCGATGCCACAACCGATGTCGAGGATATGCCTGCCCCTGGGGGAGGTACCCTCGAGCAGCTTCGCGACGTTGCCAGCACCGCCCGGCGCCATATAGCCTTTGCCCCATATGAGTTCGAGCATCGTGACCATGTTGTCGTGGTATTCATTATCGTGGTCCATGGGGCGACTCCATCATAAATCGCTTGCAAAAGACTTCCGTAATCTACGGTAGGAAGGTGGCCAAAACCGTACAACCCGGTAGTATCGAGCTAATCCAAACACGGGAACCACCTTATGACAACCGCGAAAGACGGGATCATTGCCAGGCTCGCAAAGAAGCTGTCAGAAGTTGAAGCAAACGAGCTGAAAGCGACGCTGGTTGCAACGCTGTTCGTCTTTATTCTGATGGCCTCGTACTACATCCTGCGCCCCGTGCGGGACGCGATGGCGAGTGACTGGACCGACTCGGAAGTCAGCTTTCTCTGGAATATCAACTTTTTCGTCAGTGCCGGGATCGTGGCGGTGTATGGTTTTGCGGTCTCGCGGGTCCGATTACGCAGTATCGTGCCCGCGATGTACGGTTTTTTCGCCACGACTTTTGTTGCGTTCTATTTCGGAATATCGCTGTTTGAAGACCGTGTCCTGGTCGACAAGGCGTTCTACCTTTGGGTGAGTGTTTACGCCTTGTTCAATGTGTCGGTCTTCTGGACTTTCATGGCGGACACCTTCAATGCCGGTCAGGCCAAACGCCTGTTCGGGATTATCGGTGCCGGGGCCAGCGCCGGCGCACTGGTCGGTCCTGCGATTCCTACTCTCTTCGCCGGGGTTCTGGGTAACGACACCCTGATGCTCATCGCATCTGTCAGTCTGCTGATGGTCATTCCGCTGGTCTTTTATACCTACCACCTGAAAGCGACCGAACTGGGTAACGCCGAGCTGCAGGCCGATACCTCGAAGGCCGTCGTGGGGGGTAACTGGTGGCAGGGATTCCAGGCCTTTTTCACAAATCCTTTCCTGCTCGGCATAGGCGTCTTTATCCTGCTGTACGTATTCATAGGATCGTTCATCTATTTTGAGCAAAAGAACCTGTTGGAGGAATTCTCGCGGGAGGAAAGGACGCAGATACTCGGCAGCATCGACTGGCTCGTGAATGTCGTGACTTTCGGCATGGCCTTCTTCCTGACCGGACGTATCGTGGGCAGGATCGGGATGGCAACGGCGCTCGCAATGATGCCCGTACTCGTTGCCGGTGGTCTCCTGATACTCGCGTTTGCGCCGATACTGACTGTGTTACTCGCACTGCAGGTTTTTCGCCGCGGCGGCAACTACGGCCTGACCCGACCGGCGAGAGAAATGTTGTATACGCGCGTTACGCGAGAGGAACGATTCAAAGCCAAACCCGTTATTGACATCGTCGTGTATCGGGGCGGCGACGCCATCAGTGGTACCTTGTTTGCATTCCTGACGGACGGTATCGGCCTGGGACTTGCCGCGGTCGCAGTCGTAGGCGCCGCAATCTCGGCGGCATGGGGCGCAGTCGGCGTTTGGCTGGGTAAGCGATTCGATTCGGTAAAAGAGACGAGGACTAAAGATGAGTAAACCGTGGTTTGACCAATACGACCCCTGGGTACCTCATGAGATTGGGGAATATAAATACACTAATGTTGTAGAGATGCTGCTGGAGGCCGGCGAGCGTTTCAGCGACAAGGTCGCCTTCAGCAACTTTGGCGCAACCAGGACTTATGCGGAAGTAATTTCGCTTTCGCGTGACTTCGCCGCCTACCTGCAAAACGAGCTGGGTATAGCCAAAGGCGATCGTGTTGCACTGATGGCACCGAACATGATGGCGTTTCCGATCGCCATGCTCGGCATACTTCGCGCGGGTGGAGTCCAGGTAAACGTCAATCCGATGTACACGGCGCGCGAGCTGGAACATCAACTTAACGATGCCGATACGGACACGATTGTCATATTTTCAGGTTCTACCCGCACGCTCGCGGAAGTCATCGGCAGGACCAAAATCAAGAATGTTATCGTCGCCAACCTGGACGACCTGATTGGTCTTGGTTTGCCATCGCCCCCGGTCGATCCGCGCCTCAAGAACCCGATCGCATTTCTCGATGCATTGTCGGCCGGAGCGAGCATGAAACTGGCCGATGTCGATTTGACCGGCGATGACCTGATCTTCCTGCAATACACAGGCGGTACAACCGGATTGTCCAAGGGCGCCATGCTGACCCATCGCAATCTCGTCTCGAACATCATGCAATTCGAGTGTTGCGCAGGTGACTACATCAGGGTGGGTGAGGAAGTAGTAATCACCGCGATACCGATGTACCACATTTTCGCATTGATGGTTAACACGCTGTCCTACTTCAAGTTCGGCGGCACCAACGTCTTGATCACGAATCCCAGGGACATGCCTGCCTTTGTCAAGGAATGGTCAAAGTGGAAAGTCACCGTTTTCACCGGCGTGAATACACTCTATAACGGCCTCCTGCATACACCGGGATTCGCGGACCTCGATTTCTCATCGCTGGGCTTTAGCGTCGGCGGCGGCGCCGCCGTGCAAAAAGCGGTATCCGATCGGTGGAAAGAAGTGACCGGCAAACACATCAAGGAAGGTTACGGACTGTCGGAGACTTCGCCAATACTGACCATAAATCCCTTCGGTATGACTGACTTCATGAGTTGTATTGGTGTGCCGGCGCCCTCGACGGACATCTCACTTCGTGATGACGATGGCAACGAGGTTCCGCAGGGTGAGCGCGGCGAGTTGTGTGCGAAAGGGCCGCAGGTGATGAAGGGCTACTGGCGGCGCGAGGACGCCACCGCCGAGGTTATGACGGACGACGGCTATTTCCGCACCGGCGATATCGCAGTTATGGACGAGACGGGGTTCTTTCGTATCGTCGATCGCAAGAAGGACATGATTATCGTCTCCGGATTCAACGTGTTTCCCAACGAAATCGAAGCCGAGATTGCGGCGATGGATGGCGTTCTCGAATGTGCCTGCATCGGCGTGCCTGACGAAAAGACCGGCGAAGCGGCCAAGGTCTTCATCGTCAAGTCGGACGAAGCGCTCACAAGAGAGGCGGTCCGGGAGCACTGCAAGGCTTGTCTCACGGCATACAAAATTCCGCGGCAGATCGTATTCATTGATGAATTGCCGAAATCGACGGTCGGCAAAATACTGCGACGCGAACTCAGGGATCTGTGACGGGAAAGTCTCCAGGGCCCGTGAACGTTAACAGGCCCTAGTAAACCGACTTGTTCAGAAATTCAAAGAGACTGGATCTGGCCGCGCCTTGCTGATCCCAGAGTTCGTACGATTGCGGCCTGGTTCCCGAGGTCAGAATTCGAATGTCGCTGGCAGCCGCGATAACGCGCAGATGGTCGATCGTAATTTCGTAATAGGCATCTGCAGCTGAGGCAACGGGCTTGAGGTACACCGGCTCGCTGGCGCCAATCGAGCTCGCAGTCCAGCCGGAAAGCTCAAGCGACAGTGGCTCACCATCGGCGAAAATGACAATCGATTCAAATCCGTCCCGTGCCTCTCCGGGGGCCGCCTCTTGCAGAGTGTTCCAGATGCCCAGCCAAAGATAATAGCGAAACTCGCCCATACGATTTATTTCGAGCGGGGCCATGTCGACGAAGCTTCTTGCATGCGCCGCCTTGCCGGATTCATCACGATAGAAAACCATCGGTGTCTGGCTATAGGCAATTGTTACGCCGGTTTTGGAATCGAGCTTGTAGACGGTGTCTGCACCAACACCGGCGCAGGACGCGAGTAGTAGCCCGACGATGGACACAATCACTCGTAACACTAGAAAAACACCTGGTAACCTAAATTGACAAAATAGGAATCACGTTGCTGATTCGTAACAATCGAGTCCTGCTGAGAAAAGAGTTTCCCTGCTTCCAGTTCGACCCGGAACGATTGACTACGGCGGTACTGGATTCGAATGCCGGGAGTATACAGCCATTGGACTCCCGGGCTCGACGCCACCTGGCGACGGTCAACGCGAATCCTGGGGTTCAAGCGCCAGGATCGACCGAGGGGAAAGCGACTGTCAAGAGTCAGTGTAGCGACATCGGAAGTGTCGGAATCCGAAAATCGGGCCGTCAGAATCGTGACGTCGCCTTCCGTCAACAAGCTACTCGCGATGAGGCTGCCGGAGTAATAGCCATAGGATGAGGCCGGTGTTGCAAGAACGCCGCCGGACGCAGGTGTTTCATCGATATCGGATTGACCTAAGTCCGCGGAGATCTGAAATCGCCGCGTCAAGGGATAGGAAAGGCCAACCGAAAAGTTCGTCGATGCCGCCGTACGGTCCCTGCCAAGCTCGACTAGCTCTGCAGCACTGAAAATCTCGGCGAGTTCCGCGAAGGTCTCGACCGGTTGCCCGATAATGGCATTGCCCGTGCTCAGGAATGGGCTGCCGCGCCGGTTTGCGGACGCATGTACAGACAGGCGAGACTCGAAACGCCAGCTGCCTTGCAGGAATGCGCTGGCCAGTTCGCCAAATTGCAGGTCGTAGTCAACCATTCCCCACAGGTTCTGGTTTGGCCCGAAATAGCGAAACTCGCCGCCGACAGCCTGTCGATCGCGAACGCTTTCGATCTGCTGCTGGAGGTAGTAAAGGCCCACGTCGAGGTTGGTTATTACGGGGCCATATTCAACGCTGACGCCATAAAACGAACGTGAGGAATCGATGCCGTCCGAGGTGGAATAGGCAGGTTTGCCAATGACACCGCTGACCATCAATTTTTCATTCAGCTGATAATCGAGGTTGAAGCCGTCGAATCTGCCGAGTACGCCTCCCGAATTTCGGGACTGGCGGCCGAAGCGCCCCCGCAGGCCGGTTCTGACGTCGGCCAGGTCAGCATAGGCATATGAAATCCGGGTCGAGTTTCCGGAGGTAGTGCTTGAGGTATTTTCAAGGAAGTCATTGCGGTGGCCAGCCGATACGCGACTGCTGAAGTCGAAGCGTTCGCCACGGTAACGGGCGTCGAAATTAACGTCAGAATACAGTGCTGACTGACTGACGATTTCTTCCTGGTCATTGGGTTGATTGACATCGCGCCGGTAGTACTGCGAAAAGTAAGTCTGAATTCGCCAGTCGCTGCGTCTCGCAGACAGTATTCGGTCTCCTGTGCTCGTTGCGCCGGAGGGCACTGAAGCGGGCCCGCTGTTAGCGAGCAGGGCGGCAAGTCTTTGACTGACCCTTTCGGCGCCTTCACTGTTTGGATACAAGGACAGGTAGCGCTGGTACTCAGCCTTTGCGTGGGCCGTTTGCCCATTCTTCTCCCGGGCAATGGCGAGAAACTCCTGTGCCTCCACTTGTCGGGAATTCGGGGGTAGCTGCAGTACCTTGGTGTATATCTGGATGGCTCTTGATGTGTCGCCGGAAATTATCGAGCGCCGCGCATCTTCCATCAGGGCATCGACTTTTGCGTTTCCTGACATGTCATCAGGCAATGGTTCGCTCACTAACTGCGACTGTTGAGCAGCGACAGTGAGATCTGTATCGACACTACCGCTTTCGAGTTGGTCGATCCAGGCACCTGGGTAATCACCGATCAAGTCGACCAGCACATCTCTTGCGGTAGCCGGTGAATCGAAGTTGCCCACTCTCAATCGATACCAGGTCGCGCCGTTAACGAGCGCTTCGGAGTAGTACAGTTTCTGATTCTCTTGCAGTACAAGGTCGGGCGCGTCGGCAATCGTGGGAATGCGTTTCAATGAAACCAGATTGACTACATACGTGCCGGTATCGCGTTTCGGCTGGACGACTTGTCTGCGAGCAGTAGCGGGAGATGTTGAACTCTCGTTGACTACTGACGCGCCGGAATTGTCAGCGGCTTTGCGAACGTGAATGTCCACATCAAAGGTCAATCCCGACATTTCGATATCGTAGGAAACCGGCTCGCTGAAGCTCAGTGTCAACACTGGCCCGACGGTTGCATCGCCATCGTATTCCAGCTCCGTCAGGTGAGCACTGTCCGAGTTGTACGGGCGCATACGGCTTTGCGACTCTGCCACGGTGGGCGGTGCGCCATTGCAGATAGTGGTTGGCTCGAGAAATATTCGGAGGCGGTCGCTGCTCGCATCCGGTGTGTGACTCAGGTATTGGGCCTTGCATTTAAAGCGGATGGAAATGGTGGCGAACGACGACACATCGGAATCGTCGACAGAAACTTGTGCTGTACTGATACACCCTGGGCCTGCCAGGGACGGCGCTGCCGCGAAGAGCAGTACCGAAACCGTACAGCAAGCGCCGATCCGTTTAGCGGCTCTGGTTAGAGTTGCGAGATTCATAGCTAAACCCGCAACTACCATTCTCTGTCGCTGATTCTGTGACAGCCACTGCTCGCGCAGTTCTGGTCATTTGCCAGACCGTTGTGTTTGTCGACACCGGCCTTGTAGTCCCGGGCGTGGCAGCCGGCGCAGTTCGGCTGGTATCCAGGCGATGACCACACAACCACTTCCGTGTTGGACTGGTGGCAATCGGTGCAACTCAGGTTGACGCGATGGTCTTGAGGTTCGTAAGGCAGTCCGGTGTGACGGTAATCAGCCGGGGTCCAGGCGGCCGGGCTGTGGCATAACTCGCAACCCTGGCTGGTGTTGAAATGGCCGGGATTCTTGCCGGTAGCCGTCGTGCCGTTGTGGCACGATGCGCAAGAGCCCAGCACCTGGTTATGGTCAACCGTAACTACAGGCGTCCATACGGTGGGATTGTGGCAATCCTCGCAGACGTTGGTCGTTGATGGGTGCGACGGGCCTTTGCCGGTGGCGTCTGATCCGTTGTGGCAGCTGACGCAATTTCCCGTGATATTTGCGTGATCGAAATTCGCAGGCGTCCAGGCGACTGTCGTATGGCAGTCATCGCAGTTGTCGCCACTCGAAATATGTCCCGGGTTCTTGCCCGTAGCCGTTGTGCCATTGTGGCAGGTGCTGCAAGTGCCGATAACCTGCGTGTGGTCGACAGTGAATGTCGGCAACCAGGTATTCGGTGTATGGCAATCTTCGCAGACATCCGTTGTTTGAATGTGATTCTGGTCCTTGCCGGTCGCGTCGACGCCGTTGTGACAGCTTATGCAGTTGCCGGTGATATTGACGTGGTCAAAATTCGCCGGCAGCCAGCCCGTGGTCGCGTGGCAATCTTCGCAGTTGTCGCCGCTCGTTATGTGCGTCGCGTTCTTCCCGGTTGCTATCACGCCATCGTGACATGAGCCGCAGGTGCCAATCACCTGCGTGTGGTCGACCGTATACACAGGTAACCAGACATTGGGATTGTGGCAGTCTTCGCAAACGTTAGTCGTCTCGACATGAGTCGGGTTCTTGCCGGTCGCTTCAACGCCATTGTGACAACTGACGCAATTGCCGGTGATGCCGACATGGTCGAAATTGGCCGGCAACCAACCAGTGGTTGCGTGGCAGTCGTCACAGTTATTGCTGCTGGTGATGTGGTTTAGATCTTTGCCGGTTGCGATGACACCGTTGTGGCAGGAACCGCAGGATCCCAGGACCTGCGTGTGGTCAACCGTGTCGGCGGGGACGAACGTATTGGTATTGTGGCAATCCTCGCAGACATTCGTCGTACTGATGTGCGTGCGGCTCTTGCCAACGGAATCGACGCCGTTATGGCAGCTGGAACAATTATTGATAATACCCGCGTGATCGAAGTTCGCCGGCCGCCACGCAACTGTTGTGTGGCAGTCATCGCAGGTGTCGCCGCTGGGGACATGTGTCGGGTGCTTGCCGGTCGCAATCGTCCCGTCATGGCAGGTGTTGCATGTGCCAATGACTTGCGTGTGATCGACAGTGAATACCGGCGCGAAAATATTTGTCGTATGACAGTCTTCGCAAACATCGCTGGTAGAGATGTGCGTGATGTCCTTACCCGTCGCATCGATTCCGTTATGGCAGTCGACGCAGTTACCCGTGATATTCAGGTGATCGAAATTGGCGGGCAGCCAGCCAGTGGTTGCGTGGCAATCGTCGCAGGTATCGCCGCTCGTCATATGAGTCAGGTTCTTCCCGGTAGCGGTGATGCCATCGTGGCATGTCGCACATGAACCGAGTACTTGCGTGTGATCGACGGTATCGGCGGGCGCAAAGACATTGGAATTGTGGCAATCCTCACACACGTTGCTGGTCTGAATGTGTGCAAGGTCCTTGCCCGTAGCGTCAATTCCGTTGTGACAATCGATGCAATTGTTCGTGATATTGGCGTGATTGAAATTGGCTGGCAGCCAGCCGACAGTGGAGTGGCAATCGTCGCAGTTGTCGCCGCTCTGGATGTGATTCTGGTCCTTGCCGGTCGCCGTCGCGCCGTCATGGCAGGAGCCGCAAGTGCCCAACACCTGTGTGTGATCGACGGTAAAGCTTGGCGCCCAAATGTTCGGGGTATGGCAGTCCTCGCACACATTTGTCGTTGAAATATGGGCGTTGCTCTTGCCGGTCGCCTCGACGCCGTTGTGACAGCTGAAGCAATCGCCGGTGATATCGACGTGATCGAAATTGGCGGGCAGCCAGCCATTGGTCGCGTGACAATCATCACAGTTGTCACCGCTCGTAATGTGCGTCGCGTGCTTGCCGGTCGCTGTGACGCCATCGTGGCAGGTGCCACAGGTACCCAATACCTGGGTATGGTCAACGGTTACTGCCGGCACGTAGGCCACGGTGCTGTGGCAATCCTCGCAGACGTTGGTTGTCTGAATATGAGTCAAACCCTTGCCCGTGGCCGTAATGCCATCGTGGCAGGAAACGCAATTGCCGACGATACCGACGTGATCAAACAGCGCAGGCAGCCACCCTGAGACATTGTGGCAATCGTCGCATTGATCGTTGGATGAGATATGGGTCGGTGTCTTTCCGGTGGCTTGCGTGCCGTTGTGACAGCTGACACAACTGCCGGTGATCGACGAGTGGTCCATGATGGTGCCGGCAGTCCAACTGGAGGTGGTATGGCAATCCGAACACTCGCCATTGGTGGACACGTGGTCGGTGGGTTTGGAAGTGGCCTGCACGACACTACTTTGAGAATGGCAGCTGGAGCATTCGCGGTTGGTTTCGGTGAATGTGCCACCGACATGGCAGCCTTCGCAGGTCACGATGATGTGCGCACCATCGAGCACAAAGCCGGTGCTGAAGTGATCGAAAGTGGATTGCGCACGGGAGTTCCCCGGAACAGCCAGTCCAGTCACGATGACAATCACGGATACGAGGGCAAGTAACCTCGACTGCAAATTGATGCTGATCATTGTATTGCCCTCACTTCAGCGAAGGAGTCGGCGGCGTGACAACGACCGCAATCGGCACCAAATTCGCCATCGTGCACATCATCGGCACGATGGCAGTCGCCACAGCTGCCATTCGTTAATTTCATTTTCGCGAGCGAGCTTCTATGGCATTCGTCACAGGCAACACCAACGTGTGCCCCCGTCAAAGGGAATTCTGTCTGCAGATCGTGGTCGAATAGCCACTTGTCCCAGCCAACCGGGTTGTGGCAGTCGTTGCAGCGATCTTCAAAATGACCGCGGTGAGGGTCGTCCTCCAGGTGGCACGAGACACAGGCGGATTCCGTATCGCGGAATTCCTGGGTTTCATGACACTCGGTGCACTCGGCGACATCATTGTGTGCCCCGAGCAACGGAAACGGGCTCAGATCGTGGTCGAAGAATACGGGATCCTGCCAATTGACTTCTGTATGGCAGTTTTCGCACTGCGCCCCCAAAGACCCATTATGGGCGTCGTCATCGAGGTGACAGGAATCGCAAGTGGTATTCAGTGCGACGTCGAATACAGGTTCAACGTGGCAATCGTTGCAGGCAACAACTTTGTGACCGCCGAGTAGCCTGTACTCCGTGTCTCTGTCGTGGTCGAAGACCGGCTCGTCCCAGGCGACGCTGCTGCTGTGGCAGGTGTCACACTGAGCACCGCGATGCTGGTCATGGGCGTCGTCTTCAAGGTGGCACGATACGCAGGACTGGTCCATTTCGTCCTCGAACGGGTTCTCGGAGTGGCAGTCACCGCAAGTCAGTTCTGCGTGGCGGCCGAGCAAATCAAAATCCGTGTCGCGGGAATGGTCAAAGCTCGAATCGTGCCAGTCGCTCGGGTTATGACAGTTTCCGCACTGGTTGCCGCTGCGGCCGTCGTGCGCATCATCTTCAGCGTGGCAATCGAAACACTCCGTCGGCGGATCCGGGAAAGTGCGGTCTTCATGGCAGTCGAGACAAGCGGCTTCGAGGTGTTTTCCGAGCAATGGGTAGTCGGTCGTCGAATGATCGAATTTGGTCTCCAGCCATTCTGTTGGCTTATGGCAATTGACGCAGTCCGTGCCCATTCTGTCCTGGTGGGGTTCGTCTTCTTCGTGGCAGTCAACGCACGCCGAGGGCGCCTCCCTGTGCTTCAAATCGGGCTGGTGGCAATCTTTGCAGTCAGCATCTTTGTGCGATCCCAGCAGTTCGAAATCGGTAAAGCGATGATCGAAAGTGGACTCATCGAGGATGACAACGAGCGCATCACGGCCAACATGCTCCGTATGGCAGGAAGAACACTGGTCAGTCTGGACCTCGGCGCGCCGCCCGTGGAATCCGGCTTCCTCGTTAATGTCGATGGCGACCTCTTCATGGCAATCCATGCAAAGTTGCCGCTGCCCGCGCTTGTCAAATCGCTTGTGGCACGACGAACATTCGCTTTCCAGATCCGCATGAGCCTTGATAACCGGACCCGGCATGATCAGGGTCTCGATATCCTGCGCCGACGCATAGTGTGATGTCAGAAGTCCAAGCATCATCAGTCCAGGTATCGTTATCCTCGCAAAACGCATTCGTCTATCGGTCTTGGCTAGTACATGTGTACAGCAAGCACATGGAAGAGAGCGGAAACAACCAACAGAAGGAATAAAGGCATGTGGAACACGTGCCACAAAGAGAACAATCGCTCAAAGAAAGCGAGTTGCGCGACCTGCCTCATCAGGCCGACCTGTTTCGCGGCATAACGATTCGCCGATCGGCGCAGACTTTTTGAATTCCTCTTCAGTGCCTGTGAGCGGGATGCCTGCTCACGTAGCTCCTTGTTTATCATCATGTGCAGGCGTAGTCGCACGAGATAGTACCGGTAGGTCCAGGACAGGCTGTGCCGAAAACTGATTTTGCGCGTTAATTCGTCGCCGATCAGTCGCGCAGATACGGTATGCAACTCGTTGATGAATTTCGGCAAGACCGCCGCCAGGCCGCGACTGTTTTTAGTGGCGTCCGAAATTTCGGTTCGCAGGTCGTCGATACTGGCTCGCTTGCCATAAAGTCCACGGTGGATGCGCGTGTAAAAGTATCGTCCGATGACACCGCTGATTGTCACTGCCAGCATGCTGTAAAGAGCAACCGTACTATTGATGGCTGTGGCCGTGAAATTGCAGTGATACAGGATGAGCAATGGGCCGACCAGGCCAAAAATCATGTGAATTCGAAACCAGTGTTTTACCAGGCCCATTCGTCGTAACAACGATGATTTCTTGCCGGCCGGATAGAGCAGCAATAACAGCATCAGGCTGCCGCCGATTATTCCCAGCCAATAGCCCAGTCCGTCTTCGGGATTGATGAAGTCTTTATCGGACAGCAACCAGCCCACGACAAGGGCCGCCAACAGCAGCGAGTAGCCGTAGCGAGCCGCACGCAGTTTGGAAGACTGCGCGTCTCGGGTGGCCGGAGCGGGGCTTTTTTTCTGCGTCGCCGGTATGTTCAGCGCGGTTTCAAGCATCTCGAATCGCCTTATTATTCTATTGTCAGATCAATGTGCCGATTCTCGGCAACCGCGATCGCATCGGATTTCGCTTCCAGCCCCTGAAGCGCGTCTGTTGCGACGCCACTGCGAGAAACGCGTGCGGTCACAATCACTTTCTCGAAGTTGGAAAGTTTTGCGTCCGGATTCATCGCCTGGCTGTCATTAAGAAGAAAGTCGAGGGGGAGGTCCGAAACGGCCCGCTGCAGCACAGCAACAGGAAACGGTGGACCATCGATAGCCCGGGCAAAGATGAATACGGTGTCTGTCGGCAGCACAATGGCTTTGGACGATTCCGACAGCTGCACTTTGCCGAAAATCTGGGCGGCGCTGTGAGGGGCAGCTTCGCTGACTGTCTCGAGCCCGGCCAGTTGCTCGTCATACTCTCCCAGATCCACCGCTCGCGCATACGCAGACCTGGCCTCGGCCACGCGATTCAGGTGATGGTAGGATCGTGCCAGCAGCAGCCAACTCTTGCCGTCGTCAGGGTTTTCCTCGAGTCGGGCGGCAAGTCCTTCCACCAGGCTTGCGACCGAACCAGGTTTTTCGTCGCTTGAGTCAGTACGCGCGGCCATGGATGGCTGTGTTGTTCGGGTCGTCGCATGTCCCACGCTTTCAGAAGTCGGCGAACCGAGCTGTGCATACAGCCCGACGGCCAAGGTTGGAATCGCAATTGCTGCAACAATCAAGGCGATCTGTCGATTGCTTCGGATTAGCGGCAGAGCAACGAAACCAACTGCGGCAACAGCCATTACAATTATTGCAGCCAGGAATATTCCAGACATGTTCACAAAAGACACCTTTCAGTCGCAGCTGATCACTGCAAGTCACATTATTTTAAGTAAACGTAATTCAAGCACGAAAGGTTCCATAAACAGTTGAGCCATTTACTGGACATTTTCGTTGCGTGCTTACTCGATTGGGCGCGCCCGCGCGAACTACGATGCAGAGTTTCTTCGAATCCGGAATGGAGTCCTAGTGTCTCTGTATGCCGACAGATGCCAGGTGAGGTCGCTGATGTGCTGCCAATTAAGTGTTTGTCCTGGTCCGGTGTACGGGTTTTCCCGTAGAAAAGAGCACAATTCGTGTCGCCTCAAGCGCCCGCGCGCTGAAGTCAGGGCTGATCGCTTATGTAAAAAACGCTGCAATTTCATTATGCTCGGGCCCTCTTTGAATTTTGGCCTGAAGTAGGAGGTCACAGCGATGGCGCAACGCCCCGAAAAATTGCAGACAATTGAAATTGTGAGCTCAGTCACACTTGTCAGCGGAATTGACCGTAATCTTCGTCGCAACTTGCGCAAGATTTGGACATGACTTTGGGAAGTATCCTTAAGATTCTGCTGTACGCGGTACCCGTTATCGCGATTCTTTATTGGTATCTGAAGCGACATTCGCATCGGGAATCGACGGGACTCAATTCGTTGCGAAAAGCGACGGAGGAGGGCTTGATTGAGCCACCGACGCTGCATCCGGAGATTGACCATACAATTTGCATAGGTTGCACGAACTGCGTTGCCGCGTGCCCTGAGCAGGGTGCTCACCAGGTTCTTGGCATGATCAACAAAAAAGCGCACCTGGTCGGGCCAACCAATTGCATCGGTCACGGCGCCTGCAAGAACGTTTGCCCGGTCAACGCAATCACGCTGGTGTTTGGAACGGCCAGGCGCGGTGTGGATATTCCACTCGTCGATCCAACTTTTCAGACCAACGTTCCGGGCATATTCATCGCCGGTGAATTGGGTGGCATGGGTCTGATCAGGAACGCCGTTGAGCAGGGGCGCCAGGCGATGCAGACGATCCGGAAGCTGGTCGCAAATACGCACCGCAATGAACTGGATGTGCTCATAGTCGGAGCAGGGCCGGCTGGTTTTTCCGCGACGCTGGCCGCCACAGAGGCAAAATTGAGGCACGTCACTGTCGAACAGGAAGAGCTTGGCGGTACAGTCGCGCACTTCCCGCGCCGCAAACTTGTTATGACGCAGCCGGCGGATTTGCCCATCGTAGGCAAGATGAAATTCAAGGAAGTGCAAAAAGAGACGCTTATCGACTTCTGGCGAGACGTCGAAAAGAAAACCGGCATCAAGATCAACTACGGCGAGCGTGTCGAGTCCGTCGTTGCAGCACCCAATGGTGGTTATGCTGTGCGCACTAACCGACGTAACTACAATACGCGTGCCGTGCTCCTGAGCATCGGGCGCCGTGGCACGCCCCGCAAGCTCGAAGTCCCGGGCGAGGAAATGACTAAAGTCGTTTATCGGGTCATCGATGCGCAACAGCACCAGGGTCAGCACGTGCTGGTTGTCGGCGGTGGCGACAGTGCGCTGGAGGCGGCGACGAGCATCGCCGCCGAGCCGGGTACGACGGTAACAATCTCCTATCGATCCGGTGCATTCTCGAGAGCGAAGCCCAAGAATCGCCAGTTGCTGGAAGAAATGGAGTCTGACGGGCGCATTCGCGTTCTGTTTAATTCGAGCGTCAAATCAATAGATAAGAAATCGGTCGAGATAGAAGTCGACGGCGTGGTTGAAACCATCGCCAATGATGCCGTAGTGGTTTCTGCCGGGGGCATATTGCCAAGTGCGTTTCTGCGCACGATAGGCATTAACGTCGAAACGAAGTGGGGCTCCGAGTAGTGCTCGGACAGTTCGAAACCCTATTCCAGCTGATCGCTGACCCGCTTCGCCACATCCTCTCCCCGACTCGTCAATCTTGCGATGGATTGGAACTTATCCTCGTTCGACGAGGGTTCACGGATCAAGAGGTTCGCAGCTGACAACCGCTCCAGGCTACGCAGGATTTTTCTCGGCTCAAGGCCAAGAGTCCGGGACAATCGCGCAACGCTCATCGGGCCCTGGTCCGAGAGAAACGACAACACTATGAAATCTCGTACCTGTATGCCATGGCTAATCAGCAATGATGCCAGCGATTCATCATTGGATATAAAATGCTCAGCGGACCGCCCGGAAATCGAGTCGGCCTTCTTGTGCGGATCGAATATCATCAAGTGCCTCTTGAGAGTCTCTTCCCTGCTTACACGGCGACGGCCTGCAAATGGTTCCATCTTCCTGGCACGAGAATGGCTTGATCAGCGCCTGGACAATAAGTATGCATGCTGTAGTACTGGTGAAATATTAAGCATTACGGCTCATGCTTGATATACCGGGTAGCCCTGCTTTTCAGATACCCGACATTCCGCTGTAAACTACAGCGCGAATAGTCGGGTGTTTTTATTCGATGAATAGGGGATTACCCCCATTTTGTTGTTGCGCCGCGACCGGGACATTAGCAGGATAGAGGGGTTACACGCGCTATACCATTAGTTGAAAGAAGGCGGACGAGGGGGACTATGCCAATCAATGAAATGAAAACATCAACTTGCGAGACGCATCCATCGCTGGTCGCTGGGCTGGTGTTATTGGCTGTGACGACATTTGTCCCATTAGCCCATGCAGAGTCGCAGCAAGACATGCTGGTTTTCGCCAGCCTCAGTGGCGTTGACATTTTCTCTGTATCCGATCCGGCGCTTGAAGAAACTGACAAGCGCGCAACGGCTAGTTTCCTGTACACCTACAACAACAACCGATTCCGATTTGTTGGCGAGTACATCTGGTCAAACACGGAAAGCGAGCTGGAACGTTTGCAGGCAGCGTGGCAGTTCGACGAGCAAACGATGCTGTGGGCCGGGCGGTTCCACTCGGTCTCCAATTTCTGGACCACCGAGTACCATCATGGCCAGTTCATGCAAACCAGCATCAGCCGGCCGGGCCTCGAAGAGTGGGAAGATGAGAGTGGACCGATGCCGTCGCACGTGACTGGCCTGTGGCTGCAGCACAAATACGCAACCGGCAGTGAGTCAGCGATAGATTTCAGTTTGGCCGCGGGCCTGGCTCCCCGCTTCGAAGGGCAACAGCTCATGCCGTTTGACGTTCTCAATCCGGAGCCGGGGCACGAGCTTTCGGTCGCTGGCAGGATCGCCTACCGGCCTGACGTATTGTCGAACAGCCAGATTGGCGTCGCTATAGCCCACCACGATATAGCTGTGTCGTCAGAATCGAACCCGGCTTTGGCTGATTTCAATACAATCACGCAATCGACGTTTGGCGTTTTTGGCAGCTGGCATTGGAAGAAGTGGGTTCTTCTAGGTAATTTTGTGTATTTCGACATCGATCTGGACTATGTCGACGGCGGTGTAAAAGACAAATTCCTGTTGGGATACGTGCAGGCTGAATACGCCGCGTCGGAAGACTGGACAGTATTCGGTCGCACGGAGTTTGGCGACGGTGAAGACAACTCACCGTATTTGCAGCTGCTCCCGGCAGTAGTGGCTCACCGGCAGATGCTCGGCGTTCGCTGGGATATTGCGGACGCGCATGCATTGACAATGGAGATTGCCGATACGAGCGCGCAGGGCGCTGATTTATCACACGATCATTTCAAGGAGATTCGCCTGCAATGGAGTGCGGTGTTTCCGTGAGAACAAACATCGCTCAATTTCTGGCTACCGGTGTTCTGATACTGATCGCACAGTTGTCCCTGGCTGACGAAGCCGTTGTTCTCGTAACCAGCGAGAATAGTTCGTTTGAGGACATCAGCTCACTGGATATCCGCAAGGCTTACCTGGGTATTTCGGTCACCATCGATGGGCAAATAATACGGCCGATCAGGCGGGGCGACGATGAACGTCTCGACCGAGTTTTTCTGCAGTCGGTAATGGCAATGTCTCATAGATCTTATGAGAGGCGGCTGTTGTCTCTCGTGCTCAAGTTCGGCACGCCAAGGCCGGCGGAGGTCGATGAACGCGACGATCTCATGAAGTTGCTTTTCGATCGCCCTAATTCCATTAGCTATATGTGGAAAAGCGACGCGGAGTCGGATCCAAGGGTTAAAACGATAAAAGTGCTATGGCAAGAGACCTGAGAACAATATCGTCGCGCATGGTCCTTGCTGTGCTGTTGATTCATGCCGTACTACTGCCGATCTTGTTCTACGGCATGATCAGGGTGGTGAGAACCGCTCAGGAGGAGGTTTTCGTTGATCATGTTCGTATCTACTCGAGGGTTTTCGCGGACTTGCTACAAACCAGTGATACTCTCATGACAGATGATGAAGTCATCGCGCATCTCGACAGTACGATACTCGGTGGTCGCTGTGTTCATGCCGCACTGAAACTGGATGACCGTCGCCTCCATAGTACGGTGATGGACTCGGATGACGAGGAAGACTTTGTCGAGGACTTTCATTTCGGCGAGCACGACGATGGTGTGTATTACCTGTCGGTACCTGTGTTTTTCGGCGAATCGATGGCGGTGCTGGAGCTCGGTTTCGACGAAGAGCCGACAGCACTGGAAATCGAAACGGCCCGGACAACGATTCGAAACATCGTGCTGTCATATCTTTTGGTTTCAGTGATTTTCGCAATATTAATGAGCAATGTTCTCTCAAAACCATTGCGACGCCTGAGAGGCGATAGCCGGCTCATTGCGTCCGGAGACTACGCACGACAGATTTCGACCAATAGCACAATTTTTGAAATTGCTGAATTAAGCCGAGACATCGAACACATGCGCAGTACTTTGGTTGGTGTCAATGCCCGATTGGAAGCGGAGATTGTCAGCCGCGAGAAAGCAGAATCGGAACGGCGCAAAGTAGAGCGTCATCTGCGTCATGCGCATCGTCTGCAATCCATTGGAACCCTGGCGGGTGGTGTCGCGCACGAGATCAACAACGTTTTGTTGCCGATACTGTTGTACACCGACCTGGCGCTCGAGGACCTGCCAAAAGACAGCCCGGTGCGGCCCAACCTCGAGCGGGTGGTTAGACTGGCGAAGCGAGCGAAAGGCCTCAGCGAGCAGATCCTCACCTTTGGCCGGCAATCCGGCGATGCAATGATAATCGTTCCCGATCTTGCGCCTTTGGTCGACGAAGCGATGTCGATGGTGCGGGCTTTGATACCGGCGAGTATAGAGATCGCGCTCGATATTGAGAGGCCGGTCGGACCGGTGCTGTGCAATCCGAACGAAGTTCAGCAACTGGTCGTCAACCTCTGCAGCAACGCATACAAGTCACTGCTCAAGGGGGCTGGACGTGTACGCATAACCCTCGAAAATTGTTGCGTCAGCGCGAAGACCGCCGAGAATTTCACCCGCTTGCAGGCGGGAGAATGCGTGCGTTTAAGTGTATCCGACGACGGCGAAGGCATGGATCCGGCGACAATGGAAAGAATGTTTGACCCGTTCTTTACGACACGCGAGGTCGGGCAGGGAACGGGGCTGGGCCTGTCGGTCGTGCACGGAATTGTAGTCAGTCATGGCGGTGAGGTTGTCGTTTCAAGTGAGGTCGGCGTCGGAACTTCGATTGACATATATTTGCCGCGGGTTGACGATCAGGAACATGGTTCTGAAAGAAGGCTCAAAATATGACCAGCGTCTTAATCATTGACGACGAGGAAGATATCCGAATCGTACTTAAGGAGATTTTCGTTCGAGCGGGGTTCGACGTTGCCGTTGCCAGTGACGGAAATGAAGGACTGAATTTGCTCAGGGAGAATGGAGCTGACCTCGTCATCACGGACATAATAATGCCAGGTAGCGACGGGGTCGAAATCGCGTACGAGATTCGCTGCGAGTTTCCGAAAACGAAGATCATCGTAATGTCAGGGGGTGGAAATATCGCGCCGCTGGACTACGAGCCCGCGGCGATAGCGACGTCTGCCTATCTTGCCTCGGCTGCGGCTGTAGGAGCCGATATGACAATCACCAAGCCGTTCGATCGGGAGGAACTGCTCAATGCAGCCAGGAACTTAACCGCGAAGCAGACTCATGGCTGAACTGATTTCAGAAGCACCAGGCCCAAGATGGGCGCCGCAGATCATACTTCTGATCGACGACGAGACCCACGTGCTGAACGTCAATCGCAGCCTTGCCGGAAACAGCTTCGAAACGATTTCTGAGTCCGCGCAAAGGCCGGTGCATGACCAGCTTCATTTGCATTGTGACGGCAAGTGTCTGTTTAACAAGATGTGGACCAGGGCGTGGGATGGCTTGAAGAGCAAGGACAGCATCGAATGGGAACTGGACGATTCAAAACTGAACCGGTTGTTTCGACTCAATCTTGCGAAAGCACCCGAACCCAGGTCCTTTGAGCACGAGCGTCGGCAGCGGCACAAGCTCCTGACGATTACCGACATTACGAAGTTTCGACGCGAACACGAGTCGCTGATCGAGCAGCAACAGGCGCTTATCCGGCTGCTGATAGCGCAGCGGCTGGAAGCAGGGGAGGCCGGCGAGCAGCTGTTCGATGAAAGCGGTGATACGGGAAACCGCCTGATGGCAGGCTATGTAAAGACGGAACGCTCACTCAGTCGCCAGCTCATCATGGCACAGGAAATAGAACGCAAGCGCGTTGCTTCCGAACTGCACGACGGCATCGCGCAAACTATCGGCGTAGTCAAGTATCGTATTGAAGATAGTGTGGCGACGCTCGGGCAGCGCTACCCGGATATTGATCTGAGTATCTTTGACGGCACGATCGAGGAGATGAAAAATCTTGTTGATGAGGTGCGGCGCATATCGAACAACCTGTCACCATCCATGCTGGAAGACTTCGGCATACACGTTGCGCTGAACTGGCTATGCAACGAATTCAAGGCGCAGAACCGCAACCTGAGCATGGATTGTGCGATCGCCATCGATGAAGCGGAGACATCGGAGTTCATCAAGGTTGCTATTTACCGTGTTGCACAGGAAGCGCTCAATAACATTGCAAAGCATGCGTCCGCGACGCAGGTGCGAGCGGTCCTGAATTCCGTGAAGGACCGGGTGGAGCTGAGAATCTCGGATGATGGCATCGGGTTTGATGCGAAGAAGAAATCGCCTGGCTACGACGGAAAGAAGGGACTTGGCCTTCGCAGTATGCGAGAACGCGTCGAGGCTACGGGCGGAGAATTCGGACTCACGTCGGCTTCCGGGAAGGGCACTGAAATTCGCGCAAAGTGGGCAGTGGACAAGTCTGAAGACCGGTCAAAACACTAGTCGGTAGTAAATCCGTTTTTGATTGCGTACACGGTCACTTCCGATACATTGTGAAGGTCGAGTTTTCGCATCAGGTTGGTGCGGTGCTTCTCAATCGTCTTCGGGCTCAGCGACAGGTAGCTGGCAATATCCCGGGTACGCTTGCCCTCTGCAATGAGCTTTATGACTTCCCTTTCCCGACGGGTCAGGATCTCCCAGGAAGGATCGGTGGTAGCGGCCGCTCCACCCGACAGGTATCCCGAAACCACTTTGTCGACAATGCTCGGGCTCAGGTACTGCTTGCCCTGAACTACATTGGCGAGTGCATTGAACAGCTCGGTTCGGCTGTCGTCCTTTAATACATAGGCGTCGGCGCCGGCCTCAAGCGTTGCGTGGATGTATTTGTCCTCTTTGTGAAAGGTCAGGGCAACGATCTTGATGTGCGGCGACTGGCGCTTGATCTGGACAATCGCATCGATGCCACTGGTTCGCGGCATGGTGAGGTCCATCAATACGATGTCAGGCTGCAATTCCGCGACAACGCGGATAGCCGACATGCCGTCGGCTGCGACCCCGACTACCTCGAAGGAACTCTCGGACGCAAGCATCGCCTCGAGTCCGTTTCTCATCAAGGCGTGATCGTCAACGATTAAAACTTTCTTGATTTTGTTTCTCGTCAATTTCGTGTCGCTCGTTGTTAACGCCTTCGTCCGGGTTCAATAAGGGCGGCACGTTTCATGCTACGTGAGGCCCCGGCGAATGCGAATAAGGAATTCTACGCCATGAATGGAGGGTAATACCCCATTTCTTGCAGCAGACACCTGCTTTCCGTCTCGCTCCGTGCCGTTGCTCACCACGTCCTTCGTCTTCCTCCTGCTCACATTGTGGGCTGTCGTAGGACTGGCAGCCTCTCGCGGCGTCCATCCACTACGGGGTTTCACCCAAATTAACGCAAATTGTCCCTAGACTTTCGTTCCAGATAAAGAGTCGATGGATTTTTCGGCGTATAAAAGATCGGAACAAAGAAGCAATAGCCAGAGGTGTTTATGAACTTGCTGCAACGGACGGCCGTTGTTTCGCTGAGAATCATGCCGATTCTGGCATTCGCGTTATTGCTGCTGTCCGCGGCGAATGAAGCGTCGGCCCAAAGCCTGGTTGTGGGCAACTGCGTCACTTCAGTTACGAGTTTCAACGATACAGAAACCGTATGTGTCAGCGGAACGTCTGGGGGAGACTCGGGTTCGGACCCGGCCCTGGCATGTGTTCTGCCATCGACCGGCGGTGTTGCAGCGGATGACGTCACACCGGATGGATGCAACGCATTCGCTCCGATGTCCACCCTGGTTAATGAGGCTGTATGGTCACCTCCGACAGTGCCGGGAAGTTATCTCGTTGTTCTGTTCGCCAGCGACGAATCTGTACATTCCCAGGTAATTTCAATTTCCTCGAGTACGGGTAACACAGCACCGACCGCGACCGCGCAATCGGTATCGACGGCAGAAGACGTGGCGGTATCGATCACGCTGACGGGGACCGACCCGGAGTCCGATCCGCTGACGTTCGCGGTGGTCAGCGGACCTGGCAATGGC
>Ga0224500_10000510_pt1 | contig 26436 bp, 25 predicted proteins | sample SF_Oct11_sed_USG_FD_168126 | JGI IMG/M metagenome (GOLD analysis project Ga0224500, IMG submission 168126) | Sediment microbial communities from San Francisco Bay, California, United States - SF_Oct11_sed_USGS_4_1 | ecosystem: Environmental > Aquatic > Marine > Sediment | place: USA: California... | reverse complement strand
CGATGCCCAGAAACCAAGCCGTCTACACGCTGGCCTTTGGGTGCATACCCATAGCGCCGCGTCGATGACGAGACAAACCCACATTCATCGATGTAGACGGGGTGTTTGCCGCGACGCAGGAACCGCTTTCGTTGAAGCGGGTTGCGCTCGTGGTACCCCAGTCTTTTTTTATGGGTCACCGCCAGTTTTCGCAGTGCGTTCCAGATGCAATATCGGGAGACCTGGAAATGCCGAGCCCGTTCTGCTTGCGTCCGATCAGGGTGGTCCTCTACATGACGGCGCAACGCACCCCAATCCAGCTTGTGGGGCCGCTGTGGACCGGGTCGCTTATAGGCCACGCCACCAGGCTTCAGCCAGCGGTAGACGCTCGCCTCACCCACCTGAAACCGCCGAGCCGCTTCGGCCTTGCTGCCACCACCTCGACCACTATCAGTAAATAAAGGCTTAGCTATAATTGATCCCATCACACCATAAACACCCAATGGAATTGGAAGAGAGCCACCACGCCAAAATTGCCTGGTTAAGCCGATAGATGAGCGTAGAAACGACTTCCACGTAGCTGTGAAAGAGGAGAATGGGGACACGAGGATGGTCGCAGAAAAACTACCGACCTAACGCCTTCTTGACCGCCTCGCCGATCTCAGCAGGATTCTTGACCACTTTGACCCCGGCTGCTTCTAGGGTTTTCATCTTTTCGGCTGCCGTCCCCTTGCCGCCTGAAATGATGGCACCGGCGTGGCCCATGCGGCGTCCAGGAGGCGCCGTGATACCGGCGATGAAGCTAATGACCGGTTTCTTCACATTTTTCCTGATAAACTCGGCAGCTTTCTCTTCCGCATCGCCGCCGATCTCCCCGATCATGACAATGGCCTGAGTTTCAGGGTCCTTTTCAAACAACGGCAAAACGTCCACAAACCCCGTGCCGTTCACCGGATCGCCGCCGATCCCGACGCAAGTCGTCTCACCCAACCCCAATGTCGAGAGTTGATGAACCGCTTCATAGGTTAAGGTGCCGCTTCGCGATACGACGCCTACGACACCCTTCTTGTGAATGAATCCAGGCATAATGCCGATCTTCGCTTCGTCGACCGTAATGACACCGGGACAATTCGGCCCTACCAGTCTCACGTCCCGACCACGGAGCGCCCGCTTTACCTTTACCATGTCATTGACGGGAATGCCTTCAGTAATACAAATGATCAACTTCACCCCGGCATCGGCCGCTTCAAGGATCGCGTCGGCACAGAACGGAGGAGGCACAAAGATAAGCGAGGTGTCGGCCTGCTGTTTGTTCACCGCATCCCGCACTGTATTGAACACCGGAATGCCTTCCACCTCTTGCCCGGCCTTGCCCGGAGTCACACCGGCCACGACCTTCGTCCCATAGGCCTTGCACTGTGTCGCGTGGAACGAGCCTTCCTTCCCCGTAATCCCCTGCACAACCACTCGCGTATTCTTATTGACTAAAATGCTCACGATGAACCTCTTTCTTCTTTCTTAGCGGGTGGCGTCGAGCAGGCGATATTCTCACCCGCCCACCCCTGCCTGCGCCGTGACGCAGTCTTTCCCTCGCGCGCGCAGCGGAAGGGACCCACGGGGGGATGGGTGTAGCGAGCACGCTTGGGTGTTCGGCGACAGGACCCGCCTCCTACGCCGCCTTCCCCGTCAGTTTCACAATCTTCAGTGCTGCTTCCCAAAGGTCGTTAGCAACGTCCAGCTTCAAACCTGATTCAGCCAATAACTTACGACCTTCTTCAGCATTCGTCCCCTGCAACCGCACCACCAAGGGCACCGTAATCTTCACTTCTTTGGCCGCGTCGATCACCCCTTGGGCAATACGCTCACACCGAACGATGCCTCCGAAGATATTGATGAAGATCCCTTTGACGTTCGGATCTTTGAGCAGAATGCGAAACCCTGCTGCCACCGTCTCTTTCGTGGCGCCGCCGCCGACATCCAGGAAGTTCGCCGGCTCACTGCCGGCCAGCTTGATCACATCCATCGTCGCCATGGCCAAACCAGCACCGTTGACCATGCAACCGATGTTGCCATCCAGCTTCACGTAGTTGAGATTGTTGGCCGTCGCTTCAATCTCGAGCGGTTCCTCCTCGTTCAGATCGCGCATCTTCTGCACATCTTCGTGCTTGAAGAGCCCGTTGTCGTCGAAGGATACCTTCCCGTCCAACGCGACGACGGTCTTTTCTTTCGTAATGATCAGCGGGTTGATTTCAACGAGAGCGCAGTGCTTCTCCATGAAGAGCCGGTAAAGATTTCCCACCATCTTGATGAAGGGGCTCACGGCAGCCGGCTCGATATTCTGTAACCCAAGCGCAAAGGCAATATTCCGCCCGTTATAACCTTGAAATCCGACGGCCGGATCAATCGCCTCCTTGATGATCTTGTCAGGAGTTTTTGCGGCAACCTCCTCGATCTCCATACCGCCTTCCGTGCTGGCGATGAATGTCGGCCATCCCGTGTCCCGATCGACGAGGATGGAGAGATACAGCTCCTTCGAGATATTCGCCCCTTCTTCCATGAGCAGGCGATGGACTTTGCGGCCCTTAGGACCTGTTTGATGGGTGACCAGCGTCTTCCCGATTAACTCCTTCGCCAAGCCGGCTACAGCAGTCTTGTCTTTCGTGATCTTGACCCCGCCGGCCTTGCCGCGGCCTCCGGCATGGATTTGCGCCTTCACGACGAACACCGGCGTGTTCAGTTCGTTCGCCCATGCGGTGGCATCGTCCGGCGAAGTGATTTCCTTGCCACGCGGCACCAGCACGCCAAACTGGGCAAAGAGTTGCTTGGCTTGGAACTCGTGAACGTTCATCCTCTACCTCATTCTTCAGGACTGCGACGGGGACGTTTCTTATTGCGCGCGTCCAACGAGCACCGCCCTTAATTTGAAAATTCGATCAGTCTTGCGTGCCGCGTTGCGCGAGCACAAGAAATGTTCCCGTTGCGGTTCTATCCCACCTTCCTTGTGTAGGAAGGCAGGACCATCGGTGAGATGACACCGCTGGCATTCCCATGTTTCTTGGCTTCCGCTCGGAATCGATCCAGATGGCGCAGCGTTAACTTTCCTTGCTTCATCGTCCCAGCCCGTTCGGCTGCAGTCAGTCCTGAACGTTTACCGAACACCATGAGATCGAGCAATGAGTTGCCCATCAGTCGATTTCTCCCATGCAAGCCACCGGAGGCCTCACCGGCCACGAACAGGTTCTTTACATTGGTTTCCGAATTGGTATCGATCTTCACTCCACCGTTCTGATAATGCAGGGTCGGATAGATCAACACAGGGTCTTTACTGATATCAATACCAAACCGCTCGAACTGCATCATCATGGCGGGGAAATGCTTTTCAACGGTCCCCGGTCCATGTTCGGCGTCCAATAGCGGCGTATCCAGCCAAACTCCGACCCGGCCCGACATCGTCCTAATGCCGCGCCCTTCTTCGCATTCCCGGATGATCGAGGACGACACGACATCACGCGTGTCAAGCTCGTTCACGAAACGTTCGCCCTTGGCGTTGACCAGATGACCGCCTTCAGATCTGATTCCTTCCGTCACCAGCGCACCGATCAATTGTTCAGGATACACTGCTCCAGACGGGTGATATTGAAACGTGTCGACATGCGCCAACTTCGCGCCCATACGGTAGGACAAGCAGAGTCCGTCGCCGGTCGCCCCGTAGTGATTGCTCGTCGGGAACCCCTGAATATGGAGCCGGCCGATCCCACCCGTCGCCAAGATGACGGACTTGGCAGCCACGACGATGTGGCGCTGATTGTCGAGGTCTTTGAAGATCGCCCCGGTACAGACACCGTGATCGTCACTCAACAGCTCGATGGCGGCGGCAAATTCCAAGAGGTGTATCTTTTGGTTGATGACCTCGTCCTTGAGCACACGCATGATTTCGAGGCCGGTATAGTCTGAACAGGTCAGTAGACGAGGCTTGGAGCTCCCGCCTCCCTTCTTGACGTGGAGATTGCCGTCGGCTTGACGGTCAAATAACACTCCGAGCTCGATGAGCCATTTGGCAATGGACGGGCCCTCTTCAACCATGACCTTCAGCAGATCGTGGTCATTCTCCATATGGCCGCCCTTGAGCGTATCGATGAAATGAGTCACGGGAGAATCTTCAGGGGTGACGGAGATCTGCATGCCGCCTTGGGCCATCACGCTATTGGAATCCCCCAAGCGCAATTTCGTTGCGAGGATGGTTTTGGCGCCGGTTCCATGCGCGTGCAAAGCTGCTGCACAGCCCGCCCCTCCGCCACCGATCACCAGCACATCGGTCGTATAGTGCGGCGTCAGGTCAGCCTGATCTTGAATCGAACTATCGCCTTCGAGCAAGGTGGCCAATTCGATGACGGTCTTTTCACCTTCATTCGGTCCGAACCGGATCGGCCGATAGGCGCTGGCACGAAAGTCTGGGTGATACTTATGAATGAGCTGATCACGATCGGCAGGAGAAAACTTTGGGATGGTCTGCTTTCGACGAGCATCCCGAGTCTTATGGACGATTTGTTGGAGTGCGTGGATATCCATCTCGGGCGCCTTTACAGAACAACAGTCACTTGACCGTCGCACAATAGTCCGCTAATTCCTTCTCATTCATGCTGAGTACCTTGTTCCAGTCGTCTGCATAGCGGCCGTCCTCAATCTCCTTGATGCGCTCATCGAGTCCGATCGGCTTTTCGGAAAAATGCGCTCCCTGCGCGCGACTCACGTAGAGCGCCACGAGATTAGGCGCAATGTCCGCAATGCAGACAGGCGTGCACATGCCGCACATCACACAGTCCATGAACATCTCGGAGACGCTTTTAAAATCGCCGAACACGGCCTTCCACACGCCCTCACGGACATCGATCTTCTGCGGACACGCTTCGGTGCACGCGTTACAGTTTCGGCAGAGCGGAGCCTCAGGATACAGATTGAAAAGGTCTTGTTTGGGATCTTGGAGCTTTTGAATCTCGTACGTGGCTTTTCGTGCCGGAAACGGCGGCATCATCGTAAACGACATGCCATCCTGCACCGCCATCTGGCAAGCCAGACAGGTTCTGACTTTTGGATCGTCTTTCGTCCGATAGTAGGTCGCGCAGGCACCGCAGAAGCCACCAAGGCAACCCACGCCACGAACGACGTCGATGCCCGCGTACCACATCGCACGGACAACCGTAATTCCCTCCGGCACGTCTACCTTCTTGCCGGCGATCTCGATCGTGACCATCCGAGGTGTCATCACCTCAGGCTGATCAATAACATTTTCAGAGGAATCTTGAGCCATTTCCTATCCCGTACGAGGTGAAGGGCGAGAGGAGTACGGGTTCACTGTACCCCTCTCGCCTCACGAGTTACACAAACGAATCGATAATTTTGTTCAACGTCGCACTCGGCCTCATGGCCTTGAATGCCTTGGCATCGTCAGGGTGATAATAGCCACCGACATCCTGAGGCTTGCCCTGTGCCGCGAGCAATTCCTGATCGATAGTTTTCTCGTTATCGCTCAAATCCTTTGCGATCTTGGCAAACTTCTCCGCGATCTTCTTATCCGCGGTTTGCGCCGCCAAGGCCTGCGCCCAGTAGAGTGCGAGATAGAAGTGACTACCACGGTTATCGATCTCACCGACTTTCCTGGCTGGTGACTTATTGCTCTCAAGGAACTTGGCGTTGGCTTGATCCAGCGTGTCCGCCAGAATTTTCGCCACGGCATTGTTCCCAGCTTTAGCCAAGTGTTCTAATGAGGCAGCTAGAGCCAGAAACTCACCCAGCGAATCCCATCGTAGGTAACCCTCTTGCTGGAATTGCTGCACGTGCTTCGGCGCCGAGCCACCTGCTCCAGTCTCGAACAATCCTCCACCGTTCAGCAACGGAACGATCGAGAGCATCTTTGCGCTGGTCCCGATTTCGAGAATCGGGAACAAGTCCGTCAAATAGTCACGCAGAACATTACCGGTGCATGAAATGGTGTCCTTGCCGTCTTTCATTCGCTCAATTGAGAATCGGCAAGCGTCCGCTGGGGACATGATCTTGATCTCAAGCCCCGTCGTATCATGCTTTGGCAAATACGCGTTCACCTTCTTGATCAATTCTGCATCGTGGGCGCGATCCTTGTTCAACCAGAAGACGGCCGGCGCACCGGTTGCCTTGGCACGAGTCACGGCCAGCTTCACCCAGTCTTGAATCGGCGCATCCTTCACTTGGCACGCCCGCCAGATATCGCCTTCCTCGACTTTGTGCTCATGCAATGTCTTCCCGGTCGCATCCACGATCCGGATCGTGCCATTGCCGGGCGCCTTGAAGGTCTTGTCGTGCGAACCATACTCTTCCGCTGCCTGGGCCATAAGACCGACGTTGGGAATCGTCCCCATCGTCTTCGGATCGAAGGCGCCGTTCTTCTTACAGAACTCGACGACTTCGTGGTAAATCGGCGCATAGCTGGCGTCCGGAATCACGCACTTCACATCTTGCAATTGGCCCTGCGGATTCCACATCTTGCCGCTGTCGCGGATGACGGGCGGCATCGACGCATCGATGATGATGTCGCTGGGCACATGGAGATTCGTGATCCCCTTGTCGCTATTCACCATCGCCATCGGTGGGCGCTTCTGATACACGGCTTGAATGTCCGTTTCGATCGCCTTTCGTTGATCATCCGGTAGAGACTTAATCTTGGCGTAGACGTCGCCAAGACCATTGTCCGGATCCACACCGAGCTTCTTGAATGTGTCGGCGTGCTTCTCGAATACATCTTTATAGAAGACGGTCACGGCATGACCGAAGATCTTCGGGTCCGAGATCTTCATCATAGTCGCCTTCATGTGAAGCGACCACAAGATACCCTTTGCCTTGGCATCCTCGATCTGCTCTTCCAGGAACTTACGAAGCGCCTTGACGCTCATGAACGTGGCATCGAGCACTTCTCCGGCCTGCAAGGCGATCTTCTCTTTCAAGACAGTGGTCTTCCCATCCGCTCCGACGAATTCAATCTTCGCCGTGGTCGCAGCGGGAATCGTGAGAGACTTTTCATTTGAAAAGAAGTCTCCTCCCTTCATATGCACCACATGCGTCTTGGAGTCGGAAGACCAAGCCCCCATCTTATGGGGATGCTTGCGGGCATAAGCCTTCACGGAAAGCGGCGCACGGCGATCGGAGTTGCCTTCGCGCAAGACCGGATTCACAGCGCTACCCTTAACCTTGTCGTAGCGGGCCTTGATGTCCTTTTCCTTGTCGTCCTTCGGATTCTCTGGATAGTCCGGTAGCTTGTAACCCTGACTTTGCAATTCCTTGATGGTGGCGACAAGCTGCGGAATCGAGGCGCTGATATTCGGCAACTTAATGATGTTGGCCTCCGGTGTCTTGGCCATTTCTCCCAATTCGGCCAACGCATCGTGTTGCTTTTGAGCCGGAGTCAGATACTCCGGGAACACCGCAATCACACGGCCCGCGAGTGAAATGTCGCGTAGCTCCACCGAGACTCCAGCCGCCTTCGTGAAGGCGTTGATGATCGGCAGAAACGAATAGGTCGCCAGCATCGGAGCTTCGTCGGTTTTCGTATAGATAATTTTGTCTGCTTTCGCCATGATGATTCCTCTCCAATCTACCGGTTAGTTCAGCGCATTCAACGCTGAACCGGCCTTAAACCAGGTTAGCTGTTGTGCTGTCATACTGTGGTTGGCTTGAATCTTCACGTCCCCGCTGGTCTTGTGCACGACCACCGTTACCGGTTTCCCCGGCGCCAGATTGGCCAGATCCACGACGCTCAACCGATCGTTCATCTCGATCTTGTCGTAGTCTTTCGGATCGACGAACGTCAGCGGAAGGATGCCCTGCTTCTTGAGATTCGTCTCGTGAATACGGGCAAAGCTCTTCGTGATGACCGCACGCACATTGAGGAATCGCGGCGACATGGCGGCATGCTCGCGGCTACTGCCTTCACCATAATTCTCATCGCCGACCACGATGGACCCGATGCCCTTCCCCTTATAGGCTCGGGCGATCTGTGCAATCGTCAGGTTTGATTCTCCGGTCAACACGTTCGTCCCCTTGCCGGGCTCCGACGCATACGCGCTGTTGGCACCGAGAAACATGTTGTCGCTGATCTTATCCAGATGCCCCCTGAACTTGAGCCACGGGCCGGCAGGAGAAATATGGTCCGTCGTGGTCTTCCCCTTGGTCTTGATCAGAAGCGGTAACTTCTCGAAGTCTTTCCCATCCCAACGCGGAAACGGTTGCAGCAACTGCAAACGTTCACTCGTCGGCGGAATATCGACGGTCAGCGCATCACCATTGTCGGCCGGTGCGACGTATCCTTCTTCGCCTTTCGCGAAACCCTTGGCCGGCAATTCTTCCCCAACCGGAGCTTGAAGCTTAAATTCCTTGCCGTCGGCCCCTTTGACCGTTTGGTTGACCGGGTCAAAACCAAGGTCGCCGGTAATCGCATAGGCGGTTACGACCTCAGGGCTTGCCAAGAACGAAAGTGTTTCACTGATCCCGTCGTTCCGACCAGGAAAGTTTCTATTGAAGGAACTGACTATCGAGTCCGCCTTACCCTTCACCCCGTCGGCACGTTTCCACTGCCCGATGCAGGGTCCGCAGGAATTCGACAGGACCGTCCCACCCAACTGCTCAAAGGTGTCCAAAAATCCATCGCGCTTCATCGTGTGGTAGATGCGCTCAGAACCCGGAGAGATAAGAAATGAGGCCTTCGCCTTCAGACCCGCCTTTAATGCCTGCTGCGCGACATGCGCTGAGCGGCTGATGTCTTCGTAGGATGAATTGGTACAACTACCGATCAAGGCTGCCTTGAGTTCAACGGGGTAGCCCTTCTCTTTTGCTTCCGCCTTCAACTTGGAAATCGGCCGAGCGAGGTCCGGAGTGTGTGGACCCACGACATGGGGCTCGAGCTTCGACAAATCAATCTCGACGATCTGATCGTAGTATTTCTCCGGCGCCTGGGCCACTTCGGAATCAGCCACGAGCAACGCCTTGTGAGCCTGGGCCAATTTCGCCCAATCTGCCCGATCGGTGATATTGAGGTAGTCAACCATCTTCTGGTCGAATGGGAATACGGAGGTGGTGGCGCCCAACTCTGCTCCCATGTTGCAGATCGTCCCTTTACCCGTCGCGCTGATCGTTTCGGCACCCGGGCCGAAGTATTCGACGATCTTGTTCGTGCCGCCCTTTACCGTGAGCAGTCCACAGAGATACAGAATAACGTCCTTGGGCGAGGCCCACCCGCTCAACTTGCCGGTAAGTTTCACGCCGATTAACTTAGGATGGAGCACTTCCCAGGGCAACCCGGCCATCACTTCGCCCGCATCGGCGCCGCCGACACCGATGGCCAACATCCCTAAGCCACCACCGTTTGGTGTGTGCGAATCCGTCCCGATGATCAAACCGCCGGGGAACGCATAATTCTCGAGCACGACTTGATGGATGATCCCGGCACCCGGTTTCCAAAACCCGATCCCGTACTTCTTCGCGGCGGAGGCGAGGAAATTATAGACTTCCTTATTCTCGTCCATCGCACGAAGCAGGTCCTTCTCAGAGCCCATTTCGGCACGAATCAAGTGGTCGCAATGGATCGTGCTGGGCACCGCGGCTTTTTTCTTGCCGGCCTGCATAAACTGAAGCATGGCCATCTGAGCCGTGGCATCCTGCATCGCCACACGGTCGGGACGGAGCGCTAACATGGCTTTTCCACGATCCCACTGTTGAGTGTCAAAGTTGTCGGCATGCGAGACGAGAATCTTCTCCGCCAGCGTCAACGGACGGCCGAATTTCTTTCTGGCCTTCTCGAAGACCTCAGGCATTTTGGCGTAGAGCTTCTTCGCGAGCTCGAGTGACATTGCGTTCTCCTTACAGACGGTCTGGGAACTTGGAGCCAGGAGCCGAGGAGTTGTGCTCCCCAGCCACGCTCCGTCACCAGCCTTGGGTTAGGGCGGCGTGCCCCACCACTCGTTGAGCAGCGGAACCTCCCGCAATTATGTCAACGATAGCACGTCGCGTGCCTATTTTAACGGCGGAACTTCCCGCACCTATTTTAAAGGCGGGACCTCCCGCCTTTTCGGCGCCGCGTAGTTCACCAAGTAATCGAATAACCGGATCAAACGGCTGTCTTGCCGCTTTTGATCAACCCAATGGCCGATCAATCCGATCGTCCGAGACAGGATGAAGAAGCCGTTCAAACTATCGACCGGGAAGCCCAGGTCGACCAGCACGGCCGCCATCGTCCCGTCCACGTTCAGAATCAAGTTATCTTTTTTCACCGCCGTCACCTGCTCGACCTGCAGCGCAAAATCGAGACATGGTGTCTTGATCTTCAAACTCTTCACATACCCGACGAGCTCCTTTACCCGCTTGTCCGGATTGCGCAAGCTCTTGACCCGGTGACCGATGCCGGGCACTGGCCCCACATTCTTCTTCATGTAAGCCAGAAACTCGTCCACGTTCATTTTGTTGTCGACGGCATACTTAAACCAACGTCCTGCATCCGTGACGGCTCCGCCGAACCGCGGCCCAATCATGATCAATCCGGCGGCGACTGCTTGTGACATGCCGATACCCGCACAGGCCGCGAGGATGGTTGCGTAAGCCCCACTCACACAGGGGCCGTGATCGGCGGAGAGCATCATGATCCGCTTGATGATTTCGGCTTCCTGCTTTGAGATCAGCCGCTTATCCCAGAGAAGACCAATGACGTGGGGAATTTCGTAGCCTTTGTTGATGAGTTCGGAGGCCGGATAGCCATCATAGCAGGGTTCATCACCACGATCATCACTGATGGTTGTGCGAATCAGCGGTGCCACCATGACTTCATCGGCCTTCATGGCCTCTTCAACCGACTTGGGAAGTCTTGGGAGTGTTGTAGGTTCAACAATTTCTTTGACCTGGCCGGACTTCAGCAATTCCTGGTAGGTTTCTTTGATCGCCGGACCGAGTGCACCGAACGTGGCCGGGACGATCGCACCGGCCTTCTTGAGCGCGTCGGACTTGGAACGAGCCGACCCTTCGCCTTTCATCCCTTCCTTGGCCCCGGCATGGCCGAACTTCATCCCTTTCGGCAAACTCTCCTGACAGAAGCCCGACACAACACCGATGAGCTTAATGCGACGTTTCTTAGCTCCGTACCACTCGGCAGCCCGCTCCTCCAGATCCCCTCCCATCTCGCCGACCACAACCACAGCTTTCGTCTGTGGATCGTCTTCGAACATTTCGAGATAGCTCACGTAATCCGTACCGGGATAGGCATCGCCCCCGATACCGATCGCCGTCGTGATGCCGTCGGCAAACTGGGAGCAGATCCAGATGATTTCGTTGGACAAGCCGCCCGACTTCGTAATGACGCCGAATGACCCTTCGCGATAGAGCTTGGAGAGAACCAGATTGTCGAAGGCACCGCCGATCACGCCCAACCGGCAAGCCCCGGCGGAAATGATGCCGATGGATGACGGGCCATTGAACACCTTGCTGAGCTTGCGTGCATGGGCGCCGAGCAGTTTGGCATCCTTCTCCGGCACGCCTTCGGTGATCATCGACACGACTTTAATATGCGAATCATCCAGCGCCTCCATGGCGCCCTTCATCGCGCGATCGGCTCCGATGTAAACGAGACTGGTGTTGATGGTCGGATGGTTTTTCGTGGCTTCGGCAACCGTCTTGTACACAGGAATGGCGATCAAGCCGCTGCCGTAGGGAATTTCGTTGGTCTTGCCGGCATCTGGAGGATAGACGAATGCTTCGACGTTGAGCGGACGCTTGATCAAGTAACAAAACTCGGCCATACGGCGAGCCGCATTGACACCGGCGGCGCCTCCCTGAATCACCACACGCGTGTCTTTATTAGCCAGAATGCTCATCGGAATCTCCTCTTTCTCAGTGCTAAGACCTGAGCGCTGAGCCATGAGCACGCGAGCAACTCCGCCGCTCCGGACCCAGCACTTTGATTCTTATTTTTGAAGCGCCTTGTCGACGATGTCCGTCAGCGGGGTGTTACGATCGAAGACGTTGATGTCGAAGCCTTCGTCCTTCAGCGCGCGCATCGCGTCAAGCCCTTCCTTCTCACGTGGCCCTCCGCGCCGGACCCAAATCTTGACGCCCTTCAATTTCCCGTCGCCCTTCGCTTTGCGGAATCCATTGATGATGCCCCCGAATGTCTTTTTCACATCGGTAAAATTCGCGATTGCACCGCCGACGATGATGTTCTTGATACCAGGCAACGAACAGACTTTCTCTGTGAGCACTTCCACCGCCCAATCCGGCGGATCGCCGGAGTATTCGGCGTAATTCGCCAGCTTCCCGCCACGCGCCACGACGGCATCGGAGTAGTACACACTGGCGCCACCGCCCGCCGGCAGCATGGCCGTGTCGCCGCCGGGGATCTCGATGAACTTGACCGAACCCTTAATCTTGCTGTCGACCGCCATGACTTCCATTTCGTCCTTGCTGTAGGCGCGCCCGAACTCTGCGGCAAACGGGAAGTTCCAATCCGGATGACGGAACTTTGCGTCCCCGTCGAGCAACGTCACGGCATCGAGTGCGACCAATTCACCATCGCTCTCGCGCACCACGACCGGGTTCACTTCAAGATACTGCGCATCCTCGTTATCGAAACAGGTGAACATCTTGCCGGCGAAATCGGCCATCTTTTTGGCGAGGGCACCGGTAAACCCGGCATCCTTCGAGAGTTTTTCGAGTGCATCGGGGGACGGTGCCTGCCCGACTTCGAGACACAGCCTTTTGACACGGTCCCAATTGGATTCAACTTCAATCCCTCCACAATTGGCGACGAGGACCTCGCTGCCTTCACGGGTAGACTTCACGGCACAATAATATTCTTCCTTGTGAGGGACCATTTCCGACACGATGACTTGCGTCACCTTGATACTGCCGACCTGACGTCCGATCATTTCCTTGGTCGCCGCCACGGCCTCCTTGAGATCCAAGCCGACCTTCACGAGGCCGAGTTTGAACCGTGACCCGAGCGCCTCATGGGCCTTCGCCACCAGCTTGGAAGACTTCATCCAATCATTCGCTTGTCCGAGTTTGGACAGCTCGTCCGCGCTCGTGACCACTACATAGTGAGGAACGTGGATACCCCACTTCTTCATCAGCCCCATGCCGGGGCCCTCCAACACCTTAGCCATACGAATACTCCTTCGTCGTGAAGTCAGTCGATCGGGGAGATGGATTCTAGCGGAAAGTACCAGGATGTCTCAAGACGCCAGAGGGACTAAATCAAGAGGGATCAAAAGACCTACCGCAAATGCACCGATGATCTCCTACTTCTAACCGGCGAGAAAATAAACCGTTCTTTTCGAAGCTGGGTTACCCCATGGGCCTGAGGGACTGACATCTGGAGCATAAATACGAACTTCGCTCCCCCTGCAGACGTCGAATGCTTTCCCCACAACGGTTGGGACAGGGTTGCCCCTCTTTTCCATACACCAGATGCCGGCGTTTGTAGCGTCCCTCGGTCCCATCGGGAGCAAAAAAGTCGCGGACACTGGACCCTCCTTCGAGAATCGCCTCCTGAAGAACTTCGCACATAATCTCGTAGAGACGTTCAACTTTTCTTACCGATAGTTGGCTCACTTGCATGTTCGGATGGAGTCCAGCTCTGAAGAGAAGCTCGTTCGCGTAAATGTTCCCGATGCCGGCAATAATTTGTTGATGCATCAGAAGTGGCTTTAGCCGACCACGCCGCTCTCGAAGAATTCGTACGAAATCCTCCTTTGAGACGAGCAACGGATCAACCCCAAATCGCCGGGCGAGGTATCGTTCAAGCCCGGTCTTGTCCAGCAAAGAAAGCCGTCCAAACCGACGAGGATTCCAGTACCGCAACTCCGGCTCACTCGCGCCCTCGAACGACAGTCTGACGTGCACGTGTTGTGGATATTTCGTCGGTACTGACTGGAACAAGAGGAGTCCGGTCATCCCGAGTTCAGCCACTACGTAGCGGCAGGCGTTTTCGTTCACCAATCCCAGCGCCACGCTTTTCCCAAATCGCTGGACGGACTGAAGAACAGCACCTTGGTACCACGAGGAGGTGAGGAGCCCCTCGCGCACGATATCCGCACGGCCGATCCAGAGATCCCTCAGTCGTGCTCCAAGGAGACGAGCACGGATCTGTCTAGCGACAACTTCTGCTTCTGGCAACTCAGGCATAACTCAACCACCTAAGCAAGAAGGCTGCATTACGCCACGAGGATGATGGAAAGGCAAGAAGTGAGAGAAGAGAAAAATGAATTATGAACCGGAAGGCACAGATTTACTGATACGCCGAAGTTGACGGACCTGTTCAATGGCGACCTGAAGATTCGGCAGCGGCATGGCACCAGGACGCCGAGCCATGACCAACTTCAGCACATCATCATACGTGCGCCCTTCCACGCAGCAGAGATAGGCCATGACCACAGAAACAGACCGACCCATTCCTGCTCGGCAGCAGACTAGCGTCCTACCCTTGGAGACCCGAGATTCAAGCCATTGGACGGCTTCCATCAGCTTCGTAGGATCGGCCTTGGCAAACTCCCGAAGGGGAATGCGATGATAGTCAACCCATTCGGCCGGCCTGATCGTAAACTCTTCAGCGACGAACAGAAGGGTGCCGACCACCGCAGGAGGCTCCTGCGCATCATCGATGCTGCCTACCAACAGATTTTCCGTAATCATGTGCATCGTCTAGCCAGTATAGCTCGAGCATAATGCGCGTCAAGTATTCCGGCAGACACTGTGGTGTGGTTGCGATTTCATTTCCCCGCCCGTTATACTTACATGCATATGGTCACCATCACGCAGCAAGAAGTCGAACGGCGACTGAATTCGGTTCAATGTGCCGTGTGCAAACAGTCCGACTTCGCCATTGATGAACGGTTTATGGGGCCAGATGGTGACTGGCGGGGCATCTGCAAGAAATGTTTCTACACCTTTCCAGTGCATACCGACATGGAGTTTTACCTTCGGACACAACCGGATGTGCCGCTCAGGTTAAGAGAAATTTCCTGCACTGCATGCAATCACCAAGGGGTCACTCTCGATTTGCGCGCCACCCTATCCGTGCGGGACGCGTATTATTTCGTCACGTGCCAGAACTGCAAGCGGCAGTTCCCTGAGAAGTCTTCCTTGGAGGCATTCGAATAAATTTACACGCCTTCCGATCAGCACTGGTGTATACTGAACCCATGAGTGATAAGCCCAAACAGTCTGACCTTTCTTCTCCCGAAGAGAAACCGAAACCAAGAAAAGAAATTCCTGTCATCGCCATTCAGGATGATGATGCTGTGATGGCGGAAGAAATGGCGGAGCTGTTCGAAGAAGACAAGGTCTCCCACCAACACGGCAGCTCTGAGCCGGAAGCGGACTAAGTCCGCGTCACAGATCCCTAATCAAAGTTACTTCGCAACACTCCCTGTCTAAAATCAATTGGCTGTCCAACGCCATTTGATCTACGTGTCGTTTGCCTTAAACGAAATAAGCTGGCTACAACTCGCTTCTGAAGCCGCTCTAAAAAGAATAAATCGCCATAGGAAATCCATACTTCACTGCAATTACATAGGCACCGACTATTCACCAACAAACTCACTGTTTGAAGCCTTAACAAAGTCGTCCGTTAGTGGCGTAAAAGCACGCCAGCCTCCGTCATCGATAGAACCCAAAACTCTGACATCCCCATTAGGCTGGCTGTCCCATACAACCTGGAATTCCATCTGCCAGAACTTTCTCCCGGGCTCTCCAATCTGTTCGCACTCGACGTGATCTATTTTGGCGACCAATTGAGCATAAGACAAAGCCCTGTAACGGGCCAAGCACTCAGCTAAGATTCTACGAGCTTCAGCGGTATCCATTCCTATTGACCATCTATTGCTGCGGGTGAGAAACCAGGATAATTAAAACAGATGAAGAACGCCAATGAAATAGAAGCATCGTTAGTATAGCGACTTATTCAGACCAGCCTAACAATCTGCACAGTAGCATCCCGTTCGATCCGTCCCAACGTTGAAACCTTTCCCTTTCGTTCCTTGTGGACAATCTTCTCAATCTGCACGATCGCGCCGCGGTGCCATTGGTCGAATGCTTCGTTGAGAGTCGACGCGAGGCGATCCTGCCGTCCGACTTCTTGTCGGCCTTGCTCATTACAGAGCCAGGCCCGCTTCTCTCCTTTAAGTTCACGCAATTCGCTCACGACACGATAGACGTCAGGCCTTCGTTCGACAATCGTCTTCCCGTCCTTGCGCAGGAGTAGATACGAGAATTTCAACGCGTCTTTAATGAAGCCGACTTGCTCATCGATTTCCTGAATCACCGCCGGTGGTTCCCACGGTCGCTCTTCATGGCACCAGTCATCGGCCTTCTCTAAGGCTGGACAGGCCTGCTCATGGAGACATGGGCTATAGATACTGCACCGTTTTTCTTGGAGGAGTCGGTCTCGTACTTGATGGAGTGCTCGTGAGGTTTCTCTCAGGGCTGGTTCTATGATCATCAGTGTCCCGTGCGGTGTGAGTAGAGAGAGAGCCTCTTTCACCAAATCCACCCGCATTGCAATTGGGTCTTTGCCATCCACATAAACTTCGTTTAGACAATTGGCAAAAACGATCAGATCAAATTCCTGCCTTCCCCTTACCTGATCCACCCAGCCTCGGCGTTCGAGATCTCCTTCATGTGTCAGTAAGTTTGCCTTCGTAACGCTAGCTGCTTGACAGTATCGATCCCATAACTCTTTCGCTTGCCCAAGTGCAGCACCGGAACTATCAACGGTGATCATCGATAGGGGATGGGGCATTGCCAGTTGATGCCACCAATCCAGAACTGCTAAGGCGCCGGTTCCTGGCCCTGAACCAAGGTCCAGGACAGAAAACGCTGTTCCTGGTTGCGGCATTGGCATTTCCTTGAGCAACACCTGGACTTTGGCGAGGTTCACCGGCATGAAATATTGCAGGTACGCGGCCCTGAGGACTCTATGGTCCAAATAGCTCTGTTTGAGCTGGTTCCGTCCCTTAGTAAAAAGATGAGAGAGCTCGCTAACAGCCTCCGCAAGTTTTTTCGGGGCCGTACCTTCTTTTTCAACGAGTTGATCGATGACCTCCTGTAGGAGAGGAGACACCGTAGCGTTGAGGCATCGCATACGCGTAGTGTATGCTCAGGCTATTACGGAGGACAACTATGACGGATGATATCCTAAAAGCCTATAAAGACGTCGAATCAGCTGTGGAACGCTATATCAGGCTCCTACATGACCACGTCAACATGCTCCAGAACATCGAACCGCCCGGTTCAGACAAGGTTGTTCGGTTGACCGCAGGATCAAAAGCCATGACGGACAGCGCCGCAATCTACCTGTCCTACGCGAAATACGTCGCCTACGGCATGCCGTCCAGTGAAGAGATGGTTGAAGACGAGATTCAAGGATGATAGTGAAACGGTCGGTCTGCTCCAACCTGCCTACCCACGAGAATCTACCCTTGAGAGACACGAGATAGACCGAATAGACATGAACTACGAAGGGCCTCTCAGGTTGAAAACCTGAGAGGCCCTTCGTGTTAACTAGGTTCTTGTTCTAGATGCTACGCATAAAGTGAGCGACTTCGTCCTGACTGATGCTGCCACCCATGACCTGGGACATCGCAACGTTGGTAGACTTCTTACCGGTCAGGCCTGATTCGACCTCATCCAGGATCAATTCCACCGGCATCGACTGTCCACCATACACGCGTGGACCACCGATGATCTTGGCCTTGGAGTATCCATAGATCGCGGTCGCTACTTCCTTGGCCAGCCAACCGACATAGTTAAATTCCGGTACAACGATCAACTTCGCGTTCTTACACAATTCGCGCAACTCTTTCGTTGGGAACGGACGGAGCGAGCGAACTTTGATCAGTCCAACGTTGAGGCCTTTGTCCTTGCACAGACGCACGGCTTCGCGCGACTGAGCCGCAGCGCTGCCGGAAGCGATGATGATCGCCTCCGCACCTTCAACGTTTTCTGCCGTCAGCAAGCCACCCATATACTTATTGATATATTTCCTAGAGCGCTCGACAGCCGCCCACACCTCTTGCTGCCAAACAGCATGGATATTATAGGCCATGAAGTTCGACTTCTGAACCGGGGCGTCTCGAGACAACCGAGCCGGAGGATTCTCCGCATCAAGCACAGGGACAGCCCCGCGCCAAGCTTCACGCGGCGGCAACTTGATACCACGATCCTGCATCCGTACGTACCCACGCGCGTGTGTGACAAAGAATCCGTCGCAGCAGACTCCAACCGGCAACGTCACATCATTCTTTTCGCTGATCGTAAACCCGGCCATCGTGAAATCGAACATGTCTTGTTGATTTTCAGCATGAAAGACAATCATGCCGCAGTTCAACAGATATGCCACTTCGATGTTATCCGGTTGAATGGCCAATGGCGCGTTAACGACGCGGCAGGTGAACATCGCCACAACTGGAAGACGGTGGCCCGGCCAAGACGCAATCCCTTCGAGCCCGCGCAGCGTGCCTGGACCGGCTGTCGCGGTATAGCAACGGACACCCGCACGTGATCCACCGGCAATGGCTGCCATGACACCGACTTCTTCTTCACCTCGGTAATACTCTTTCACATAGCCTTCACCATAGAGCACACCCACCAACTGCATCGTTTCGCTTTGTGGTGTAATCGGATAAGCGATGGCCAAATCCACGTTTGAGCGACGAATCGCTTCCTTAGCCGCCTCGCTCCCGGTGATGAACTCCTTCGTCCGTGGAGCCTCGAGGAACATATATTCAGGGGTGACGACTTTTTGCCTTTTGGCTTCACCATGTGGATCTTTTTTTGCCGCACTAGGCGGAGCTGCCACGCTCGTGATCGGATCGCCCTGGGGATTCGTTTTCACTTCGGTTTCGCTCATGATTACACCTCTATAAGATGGTGAGCTGTTCGCTCAACCTACCCTTCTCGCTTCATCTGTTCTGCTGAGTGTCCGAAGATCGCTGCACTCCCAGCCCCTCCTGGGGTTGGTGCAAATGCCATCGGATTGGTGTGGGTCTTCCCCCCATGCACCTTCGATTGCGTTCCGGTGAACCGAACGTTCTCGCCGTTCTTCGGCAGCTTGATACCCATTTCTTCACGGACCCGCTTGAAGATCTGGGCAACACGTTTCAACTTCGCCGTATCTGAGTCACGGATAGTGAGCATGGCGTCTTCGTGGCCCTGCTCAGCACAAATCGCCATCGTGCAGCAATTCGTTCCCGCCCGGATCATCTTGAGAGTCAAGTTAGCATAGTGGCAATGGACCCCGATGAAGATACAGGCTTCGATTTTATTGCCCCAGATGGTGAGATTAGGATGGTTCGGGTTGATCACTTCCTCTGGGTCAATTTTGGGATACTTTGGTCGATAGTCCGGCATCGGAATAATCATCACTTCAGGAATCTGCGCCGCAATCTCCAGCGTCGCCTTTGCTTTTTCCACAGCATGATCGTTCCAGGCCCAGAGCAATAGGGGGCCAGGAAATAGAGTCGCATTCGGGCTCGTCAGCATCTTACGAGCCATCTCTTCAATGACGATTTCCTCATTTGGCTCGAGCAATCCGTAGAACAAACCCTCTCCCGGATCCGGTAGCGAGACACCCAATTGTGCAGCTGATGGAGGATGAAAACCCGCAGGCCCCGGTACAATGATGCGCTCTCTCGTATCCTGTGTTGTTGCCACGCCCTTTCCCCTTTCCTCGCTCTTTAACCGACAACCGGACTGGCCAAAACGGCCGTCGTACTCTTTTCGCCGTAGGTAATGTTGTCCGTCAAGGCCGCCTTCGGCAGCTGATCGATCATGATCATTTTAATGGCATTGTTCTTAGCCATGTTATCGCAGACCCACACGCACTGCGCACACCCCTTACAACGGTCCACTGCAACATAAGCAGAACCATACTTGAATCCCTGATCTTTGCCCATCTCGTCGCTGTAAAGAATCGTGTTGGCTTCCGGACAATACTGCGTGCATAACTTACAGCTCTTTGCCGCGCAGATTTCAACGCTGATATCGGCTACAAGGTACATGAAGACTCCTTTGTGGCTCTCCTACGCAGTGGCCGTTGCCACTGGCTCCTCGACGCGTTTGACATCGGCTGCGGCCCAACCATGGTCGACCGCATAGTTCCATCCTGCCCGCATCACCGCCACGTTTTTTTCGATCAGTTCCTGCTTCTTTTTGAACTTCCGTTCTACGACACTGTCGAGAGCGGCAGTACCGCCAGATACTACAAATCCTTTTCCGAGGAACCGGTCCTTGACGGCTTGGTCCAACCCCTCCATGGTCGTCAGCCCTGTAATTGCACCAATACAACCCATCAGCGCCATATTGGTGGCGAGATCCATGCCTGCCACTTCCAGAGAAATTTTCGTCGCAGGAAAGTAATAGAGTTTCGCCCGAAGCTTCTGAAGTTCAGCAGCCTGATCTCTATGGAGATTCATCGGTCCATCATTATTGATCAAGGCAACACCATCTTCCTTCAAACCGAAGTAAAACGGCATCGTATAAGACTTGCCGTGAGTGATGACCTGCGGGTGAAAAATAATGATGATGTGCGGAAACGTGATCTCGCCGATTTCATAAATCGGCTCATCGGACACCCGGACATAGCTTTCGACCGGCGCCATTCGCTTTTCCGACCCGTAGAACGGGACAATGGTGCTTTCGCCGCCGGCATTGATGACGGCTGTGCTCAGAATGTGAGACCCGGTCACGACACCCTGTCCGCCGACACCAGCCATTCGAATGTTGAAGCGTTTCGCCATCGTATATCTCCTTCGATCGCTTAAGCCTTGTTGGGAATCGCAGCAGCCGGCTTCGCAAGGAATTCCTTGTAGCCGTAACGCTCGGTCAGGTATTGCTTTGCTTCTTCGCTGACGTATTCTGTGAATTGGTATCGATCGTTCTCGACCGTCTTCGCGTCTTCCATGACCTTGTCGGTTGGAATCGCGTACTCGATATTGCAGGATGTGTAGGCCTGAATGTAGGTTGACCCAACTTCGCGAGCGATCAACACTGCCTTCTTGATCACGCTTTCGACACGGCGCGGATTGTTTGGAACAACCGTGGCGACATAAGCACAGCCAGCTACTTTCGCCATCTGCACCATATCCATCTTCTCAAACTTTTTCCCAAGCGGAGCCATTTTCAACACGGCGCCTCTGTTCGTCATTCCGCTTTCCTGACCACCGGTGTTCCCATAGACCTCATTGTCCAACATGATGGTCGTAAATCGCTCCTTACGGAACCAGGAGTGCAGAACCTGCTGAAAGCCGATATCCGCCGTACCACCATCTCCGGCCATGACCACCACATCTTTCGGCTTGTCCCCGAAACGAAGACGGAGACCTCGGGATAGCCCACTGGCTACTCCATTTTGATCACCGTAGTTGCCATAGACAAAGGGGATCGCCGCCTGAGAAATGGCAAGACGACCACATCCAGCCGTTCCAACGGTAATGGTGTCTTCAGGATTTGGGAACGCAACCATGGCGAGTCGGATAAAGAGCGTCATGGCACATCCGGCACACATGGGATGCTCTTCCAGTACCTCTTTAAAGCTTCCAACCTGTGAAACACTCACCTTTTTCCCAAAAGGTCCGTGCTCCACCATATCCCGGTATTCCTTTGGCATGAACTTCTCAAATCCGTTGGAAAACTTGACATAATCAAGGCTCATCAGGCACCTCCCTTATATCGTTAGCAACGGCAGACCGCTGCTGATATTTGCTACACACCACCAAACCATGCATCGAAAACAACGTGGGGTCTTGAGGGTTTGAATAATTTGGACCGCTGCCCTTACTCACAGCATATCGGGCATCCTAGCAAAGCCGAAAAAAGACTGTCAATCTTTGCCTGATCCTTTCTCCCATCCGTAATTCACCCCTGATCAACATGCAAACAAGTTTCCCACACCAGACTTCGAGATAGTATAACGTCAAGAAAATCAAAGCAACTTCAAAGAGGGCCCAAGGTACCCGAAAGAAGGCCTAGATCAAAACATGGCGAAATAGGCCATTCGCCCCAACCACATTTAACAACGATGTCAACACTCAAGAAACCCTCTGCATCTTTCTCCCAATTCCTGTTTAGAGATTGCCGATCAACCACATTCCGTTTACACTGCAGCTCATGCCACTACGCGTTCTGATCCCAGGTGAAGATGATGCTGGCACCCACGTCGGCGGAGTGCACAAACGTCCGCCAATTCCCGACAATTCACTCAAGGCTGAATGTCCAAAATTTATGGCTCATGGCCCCTGCGGAGGTGTCCGCCGAGGGGGACTCTGCGAGGTGTATCCAGAGATGAAATGCCCGTGGGTCTCGCTCTATCTAGAACTTGAAAAAATTGGTCAGACTGAATGGATGAAGCAGGTTTAGCAAGACGTGAGGCGTGAAACGTGAAACGTGAAACGGTCAGAAGAAAACCCAAGGTCACGAAACTAGGCTATAACGAGCGGCATGCCACGAGCGGCATCACGGCACCGCTACCGGACATTGAAACGTTCCCGAATCAGTACAAAGGCTACGAGATCACGATCGAGATTCCAGAATACACCGCGATCTGCCCCAAAACGAACTTGCCCGATTTCGGTACCATTACGCTGCACTACATGCCCGATAAAGAATGCCTAGAATTGAAAGCACTTAAAATGTACATCCATGCTTATCGCAACCTGGGTATCTTTTACGAGAACGCCGTGAACCGTATCCTTCAGGACATCGTAAAGTCATGCCGCCCGGTTTGGGCAAAAGTTACCGGCACGTTCACAGCACGAGGCGGCCTGTCGAGCAAAATCGAAGCAAAGTATCCATAAATAACTTTTCCTGTCTCGCTCTGGGACATGCCCACTTACGCCATCGGAGACATTCAAGGGTGCTTCAACTCTCTCCGCAACCTACTTGACCGCATCACGTTCCAACCTCGCACAGATCGGATCTGGCTCGTCGGTGATCTCGTCAACCGAGGCCCTAAATCTCTCAGCGTCCTTCGATATCTCAGACAGACTGAACCAGCCGTACAAGTTGTGCTCGGGAATCACGATTTGTTTCTGTTGGCCGTTGCAGAAGGTATCGTGCCACCACGACCGAACGATACGATTCAGGATGTGCTGGCGGCTCCCGACCGGAACGAGTTACTGACTTGGCTCAGACGGCAGCCGCTGCATCACCACGAAAATGGTTTCTTCATGGTTCACGCGGGCTTGCTCCCACAGTGGACGATAGCAGACACGGTGAAATTTGCGCGAGAGGTGGAGGCTGTACTGTCGGGGCCCGACTATCGAGCACTACTCCAAGCAATCTTTCAGAATCCACCCCCAGCGTGGAAACCTTCGCTCTCAGGAATGGACAGGCTGGTGAGCATCACGCGTGTCTTGACAAGACTCAGAACTTGCACACCGACCGGAGAAATGTCGAATTTTTCCGGTCCACCAGAGGAGACACCACCAGGCTATTTCCCTTGGTTCCGTATCCCTACTCGCCACAGAGCCAATACGACTGTCATCACCGGTCATTGGGCTGCACTTGGCCTGCACATGGAGCCCAATTTGCTCGCTCTCGACAGCGGCTGCGCCTGGGGGAGGCAGTTGACTGCAGTGCGCCTGGAAGACAGGGAAGTCTTTCAAGTCCAGTGTAGTGAAACACACAACTGATAAGGAGTACTAGTGGTAGCTTTCGGAGTCGCTGGGGAATTTCCCCTGTTCGACTTCTTCTTTATAACGACCGAGCGCTTGAAGCGCATCGGCTTTCAGGTGGGCATACGTCTTCACAAACTTGGGGACAAACGAGTCAAAAAGGCCCAGCAGATCGTAAATCACCAAAACTTGGCCATCACAATGCGGGCCCGCCCCGATGCCGATGGTGGAGATTGAAAGCGCTTGTGTAACTTTTCTGGCCAGACCGGCGGGCACCGCCTCCAACACAAGTGCGAACGCCCCGGCAGCTTCAAGGGTCTTCGCATCTTCTAATAGCTTAGCGGCTTGATCTTCGACCTTGCCTTGGACTTTATAGCCGCCCAGCGCATGGACGGACTGTGGTGTCATACCCAGGTGGCCCATGACAGGAATCCCGATACTCGTCATGGTTTTGATTCGATCCGCCATCACGGCGCCTCCTTCGAGCTTCACCGCGACAGCGCCTGCCTGTAACAAGCGACCCGCATTTCGCACAGCCTCTTCCGTACTCGCCTGGTAGGACATAAACGGCATATCAGCAATCACGAGGGATCGCTGCACCGCACCAGCCACAAGTTTAGTATGGTACAAGATGTCCTCCATCGTCACAGTGAGCGTATTAGGTTTTCCCTGTACCACAACTCCGAGTGAATCCCCCACCAAAATCACCCGGATCCCTGCTTGTTCGACGATGCGAGCAAACAGCGCATCGTAGGCCGTGACGACAACCAGCTTCTTCCGGTCTTTCTTATATTGCTGCAGTTCGAGAACCGTCATCAGCCCAATTCCGCCTTGGTGATGATCTCCGCCAAGCGATGCGTGGCTTTGATCGCCATAATATGCACCCCATCACAATGCGGTCGCACCGCTTTGATTGATTGCACGGCGATCTCAACTCCCACGTCTTCAGCCCGATCTCCAGCAGCCTTGAGCTCATCAATCATCTCTTTGGGCACCGACATACCAGGGATGTTCGCGTTCATGAATTCCGCCATCTTATAGTTTCGCAACACCAAGATCCCGGCCAGCACCTTCACCTTGAACGGGCGAACCTGTTTCATAAAACTGGCAAAGACGTCCGGGTTATAAACGGCTTGAGTTTGGAAAAACTGGGCGCCAGCTTTCACCTTCACTTCGAACTTCGCCAACACCGGTCCCACCAGATCAGCCTCAGGAGTGACGGCCGCACCAATCGCGAACGCTGTGGCACCGTCCAATTTGTTGCCAACCATGTCTTTGCCGTTGTTCAGCCCCTGTACCAGCTGCATCACCTGAACGGAATCGAGATCGTAGACCGGCTTGGCCTCCTTATGATCACCGACCGTGGGATAGTCTCCCGTCAGGCATAGGATGTTTCTGATGCCGAGCATGTGCGCACCCATCAAATCCGACTGCATCGCGATCCGATTGCGGTCACGGCAGGTCAATTGCATCACCGGGTCATGCCCTAATTCGTAGAGCAGACGGCAGACGGGGAGAGACCCAGCACGAACCACGGCTGCGGTATTGTCGGTCACATTCACTCCGTGAACTCTACCGACCAGTTGCTTGGCACTCTCCAATAGCGATGAGATATTTGTACCTTTAGGCGGGTTGTACTCAACCGTAACCGCGAAGGTCCCTCGATTGAGGACGTCTATGAGACGCTGAGGCTCTCGAGTCATCGATGGCTCCTTATCGGAGTCCGACTGATCGTTTGGCAGACTCCACCGTATTTTCAAGCAACATCGCGATCGTCATCGGGCCTACTCCACCTGGTACAGGGCTGATCCAACCGGCTTTTTGGCTAACGGCCTCAAAATCCACGTCCCCGCACAACTTGCCCTCAGGCGTTTTGTTCGTGCCCACATCGATGACGACCGCCCCCTCGCGCACCATATCGGCAGTCACAAACTTCGCTTTTCCGATGGCGACAAGAAGCAAGTCGGCTTCACGACATACGGCAGGGAGATCTTTTGTTTTTGAATGACAAATCGTGACCGTGGCATTTCGTTGAAGAAGCATGAGCGCCAACGGCTTACCAACAATATTACTCCGACCGACCACGACCGCTCGCTTGCCTTCAATCGTCACTCCGACAGACTCAATCATCTTGATGACACCTTTGGGAGTGCAGGCTTCGAAGACGGGGTGTCCCTCAACAAGACGACCGAAGTTGTAGGGATGAAACCCGTCTGCATCCTTGAGCGGAGAGACAGCCTCCAGGATAACCTTGCTGTCGATGTGTTTCGGCAGCGGGAGTTGAACGAGGATTCCATGGATCTTGGGATCAGCGTTTTTTCTCTCAATGAGCGAGAGCAATTCAGCCTGTGTGGTGCTCGCGGGAAGTTTATGATCGTCGACATGGATCTCTGCCAGGTCACAAGCCTTTTGCTTGTTCCGGACGTAGACATGCGAAGCAGGATCATCGCCAACTAAAATGGTTGCAAGACCTGGTTTAATCGATTTTTGAGCTAATAGCTCAGCGGATTCCCTTGCCAACCGATCACGGACTTGCTGAGCAAGTGCCTTTCCATCGATGAGTTTTGCGGCCACAACGTCCTCCCCTTCACAAGTTGGCCCGTAAAAATGTCGCAACTTAACAGGGGAATTTTAGGTAAGTCAACGCTGTTCGATTTCTAGTGCTTAATTGCGTAAGTTCACGATAGTGTTTCTGAGTTGAGAGCCTTTGACTTCTCTCTTGCGCCACACAAAAGGTTTGGCTGTTGGTCCATAGGCGGCCACAAACGCTTCGATGGCCTGA
>Ga0224500_10000509_pt1 | contig 26503 bp, 22 predicted proteins | sample SF_Oct11_sed_USG_FD_168126 | JGI IMG/M metagenome (GOLD analysis project Ga0224500, IMG submission 168126) | Sediment microbial communities from San Francisco Bay, California, United States - SF_Oct11_sed_USGS_4_1 | ecosystem: Environmental > Aquatic > Marine > Sediment | place: USA: California... | reverse complement strand
ACCCGGTCCGCCCACGTGGAGGTAGCCGCCCTCCGGGGCGAGGGTCAGGAAGATCGGCTCGAGCGGGACGACCGCATCCGCGTCGCCACCGACCATCAGGCAGTAGCCGACCTGGAGTCCCCACACGCCACCGGACGTCCCGGCATCGACGTACCGCAGCCCGTGTTCGCGAAGCATCGCGTGGCGTCGGACGTCGTCATGGAAGTTCGTGTTCCCGCCGTCGATGATGGTGTCGCCGGGTTCCAGGACACCCATCAGCTCGCGGATCTGCGCCTCGGTGGCGTCCCCGGCCGGGACCATCACCCAGACTGCCCGGGGTGCCTCGAGCTTGCGGACGAGGTCCTCGATCGAGGACGTCGGGATCGCCGCGTCGCCGAGTTCCCCGGCCAGCTCGGCCGTCTTCTCCGCGGTCCGGTTGTGAATGACGACCTCGTGACCGTCGTGGACGAGCCGACGGACCATGTTCGCCCCCATCCGGCCCAGACCGATGAACCCGATACGCATCTGCTCAGTCCTCCGATCGCCGATCGAGCGCTGCCGTCAGGGCTCGCTCCAGGGCGGCCAGCCCGGCATCCACGTCGTCACCGAGGTGGACGCGGAGGATCGGCAGGTCATTGGCCTCGATCGCGCTGAGATCGCCGGCGGCCTGGGCGTCGATGAGCTGGCCGAACGTGTACGGCCAGCCGGGGATCTCCCGGTCGCGCGGGTGGTCCGATGTCAACTGCAGGAACCAGCCGATCGGCGCCCCGCCCTTATGGAGCTGCCCGGTGCTGTGCAGGAACCGCGGGCCGTAGCCGGCTGTCGTGGCGCGTCCGGTCCGCTCCAGCAGGAGGTGTCGGATACGGGCGAGTGCCTCGTCACGGGTGGGCGTGGGCGCCACGAAGGCCTGGAGCGCGAGGTAGGCGTCCGTCCTGCGGCGGGCCAGATGGCGGGCAAGCTCGCCGACCACGCCGCCGTCCGACGTCGTGAGGCGGAGCGGCGCATCGCCGTACAGCGTGAGCCCGTCCCCGGACGCCAGGGGTGGCGGCGGCGCGACTCGCGCGCGCTCGGGGCTCTCGAGCAGATCGCGCGTGCGCCGCTTCGCTTCCTCGACGTTGGGCTGGTCGAACGGGTCGATCCCGAGGACCGCACCGGCGATCGCGGTCGCGACCTCCCAGCGCACGAATTCCGCCCCGAGGTCGATCGGGTCGGCCAGTTCGATCCGGATGACCGGATGTCCCGCTTCAGCGAGCTCGTCCGCCAGGGCTTCGCGGGCATCGTCGGCCGGGCTTCCCGCAAGGACCAGTCGCACGAAGGAGCGGTCCGGACCATAGTCGCCGACCGCCGCGAGGGGCTCGAGGTCGATCGGCACGATCCCGCTGCCATGCTTGCCGGTGCTCTCGGCGATGAGCTGCTCGGCCCACGCTCCGAAGGCCGTGATCTCGGCGTCGGCCAGGAACGTGAGCTTGTCCCGCCCGGCCCTGGCGAGCGTCCCGAGGGCGAGGCCCAGCGAGACGCCGGGGTTCACCGTCGGTTCCGGGGCGCGGCACGCCCCCAGCATCGCGCTCGCGGACGCGAGCAGCGCGTCGAGGTCGAGCCCGATGAGCGACGCGGGCACGAGCCCCACGTAGGTCAGGGCGCTGTATCGCCCGCCGATGTCCGGCGGGTTCAGGAAGATGCTCCGGAACTCGTCATGGTGCGGGAGGGCCTCAAGGCTCGCGCCCGGGTCCGTGATGGCCGCGATGACCTCGCCGGCATGCTCGTAGACGTGGTGGTGTCGCGCATCCAGCGCGGCATGGGCACGCGCTCGACCCTCGGCCAGGAAGGCGCGCGTCTCCACCGTCGTCCCAGACTTGCTGGCCACGATCATCAGCGTGGACAGCGGATCGAGGTCATCCAATACGGCGGCCACGGCATCGGGATCCGTCGAGTCCAGGACGCGCAGGTCGAGATAGCCATCCACCGTGCCGAACGCCTGGTGGAGCACCTCCGGGGCGAGGCTGCTGCCCCCCATCCCGGCGACGATCGCGGTCGTGAAGCCGGCCTCCACGATCCCGTCGCCGAAGCCCTCCAGGGCCGCGATCTGGCCCGTGAAGTGCTCCGGTGCATCGAGCCAGCCGAGTCGGTCGGTGATCGCCGAACGGATCCGTTCGTCGCCGGACCAGAGCGTGGTGTCGCGGTCGAAGAGTCGATTCGACCACGCTTCGTCGCGGGCGCGCTCCACCGCGGCATCGAAGTCGGGCTGGGCGGCTCCCAGGCGGAATCCCGGAAGGCTGAGCGTTGACGGAGCGGGATCGGTCATCGTGGTCTCCGGAGGGTGGCATCCGCCTGTGAGCGGACGATTGCGACTCGAACCGGGCTGGTTGGGGCGCTGCCGGTGCTCGGGTCTCCAATGGTACGCCCGCGCCCCGCGGTCGTCGGGCGCGTCGTGGCCGGGCCGGCTTCAGCCGGACGCCGGCCGTGGCGTGGGACCGTGGGTCGCCTCGATCGCGTTGACCTTGTCCAGGCGCCGACGATGGCGAGGCTCGCCGCTGAACGCGGCGCCGACGAAGGCAACCACGATCTCGAACGCCGGTTCCGGTCCGATCACCCGGGCCCCGAGGGCCAGCACGTTCATGTCGTCGTGTTCGACGCCTTGGTGTGCCGAATACGTGTCATGGCAGACGGCCGCGCGGATCCCCCGGATCTTGTTGGCGGCGACGCTGGCTCCGACCCCGGAGCCGCAGACCAGGATGCCGCGATCGGCCTCGCCTCGCTGGACGGCCAGGCCCAGGCGCTCGGCGAAGTCCGGGTAGTCGTCGCCGGGATCGGATCCATCACCGCCGAGGTCGATCAGGTCGTGCCCGAGGCCGGCCCGATCGAGACGGACCAGGAGTTCGTCCTTGAAGGCGGCCCCGGCGTGATCGGCGGCGAACGCGACGCGCATGCCTCAAGGATACGGCCTCGACCGTGGCATCCGGCGGCAGGCCGTCAGCGGTCCTGCTCGCGTGCCGCCTGGTGCCCGAAATGGCCGCCATCGAGCGTCGGCACCCGGCCCCTCAGGCCATCGTGGACGACGCGCCGACCCACGTCCGCGACCCGCTGCGATGTGAAGCCGAAGTGCTCGAAGATGGCGCCGGCCGGCGCGGACGCGCCGAAGTGGTCCAGCCCGACGATGGCGCCCGCATCGCCGACCCATCGCTCCCAGCCGAGCGTGACGCCCATCTCGACGCTGACCCGATGGCGAACGTCCGGCGGAAGGATCGCGTCACGGTAGGCCTGGTCCTGGGCGTCGAAGCGCTCCCAGCAGGGGAGGGACACGACGCGAGTCGGGATGTCGTCCGCTTCGAGCTCCTCGGCCGCCGCGACGGCGAGGTGCAGCTCGGAGCCTGTCGCGATGACGATCAGCCGCGGCGTCCCGCCGGTCGCCTCGCGCAGCACGTACCCGCCGCGTGCTACCCCCTCGCGGGCCAGGCTCGAGGTCCCCGGCAGGGTGGGCACTTTCTGCCGGGTCAACGCCAGGGCCACCGGTCCACCGCGTCGCTCCACGGCGAGCGCCCAGGCGGCGGCGGTCTCGTTCGCGTCGCCGGGCCGGATGAACCACAGGTCCGGGATGGCGCGGAGCGCGGCGAAGTGCTCGACCGGCTGATGGGTCGGACCATCCTCGCCGAGACCGACCGAGTCGTGCGTCCAGACGTGGATGACATGGAGGCCCGCGAGTGCGGACAGGCGGATCGCGCCGCGCATGTAGTCGCTGAACGTCAGGAACGTGGCGTCGTAGGGGATGAACCCGCCGTGGTAGGCGATCCCGTTCGCGATGCCGCCCATGGCGTGCTCGCGGACCCCGAACCGGAGGTTGCGGCCCGGCTCCCCGGGTGCGTAGAGCGATGCGCTCTTGACGTCGGTCAGGTTGGATTCGGACAGGTCGGCGGCGCCACCGAACAGCTCCGGGACGGGATCGGCGAGAGCCTGGATGGCGTCCTGGGAGGCGTTCCTCGTGGCCACCTCGCTGCCGGCCTCGTAGACCTTCAGGCCGGCATCCCAGCCCTCGGCCAGACGGCCCTCGATGCGCCTCGTGAACTCCTCGGCCAGCTCCGGATAGGCAGCGGCGTACGATGCCAGGCGCGCCTCCCAGTCGGCGACGAGGCGCTCGCCGGCCGGGATCGCCGCGCGGAAGATCGCGAGCGCGTCCTCCGGAACGTAGAAGGACCGGTCCGGGTCCCAGCCATAGGCCTCCTTGGTCAGGCGAACCTCGTCGGCGCCCAGCGGGGCGCCATGGGCCTTCTGCGAATCCTGTCGGTTCGGACTGCCGAACCCGATATGGGTGCGGACCGCGATCAGGCTGGGCCGGTCATCGTCACGGGCCAGGTCGAGAGCGACCTCGATCGCATCGACGTCATTGCCGTCCGCGACGCGGTGGGTATGCCAGCCGTAGGCATGGAACCGGGCGAGCACATCCTCCGACCAGGCCATCTCGGTCGGACCGTCCAGCTGGATGCGGTTGTCGTCGTACAGCACGATGAGCTTGGCCAGGCGCAGGTGACCGGCAAGACTCGCGGCCTCCGAGGCGATGCCCTCCTGGAGGTCGCCGTCGCTGGCGATGACGTAGGTCCGATGGTCCACGATGACGTGTCCGTCGCGATGGAACTCGTGGGCCAGCCGCCGCTCTGCGATGGCCATGCCGACGGCATTCGTGAGCCCCTGGCCGAGGGGCCCGGTCGTCGCCTCGACTCCCGGGGTCAGTCCGTATTCCGGGTGGCCCGGGGTCCGCGAGCCCCACTGCCGGAACGACCGGAGATCGTCCATCGAGAGGTCGTAGCCCGTCAGGTGCAGGAGCGAGTACAGCAGCATGCTGGCATGACCGGCGCTGAGGACGAATCGATCGCGATCCGGCCAATCCGGACGGGTCGGGGCGTGGCGCAGGACCCGGGTCCAGAGCGCATAGGCCATCGGAGCCGCGCCCATCGGTGCGCCCGGATGCCCGGAGTTGGCCTCCTGAACGCCGTCGATGGACAGGGTCCGGATGGTGTCGACGGCAAGGCGGTCCAGGTACGGCTTCAGGGGAGTCATGAGGCGGAACACTCCGGGAGGCGCATGGGTCGTTCGCGGCCATTGTAGGCGTCCGCTGTGGTGGGCTCGGTGGACGACGCAGCCGGATGACACCTGCCGGGGCGGCTACCATCGTCGTCATGCCCCGACTGCGCCCACCCGGACCGAGGCGCCGCCCCGCCCCGCGGATCGTCGTCGTGGGCGATCTCGTGCTGGACGTCGTCCTCGCGCCCGAGGGTCCCCTCCAGACCGGCACGGACGTGCCCGGTCGGGTGTCCCTCGTGCAGGGCGGATCGGCGGCCAATACGGCCCGCTGGCTTGGCCGACTCGGAGCGAACGCAAGCCTGGTCTGTGCCGTGGGACGCGACGCCACGGGGCGGGCGCTCGTGAGCGCCGTCCGGAGCGATGGCGTGACGCCGCGCGTCGTGCGCGTCGCCGGCGCGCGAACCGGGCGGATCGGTGTCCTCGTCACCGCCGGCGGCGAGCGTTCATTCGTCCAGGACCGCGGAGCCGCCCTGCAGCTGGCCCCGGCAGACCTGCGTCCCGAGTGGTTCAGTCGTGCCGACGTGCTGCACGTGCCCACCTACTCTCTGCTCGGCGAACCGCTCGGGCTGGCCGGGATGCGAGCGGTCGAACTCGCCCGGGCTGCAGGCGCCACGATCAGCGCCGATCTCTCGTCGATCGTCCCGCTTCTCGCCGATGGCCGGGAAGCGGCGCGCGCGCGGATGGCTGAGCTGAACCCGGACCTGCTGTTCGCGACCGCCGCGGAGGCGGAGGCCCTGCTCGGCACCACTCGCCCCGACGGCCTTCTCGAGTTCGCTCCCACGGCGATCGTCAAGCGGGGACCCAAGGGAGCCACGATCCTGACCCGGGGCTCGGTCGGTGAGGGCCTGCTGCGGTTCGAGGTCGCGACACGACAGGTTGCCGCGCTCGACACCACCGGCGCCGGGGACGCGTTCACGGCGGGGTTCCTGGTCGTCTGGTTCACCGCCCGTGCGGCCGGTCATCCCGTTACGGCATCTCTGCAACGGGCGGCCCTGGCCGGCCACCGCGCTGCGGCCCGGCAGCTGACGACCCCGCGCCCGGAGATCAGCTTCGACTGAGGTCCCGGCGCTCGGGCTTGGCCCGGCTGATGCCGAACCGCACGACGGTCCCGGCGCTCGGCCGTCAGCCTGGGCGGGTGACCCTGACGTCGTCGATCTCGGCCTCGACCAGGTTCCCGCGGCCGCCGTCGACCGCCTCGAACCGGACACGGATCGTGCGGCCGGCCCACGCGTCGAGCGCGACACTGGCCGTGCGCCATGCCCCGTCGACGTCGGCCGCCTTGCCGTATCGCGTGAACACGGTCGTCAGCGTGCCGTCGGCATCCTCGATCATCGCCCGGAGCCTGTCGTCGGCCGTGGACGCCGCCGAATGCGCGAAGACGTACCGGAACGTGAGGCGCTGGCCCAAGCCGGCCGCCAGAGCGAATGCGCGGGACCGAACCGACGTTCGTCCGTCGAGATCGTAGGATCCCGCCGACGCGCCGGCCTTGGCGCCGGTGACGAGGGCGCGCGAGCCGGATGGGACGGAGCCGAGCTGCTTGAGGCCGCTCGCTGACGTCGAGGCCGGATTCGAGCGACTGAATCGGCCGGACGTGGCCGCCAGCGCCGTGTCGGTCCCATCCGGATCTACCGACCAGCCGCGCGCGACTTCGAGGTCGTCGTCGAATGCACCGCAGCGAGCGGCCTTCACGGTCGCACCGAGGACGCCGAGCGGACACCACGCGCGTTCGGCCAGGTACAGGATGGCCTCCTTGTTGCGTCCGGTCTCACCGGCGATCTTGCCGTCGCCCGGGTAGTCCTTGGTGGACAGCTCGAAGGTGTACGAGGAGATGCGGTACGTGCCGTAGGCGTAATCGCGGGTCGTCCCGGTGGTGACGTAGTTGTCGCTTGCCTGCATCGCCCGGTAGCCGCTCGTTGCGGCCATCTTCCGGCCGATGGCGACCAGCGCCGCATGATCGTCGCGGGTCATGTCGCCGGGCACGTCCTTCAGCGTGTAGCCATAGGGCCACATCACGAGCCGGCCGTACTCATGGAACGTGATATGCGCCTTGATCTGCTGGGTCCCGCCGACGACCCGGCTCTTCAGGAAATCCCGCATCGCCCGGGTTTCCGGTGCGGAGAAGGCGCTCGGGCCGCGGTACGTGATCGCCGCCGGGTTCTTGCTGGTCAGACCGCCACCGCCCCAGCGATAGCCGTAGTTCCGGTTCAGGTCCGTGCCGACCTTCGTGCTCCCAGGTGTGGGTTGGCGGTTCTTGCGCCAGAAATGGAACGTGCCGTCGTGGATATCGTGCTGGACGCCGTCGGGGTTGACCATGAACACGATCCAGATCTCCCGGGTATCGACGATCTTCGTGATCCGCGGGTCCGGGCCGTAGCCCTCCACCAGCCAGTGCATGATGCGGAGGGCCATCTCGACACCCATGTGCTCGTCGGCGTGGTGGCCGCCGTCGTACAGGATCTCGGGCTCGGGCTCGTCCGAGGCGACGTTGTCCGAGATCTTCATCGCCCACAGCTCACGGCCCCGGTAGCTCTGCCCGATCGAGAACCGCTGGGCGATGTCGGGATGCGCGGCCGCCACTGCGGCTGTCGCCGCCCCCACCTCGGCGTACGTGTGATATCCCTCGTATCCGGTGGGGAAATCGGCTGCGGCGGCCGAACCGGGCGTCGCCGCGGCCCCGATCGCCAGGATCGCGGTCGCGATCGCGATGGCGACGCCCAGGGACCGTGGATCGCGGGCGGGACGGCTCACGAGCGCATCCTGACCGGGCGCCGGGGTGGAAACAAGCCGGCCGTTCGTTCCCGGCGCGATCGCCGACCGTCCCGTCGCGGCTTGCGCCGGTTCAACGGCGGAGGTAGCGATCGAACCAGGCGATGATCCGCTCGTTGCGGTCGATCCGCCGATCCACCCGCCCGGACGAACCGTAGACATGGGCCTCGTCCGGGTAGAGAACGTACTCGACCGTGCGGCGCAGGTGACGCAGAGCGATGAAGAACTGCTCGTTGTCCTGCGGGGGACAGCGCAGATCGGCTCCGGCCTGGAGCATGAGCAGCGGCGTCCGGACGTTCGCGACGTTGCGCAACGGAGACTGCCGCCACAGCCTGTCGATGCCTTCCGGCGAGAGTGGATCCCCGATCAGCGCGGCACGATCGTACTCCGGGCCCTCGTCCGAATTGGCCCAGTCGGACACCTGATTGGTGACCCCGTTCTCCGAGACGGCCGCCGCGAACCGGTCCGTCGTCCCCACCAGCCAGTTGACCATGAAGCCGCCATAGCTGAGGCCCATGACGCCGACTCGGTTTGGGTCCGCCAGCCCCAGCGCAAGGACATGGTCAACGGCCGCGTGGACGTCGGCGGCATCCACGCCCCCCCAGTCGCCGAGCTGCGGTCGGATCCATTCGCGACCGTAGGTCGCCGAACCCCGGATGTTCGGCAGCACCACGCGGTATCCCGCGGCCACGAGCAGGAGGACCTCCATGTGCGGAGCGGGCGCCCAGGCGCCGAGCGGTCCCCCATGGACGTCCACGATGGTCGGCAGCGGACCGTCCCCGCTGTCCGCCGGCGAGGCGACCCAGGTCTCGATCGGCCCGCCGGGGCCCGGCGCGTCCAGGCGGCGCATGATCGGCATCGGATGGCGGGCCTGCCAGCGTGATCCGAACGTCGTGCGCGTGGACCACGACGGCTCCCCGTCCGCAGCGGCCTCAAGGACCATCAGTTCCTGGGCCCGCGTCCCGAGGGTCGCGAGGACCGCGATGGTGCCGCTCGGCGCGATGGCCAGAGCGTGAGACGTGGCATCCGACCATGGCCCGTGGGCCTCGCGTGCGGCCGGTCGCGGCGGATCGATGGGCCGTCCGTCGGCGGGATCGATGCGGAACCGGGTCGGCAGGGAGCGGCCCCGGTCCGACACCGTCGCGATCACGGTGTCCTTGGCCATCCAGGATGGGCCGGCCCGCCCGTCCACCATCCAGCCGTTCAGGTCCGTGTCGGCCCAGTTGCCGATCGGCCGGTCCAGCTCGGGGGCGAGGGCGTGGGGAGGGCGCGACCCGTCCGACGGCCCGAGGAGCAGGCCCGGGATGACGTCGTCCAGCGGCTCGGGCCCGAGGATGCCGATCGCCGCGAGCCAGCGGCCGTCCGGGGACCAGGCCGGATGATTCGCCCAACCGCCCGGTGCCATCACCTCGCGCGGTTCGGTCTCGGCCCAGCCGGTGCCGCCGGCGTCGCCCACGTCCACGGCCCAGATCGTCGTCCGAGGCCGCAGGTCCGGTTCCGGGCCGCGGTCCGCCGTGAACGCGATCGTCCGACCGTCCGGATGCCAGGTGATGTGGCTGACACCCCAGTCCCCCCGGGTCACCTGGATGGCGGCGGCACGAGGCGCGACGTCCACGACGAACAGGTGCGACCAGCGGTCCCGGAACCCTTCGCCGTCGCCGCGCCAATCCGTGCGCTCCATCCGCCGCGCGCGCGGCGAGGCGCGATATGTGGCCGCCGATCCGAGCTCTCCCTGCTGGGCACCCGATCGAGCCTGCCGGTCCACGGCGTCCGTCGGCCCCACCAGGAAGCGTGGCGGATCGACCGTCGCCGTGAAGGCGATGCGCCGACCGTCCGGAGACCAGGCGACCTCGCCGACCGCTCCGTGGCCGCGGTTCGGGCGGATGCGTGGCGTCCCGCCGTCGATCGACATCGTCACCAGCCGACAGGGGCCATCGCCGGCGGGGTCCGACCGGGTGAACGCGATCGTCCGTCCATCCGGGGAGATGGATGGACGGGCGTCCCGGATCATCCCGTCACTCAGCCGACGCGGGCGCGCCGCCCGTCCCCGGTCGAGCGCGACCGCGAACAGGTGGCTGACGTAGTGGAGGCCGCGCGCCTGGCGCCGGATCACGACCGCCGTCCGGCCGTCGGACGAGAGGTCCAGCTCCTCGATGAAGACCTGGCGACGGATGTCGGCGGGAGTCAGCGGGCGCACGTCCGGCATGGGCGTCAGGGTAGCGGCGGCGCTACCCTGACCGCATGACCATCCCACCATCCGTGACCGACCGCCTGCTGCTCCGCTCCGAGGTCGCCAACGCGCTGGCCGAGGGCCGACCGGTCGTGGCGCTCGAATCAACGCTCATCAGCCACGGTCTGCCGTACCCGAGGAACCTGGAGGTGGCATTCGACTCGGAGGCGGCGATCCGCGAATCGGGGGCGGTCCCTGCCACGGTCGCCATCCACGGTGGCCGGCTGCTCGTCGGGCTCGCTCCCGAGGCGCTCGAGGCGCTGGCGACCGCGCCGACCGGTTCCGTGCGCAAGGCCGCGCGCCCGTCGCTGGCCATCGCACTCGCCGACGGCGGGTGGGCGGCGACGACGGTGTCGGCCACGATGATCGCCGCGCGCGCCGCCGGGATCACCGTGTTCGCGACGGGCGGGATCGGTGGCGTCCACCGCGGCGCCCTCGGAGTCCCGGGATCGTCGACGGCCCCGACCCTCGACATCTCGTCCGACCTGCAGGAGCTGGGCCGGACGTCGATGGTCGTCGTGTGCGCCGGTCCGAAGGCGATCCTGGACGTGCCGGCGACGCTAGAGTACCTCGAGACCCAGGGCGTGCCGGTCATCTCGGTCGGGCAGGACGAGTTGCCGGGATTCTTCGCGCGGTCGTCCGGGATCCCGGCGCCGTACGCCGCGCCCGATCTGGCGGCGGTCGCCGAGGTGGTCCGGACGCACCTCGGCCTCGGCCTGGGGAGTGGCGTCCTGGTGGCGGTTCCCGTTCCGGGCGACAGAGCCCTCCCCGATGCGGTGGCGCGCGAGGCCGTCGCCCGCGCCATCGCCGACGCCGATGCCGCCGGCATCGGCGGTCCGGCCCTGACCCCGTGGCTGCTGGCCCGGATCGCCGAGATCACGGACGGCGCCTCGATCGCCGCCAACACGGCCCTGATCGTCAACGATGCCCGGCAGGCCGGTCGCCTCGCCGTGCTGCTCGCAAGCGACTGATCGCGGCGGCGACGGAGGAAGGCGGCGATGGAGATCTACCTCACCAACCTGGTCGTCGCGGCCGGCTTCATGGTCGCCGTGTGGCTCGTGAGCGTCGCGCTCCGGGACGCGTCCATCGTGGACCCCGTCTGGGGGCTGGCATTCGTCGCGATCGCCTGGGCGACACTGCTGCAACTCGGCGGTCCGTCGGAGGCGTCCGCACGCTCCCTCCTCGTGGTCGCCCTGGTGACGATCTGGGGACTTCGCCTGGCCATCTACCTCGGCTGGCGGAACGCCGGGAAGGGCGAGGACTTCCGCTACGTTCGGATGCGCGAGCGGATCGGACCCTCCTTCTGGTGGGTCAGCCTGTTCGTGGTCTTCCTGTTCCAGGCCGGCCTCGCCTGGGTCGTGTCGCTGCCCGTCCAGGGTGCGCAGGAGCCGGCGACGGATCTCGGGCCGCTGGACCTCGGCGGCCTCGTTCTGTGGGGGGTCGGGCTCGCCTTCGAGTCCGTCGGCGACCTGCAGCTCGTCCGCTTCAAGGGCGACCCAGCCAATCGGGACAAGGTCCTGGACCGCGGCCTGTGGCGGTACACGCGACACCCCAACTACTTCGGTGACTTCTGCGTCTGGTGGGGCCTGTACCTGGTGGCCGCATCGAGCGGGGCATGGTGGACGGTCATCGGTCCGCTGCTCATGTCCTTCCTGCTGCTGCGGATCTCCGGTGTCGCACTGCTGGAGCGGACCATCGGCGAGCGCAGACCCGGGTACGAGGCCTACGTCCGACGCACGAGTGCATTCTTCCCACGGCCGCCGCGCGGCGACTGAAGAGGTCGAGTGGACCTTGCTGGGGGAGGGGTGGCTCGGTACACTCGGGGCCACCGGGTCGGCCGGATGGGCGAGCGCCGCGTTGGAGCGCGGGCCACCGCACCGGAGCGCCGGTGTTCGATCGGAGGGACCAGTCCGCATGCGGATCTACGAGGGAAGCCCGCGCCAGGACTTCGAGGAGGTCTTCCGCTCCATCGGCGCGTTCCTCGACCAGCGCGGCATGAAGGACGTCCTGCTCCTGGAGGCGCCGGACGGATTCATCGTGCAGGGACTCGTCGTATCCGGGGCCGCCGGAGGGACCTGGTCCGAATCGGTCGGCACCCAGACCAAGGAGACCCTGACGTTCCTGGACGAGGACATCGCCCGGTTCATGGACGAGGCCGCCGCCCGACGCGGCCGCAGCGTGCCGCCACCGCCACACGAAGCCGGCTACTACGAGACGGCCTTCCGCGTGCTCGGGCGGTACATGGACCAGCAGAAGCCGCGCGACGTCTTCTTCTTCGAGCAGGAGGGTGCGTTCGTCGTGCGCCTCCTGATGGGAGGCCAGGCGGGCGGCCACCATGCGCTTGCCGAGTTCACCCGCGAGGACATCGCCCAGCTCGTCGCTGCGGGTCCCACCATGCGCCAACCGGTGACCGTCCCGGGCACCGGCTCCACCACCAGTGCCTGACCCGTTCACGAGGAGGTCGCCATGAAGGCTCTCAAGACCGTCGCCGTCGCCCTTGGCATCACGCTCGGTGCGCTCATCATCATCCCGCTCGCGGTCCTGGCCGGCCTGTTCGTCTGGCTGAAGCTGACCGAAGAGGCTGACGAAGAACTGCTCGAACTCGACCGCGAGGACGCCTGACCGATCCAGGTCGACCCGCCGGAGTCCCGGCTCGGTCGCCCGATCGATCCGCCGCGGTGACGCCCGCCGGTCGCACGGCGGGCGTCGGTCTGTCCGTCGATCGTCGCCTCGTCGAGGCCAGCGTCTTGGCCGTGATGGTCGTGTGGGCCGGCAACTTCATCGTGGTCAAGGGCGCCGTCAGCGTCATGCCGCCCGTGGGCTTCACGTTCCTGCGGTTCTCGCTTGCCTCGCTGACCCTCCTCGGCCTCCTGCGTTGGCACGGTGGCGTCGTGCGGATGCCGCGGGCTGACCTCGGCCGTATCATCCTGCTCGGAGGCCTGGGCTTCGGCTGCTACCAGATCCTCTGGACCGTGGGGCTGCAGAGCATCCCAGCGGGCGACTCGGCGTTGCTGATCGCCGCGACACCCGTGCTCACGGCGGTCATCGCCGTGCTGATCGGCACGGACACGCTCACGCCCCTCAAGGGGACCGGAGTGGTGCTGTCGTTCCTCGGTGTCGTCGTCGTGGTCGCGGCGGGCGTCGGGATCGAGCTCTCGGGATCCCCGATCGGTTTCGCGCTCACGCTGGGCGCCGCGCTCTGCTGGGCGGTCTACACGGCGTTTGGCGCGATGCTCCTGCGACGTCACTCTCCGCTCATCCTGACGGCCCTGGCCACGATCGGCGGCACCCTGGTGCTCGCTCCGGTCGGCCTGGCCCAGCTCGCGGCGCCGGGTGCCGTCGACCTCGACGCGGCGGGCGGCATGCTCCCCATCCTGCTCGCGATCGGCTACTCGGGCATCTTCGCCGCGGGGCTCTCCAACGTGATCGTGTTCAACGGTGTGCGACTGCTGGGGCCCACACGGGTGACCACCGTCCAGTCGCTCGTCCCGGCCATGGCCGTCTTCCTTGCGTTCCTGTTCCTGAGCGAGCCGATCCGGCCGGGTCAGGTTGCCGGCGGAGCGATCATCGTCACCGGGGTGGGCCTGACGCGCATCGCGGCCCGCCGCGCTGCGATGGTCCGGTCATGACCCGCGAAGCGGGGATCGGCGCGGCCCCGCCGGTCCTACCAGTGCGCGACGGCGAGCCTCCCCTGGCGATCCTCGTGGACTACGACGGGACCATCGCCCAGACGGACGTGTCCGATGTCGTCATGGCCGAGTACGTGACCGGTGGCTGGGAGGCGGAGGTCGCCGCCTATGACGCGGGCCTGATGGGCTCGCGCCGGTTGATGACCCTCGAGATGGCGATGGTCGACTCCGACCCGGCCGACCTCCTCGCGACCGCCGCCGCCCAGCCCCACGACGCCGGCTTCGTCCCGTTCGCCCGCCTCGCCCGGGCGGCCGCGATCCCGGTCGAGATCGTGTCGGACGGGTTCGGCTTCTTCATCGAGCCGGCGATGGAAGCGCTCGGCATGCCGGAACTACCGATCATCACCGCCCGAACCACCTTCCACGGCCGTCACGCCACGATCGCCTACCCGAACGGCAACCCCCGCTGCCTGGTCTGCGGGACCTGCAAGCGGGACCGGGTCCTCGCCCACCGGGCCGCGGGGCGCCGGGTCGTGTTCATCGGCAACGGGGAGAGCGATCGCTACGCCGCGGGCTACAGCGACGTCGTCTTCGCCAAGCACTCGCTGGTGCGCATCTGCCTGGAGGCCGGCTGGCCGTTCCAGCGCTGGACGGAGTTCCGCGAGATCGAGACCTGGCTGGCCGAGACGCTGCGCGCCTGGCGGGCGGACCCGGCGACGCTGCCACGGCTGGAACCCGGAGCCCTGTCGCCCAACGGCTTCTTCTGCGGCGAGCAAGCCTGGGGCGAGGGACTGATCGATCCACCGATCGGCTCGTGGCCACCGGATCGGAGAGCGCTCCGCTGAGGCCGGTCGTCGGATGTCCGGGGCGCCGCGAGCTCGAAGGTGCCGCGCCGCCAATCCCAGCGACCCCAGCGAGCGAACGCCTCGAACGGCACGCGACCGCGCCTGAGGCTGGGCGACCGAACGTCCGGCAGGGGCCTGCCCACCGGCATGACCCCGATCGGGACGAACTCGCCCGGAATCCCGAGGTAGCCACGAAATCCATGACCTGGGGCCAGATCTTCCGATAGGCCGCGCCGGCGGATGAGTCGCACCCGGGGCCCGAAGTCCGCCTCGCACCGCGAGCCTCCGATCACGACTCCACGCGTCGCAGCTGGGACGATCCCGCGACATCGATGCCCATGATCGGCATGATGCCCTGCGCCTCGTCGTCGGGGCGGAGCCACGGTGATCGCGCGCGGAGTGCGGTCGGTCGACGGCCTCAGCGATCGAAGATCCGTCGCCCGATGCCGTAGCTCGCCGTCGCGACTGTCGCGCCGAGGAGGGTGCCCCAGGCGATATCGACGGCGGTGAGCGTGGCCGGCCAGTCCTGGAGCGTCGCGAGGTTCGTGAGGTCGTAGGTCATGTACGTGAGGAAGCCGAACGCGGCACCCAGGAGCAGCGCCCGCCGCCAGCCCCCGACGTCCAGGGCCGGCCGAACGGCGAAGTAGACGAGCCCGGCGATGAACAGCAGGTAGAACAGGATCGCGACGGGCCACACGATCTGTTCGGCCATGAGCGAACCGAGCTGATCCCGGTAGAAGTCACGCGCGACGAACCCCAGCCACACGAGGTCGATCGCGAAGAAGACCGGGACCGTCGCCAGGTAGAGCAGGACGTACCGGTTCATGCCCCATCACCCCTTCCCGCTGTTCGTGGCGGCACGGACCGCCCGGCCACCGACCCGCCCGCGATTCGCGTCCAAGGCCCGGGTTGGGTACCATTCGAAAAACCCCCGGAGGACCCCAGACCCATGGCGAAGTATGTCTTTGTGACCGGAGGCGTGACCTCCTCTCTGGGCAAGGGCATCACCGCCGCCAGCGTCGGTCGGATCCTCAAGGCGCGAGGCCTTCGCGTCTCCATCCTCAAGCTCGACCCGTACATCAACGTGGACCCGGGGACGATGTCGCCGTACCAGCACGGCGAGGTCTTCGTGACGGATGATGGCGCCGAGACGGACCTGGACCTCGGCCACTACGAGCGGTTCATCGACGCGAACCTGTCGCAGCTCTCCAATGTCACGACCGGGCGCATCTACCAGGCGGTCATCGCCAAGGAGCGCCGCGGTGACTACCTCGGTGGCACCGTCCAGGTCATCCCGCACATCACGAACGAGATCAAGGAGCGGATCGGGCGGGTCGCCCGCGACAGCGAGCCGGACGTCGTCATCGTGGAGGTCGGCGGGACGGTGGGCGACATCGAGAGCCTGCCGTTCCTCGAGGCGATCCGCCAGATGCGCAAGGACGTCGGACGGAGCAACGTGCTGTACGTCCACGTCACGCTTCTGCCCGCACTGGCCGCGACCGGCGAGCTCAAGACGAAGCCCACGCAGCACTCGGTCAAGGAGCTGCGCGGCATCGGCATCCAGCCGGACGTGATCGTCCTTCGCTCGGACCACCCCGTGCCGGATGAGATCCGCGAGAAGATCGCGTTGTTCACGGACGTCGCCACCGAGGCCGTCATCCCGGCCGAGACCGCGGACACGATCTACGAAGTACCGTTGATGTTCGAGGAAGCCGGTCTCGGTCGCCTGGTCGTCCGCGAGCTGTCCCTCGGCGATCCCGACGTGGCGCCGGACCTCACCGGCTGGCGCGCGCTCGTGGAGCGCATCAAGGCGCCCAAGCCGATCCTGGAGGTCGGGCTCGTCGGCAAGTACATCGAGCTGCCGGATGCCTACCTGAGCGTCACCGAGGCGCTTCGACATGCGGCCTGGGCACACGGCGTGGACGCCAAGGTGCGCTGGGTCGATTCCGAGGCCCTCACCGCGGAGAACGTCGGCGAGCGCCTGGCCGGGGTCGCCGGCGTCCTCGTCCCGGGCGGCTTCGGCCATCGCGGGATCGAAGGCAAGGTCCTGGCGGCCCACCACGCCCGCGATCAGCGCATCCCGTATCTCGGTCTGTGTCTCGGCCTGCAGTGCGCCGTCATCGAGTTCGCCCGCGAGGTGATCGGCAGCGGCGACGCGAATTCGACCGAGTTCGACATGTTCACCGAGCACCCGGTCATCGACTTCATGCCGGACCAACGCGACATGGAGGACAAGGGCGGCACGATGCGCCTCGGCCTCTATCCGGCCAAGCTGACACCCGGATCCAAGGCGGCCGCCGTCTACGGCCACGAGGTCATCTACGAGCGCCATCGCCATCGGTTCGAGGTCAACAACCGGTACCGCCAGACCCTCGAGGCGGCCGGCATGATCCTGTCCGGTCAGTCGCCCGATGGCCGTCTCGTGGAGATCGTGGAGCTGGCCGATCACCCCTGGTTCGTGGCCAGCCAGTTCCACCCGGAGTTCAAGAGCCGCCCAGAGCGACCGCATCCGCTGTTCGACGGCTTCGTGGCAGCGTCGATCGCCGTCGCGGACGGCCGCGAGCCGGAGCTGCGCCCGCGTAGCGAGGCCCCCGGAGTCCCCGTCATGGCGTCGCAGACGGTTCTCACGGACGACGACGACGTCATCGAGTCCGTCTCGAGCACCTGAGCCCGGGCGCGAGCTGGGCACCCGACCGGACGGATCGGCCACGTCGGGCCACGGCACCTCGAACTCGGTACGCATCCCACCCCGTCGTGGGACTCGAGGGCTGACCGGCGACTACCGGTAGAATCACCCGACGTCCCCGTCCGCACCGGAGCCAGCACCCCATGAAGATCTTTCTCGACACCGCCGACATCGACGAGATCCGGCAGGCTGCCCGGTGGGGCGTCCTGGACGGCGTGACGACCAATCCGTCGCTCTACGCCAAGGTGGGCGGGTCATACGACGACATCCTGCGCGAGGTCTGCACGATCACGTCCGGACCGGTCAGTGCCGAAGTCGTCGCCGACGATGTCGAGGGGATGCTCGCCGAGGGACGCCACTACGCGAAGATCGCCCCGAACATCGTCGTCAAGGTGGCGATGAGCGAGAACGGCCTCGAGGCGATCAGCCGTCTTGCCGACGAGGGCATCAGGACCAACTGCACGCTCCTGTTCACCGCCAACCAGGGCCTCCTTGCCGCCAAGGCCGGCGCGAGCCTGCTGTCGCCATTCGTGGGGCGCCTGGACGACATCAACCAGGACGGGATGATCGTGATCCGCGACCTTGCCGAGATCGTGGCGATCCACGGCCTGGAGGCCGAGGTATTGGCGGCCTCGATCCGCAATCCCCTGCACATGACCCAGGCCGCTCTGGCCGGGGCCCACATCGCCACGACGCCATTCAAGGTCCTCCAGCAGATGATCCATCACCCGTTGACGGACAAGGGCATCGCGCAGTTCAAGAAGGATTGGGCGGCAGCCAACGAGGCGGCCGCCGCCAAGGGCTGACGCTCAGGCGGTCACCCTGGCAGGCGCGGTCGCGCCGATGGATCTGTAACCGACGGACGGCAGGTACGCTCCGTTCGGCTCCTGGTAGACGCCGATCGTCGTCACGTTCATGACGAAGAAGACCCGCAGCCCGTGGGCGAGACACCACCGGAACAGGTCGGTGTCCTCCAGCGGGACGATGAAAGCCGGTCGACCCAAGGCGTCGGCGGCGCCGATGAGCGCCTGAGATCGTCGTTGGTCTCGGCGACGGAGTGGTTGGAATACGAGATCCCCGTCGTGTAGCCGGTGATCCGGCCGAAGCGCTCGACGACGCCCGCACGCCCGCGTGCCAGCGCGTTGTGCACCTCTTGGCTGCGGTCGTGGTCGTGCACTCGGCTGAGCAGGGCATCGCACGCCGCTTCGTCGTCGGGGGTCGCCGCCCGGACCGAATAGCCCGGGATCGTGAGGCCGAGAGGCTCGCCGATCATGGCCGCGAATGAGCCGCGGACGTCGAATCCGAGGTTACCGCCGCGTCGCCCGGGCGGGCTCCCCGGCACCGTTCCCGCCCGGCGTCCCGGCGAGTTCTGCCATGCGCTGCGCGGTGTACGTGGGCGCTTCGTCCCGCGTGAGCTGGGCGAGGACATCGATCGGCAGGTCGCTGAGGATCGCGCCGTTCGCGTTGAAGAGCAGGTGCTCGTCCACCTCCAGCCCGAATGCGGAACCCTCCTTGACCGCGTGGTAGAGATTCCGTGGCCGGACGGCGTCGCCCACGTTGACGACGCGGACGCCGGCCGCTTTCAGCTCCTGGAACAGTCCCACGACCGGTCGCGTGTGGCAGGTGACGATGTCATCGACCTCGATCGTCGACCGATTGAAGTCCTTGTCCTGGAGGACGACTACTCCCTCGCGGATCTCGGCGACGGTCGTGCTCGTGAGCACGGTCACCGGATGCTTGTACGGTCGGGATTCGAGGACCTCCGCGTCGCCCTGCGCGAACCGCTTGCGGAGGACGTACAGGTGGATGACCTCGGTCTCTGCCGCGAACTCACGGTTCTCGGTCACGATGGTGACCTGCCGGCCGATATCGGCGAGCCAGGCGGCCGTGTCCGTGGCGGCGTACTGGTCGCCCCAGACGAGGACGCGCGCGCCGAGCTTGCGCATCTTGCGTCCGCCCGGGTGGCACTCGCACGAGACCTTCGGGCAGGCCATCGTCTCCTCGAACGGTACGACCCGCGACGCGTCGCCCGCCACCGGCGGAACGAAGGATTCCGCGCCCGTGGCGTTGAGGACGAGGTCGAACTCCCGGAGCTCGTCCACGCTCGGCGCGTGAGCGAGCCGGATATCGACGTGGAGGTCGAGCAGCTGGTCCCGGATCCAGTCCAGGTACCAGCGCATCTTCTCCTTGCCCGGGACCATGCAGACGTACTTCATCGCGCCGCCGAGTTCGCGCTCGCGCTCGTAGAGCGTCACGAAGTGGCCCCGCTCGGTCGCGATCCGGGCTGCTTCCATCCCCGCCGGTCCGCCGCCGACGACGGCCAGCTTCACCGGCTTCGTGGCACGCTGCATGTCCGCGTAGGCCGGGTTGCCGCAGGCCGCGTTGATGGAGCAGGCGATCTCGTGCTTGGCCATCAGCGATTCCTGCCAGCAGCCGCCCAGGCATGAGATGCACCGGCGGATCTGCTTGACCCGTCCGTACTGGGCCTTGACCGGCCAGTACGGATCGGCGAGCAGCTGCCGCGCGAGGCCGACCATGTCCGTCTTGCCCTCGGCCAGGATCTGCTCGCAGTAGTCGGGGTCACGCAGGGAGTGGCTCGTGATGACGGGGACCCGGACCACCTTCTTGACCGCCTCTGCCGCGTAGGTCGCCCAGCCCTGGGGGTACTGCATCGGGTCGAAGCCCGCCCCAGGGCTCTCCTGCATCCCCATCGACAGGTCGATAGCCGCGCAGCCGGCACGCTCGAGGACGCGGGCTGTCTCGATCCCCTCATCGACGCCGCGCCCGCCCTCGCACCATTCCTCGAACGAGTAGCGGACGAGAATCGGGAAGCCCCTGCCGCACTTCTTCTGGATCGAATCGATGACCGCCAGCGGGAACCGCATCCGGTTCTCGAAACTCCCGCCGAACCGATCGGTGCGCATGTTGAGGAACGGGCTCATGAACTCCGACAGGAGGTACCCGTGGGCCGCGTGGAGCTCGACGGCGTCGAAGCCCGCCTGCTTCACGCGCCATGCGGCCTCGCTGAACAGGTCGACGAGTTCGAGGATCTCGGGGATCGAGGCCTCACGGATCTCCTTGCCCTTCTCCTCGGCGTTCTCGTAGATGATCTCGTGGCCCGCCGACCACGGAAGCTTGAGCACTCGGTCGGTGGCCCCGAGCGTGTTGTAGCGAGGGATGGCGCACTGACGGCCGGGATGCTGGAGCTGAACGGCGCACTTCGCCCCGTAGCGATGCATGCTCTCGGCAAGGCGAGCCAGGCCCGGCACGTAGTTGTCGCCGTCGGCCACGAGGCAGGTGACGGTCGGCCGGCCGGTCTTCATGTCCGGCGTGGTCGCCCCGACGATGATGAACCCGGTGCCGCCCCGGGCGATGTCGCCGTGGTGGTGGATATCGCGCTCGCTCACTTCGCCGTCGGCGTGGGAGGAGCTGATGTCCGTCGGCACGTGGACGATCCGGTTGGGCAGTTCCAGGTTTCCGAGCTGGATCGGACTGAACAGATGCGGGAAATGCGCCATGACCGTCTCCTGCCACGAAGTGCCCTTGGTGACCCGAGGGTCATCCGGGGGTCCTGGCCGGGACAGGGCCACTCGGCCCCAAAGCCCCGGTCCGTGGGGACTCGCCGGCCGAGCCGGCGGCGTCCGATCGCCTCAGCCGGGCGGGACGTCCGGGTCGGGGAGGGTGATGTCGCGGACGGCTGCGACCAGGTCGTGGTAGGACTTGATGAAGCCACGCAGCGTCCTGATGGTCGGACCGAAGCGATCGAACGCATCCACGGACAGGCCGTTCGGTTCGTACGCACGCTCGAAGTCGGGGACGCGCTCGAGCAGTTCCCGGACCAGGTCCGGATCGACCGGTTCGTCGATCCGGGCAGTTGGCGTGATCCCGCTGTCGTTGAACCGGACCTGCCAGGCGTGCGGCATGGTCAGGATCACGTCCCCCCCGACGAGCTCCGTCCAGTGGAGGCGGTGGCGGTAGGCCGCCGCCAGCAGCCGGGCGCGATAGCCCCGTTCCTGGAAGATGCCGTACGCCCGCTTGAAGGTCGCGATCCCGGCCCAGTCCAGCGCATCCGGGTGCACCGCGAGCCCGTCGCGCTCCGTCAGGACCCGCATCCAGTCGTCCAGGCGGCCGATCATGATCGTGCAGACCGGTGTGACCGCGGAGGCATCGCCGCCTCGCGAGGCGAACGCTTCCAGCCCGCGCTCCACCGCCTCACCGACGGCGATGGCCTGGGCGACCGTGAAGCAGACCGTGGCATTGATGCTGACACCGGCAGCCGTGGCCTGCTCGAGCGCCAGGAGGCCCGCCCGTGTGGCCGGGAACTTGACCTGCATGTTCGGAGCGAGGCTCCCGAACCGCACTCCCTGCGCCAGCATGCGCTCGGCATTCGGGTAGTTGGCGGGGTCCGTCTGCAGCGATAGCCGCCCCTTGCGGCCGGCTTCGCGTTCGAAGACCGGGGCGAGGATCGCCGCGCCACGGACGGCCATCTCCTCGATCACCGCCCACGTGATGTCCGACTCCGCCCACGCCGGGTTGGTGCTCGCCAGTTCCCGGATCCGCGGTGTCCAGTGGGCCTGCTCCTTGCGCAGGACCTCCAGCACGATGCTGGGGTTGGATGTCGCACCGCTGGCGCCACGTGCGACGGCGTACTCCAGCTCCAAGATCGAGCACGAGTCGTTCCAGTAGTCCGTCGGATGGTCGGCGACCGTCCGGAGCAGCGGGCATTCGATGAGCCCCGAGGGGGCCGCAGCGCGCACGGTATGGTCTCCTGGCGGGGTCGCGGCGGCGCGACATGCGTATCATAATCGATGATCGATGACTCTCCGGCCTGGCGCACGGATCCAGGCGAGCACCTCGGAGGACCAGCCCGTGGCAGCGACAGAGGAGATTCTCGGCCAGTTCCTGGGTGACGAGACGTTCCCGGTGACCTGGGACTCCGAGGCCGAGCAGGACTTCTTCTGGGTCTACGACGACCTGCACTGCCCGCACCCCGTCAGCCCGATGTTCTTCGACATCGGTGGTTGGTGGCTGAGCTGCGATCACATGTTCCGGCGCTTCGGAACACCGTTCGCGGTGGACTGGCTGGCCAAGAACGTCAATGGTTACGTGTACACGACGGCGATCCCGGCCGATCCGGAGCTCCGGATCGACGCCACCGAATACAGCTCGCGCTACGGGGCCCGCGTCCCGCGCGATGCGGACTTCGCGGCGACGATGGGGGCCTATCTCGACACCGTCCTGCCCGTCTACGGACGGGACTTCGCCGACTGGTGGCGGGATCGCCTGCGGCCCGAGATGGAGCGGAACTTCGTCTTCCTGGAAGAGCGCCTCGATACGGCCGACCAGATGGACCTGGCCGACCTGGCCTGCCTGCTCGAGGACGCGATCGATATCCACGATCGCCATTGGAAGATCCACTGGATGCTCAACTTCGCCCAGCTCTCCGCGACGCTCAACCTGCGCGCGGTGATGGAGCGGGTCCGCGGCCAGGTCGACGAGGAGCTCCTGGGTCGCCTCCAGAATTCGGCGTCGGACCGCAACTGGGACTCCATCGAAGCCCTGTGGCGGATGAAGAACGAGATCCGCGACGACGACGTACTGCGGGCCGCATTCGCACCCGAGGACGTCGACCGGATCGCCGCGGATCTGCGATCGAGCGAGCGTGGCAGGCGGTTCATCGCCGAGCGGATGGAGCCATACCAGCGCGAATTCGGATGGCACGCCGTCTGGAGCCACGAGTTCATCTTCCCGACCGCCCGCGAGGAGATGGAGCCGATCCTCGAGCTCATCCGCGGCTACTTGACGACCGACTACGACTTCCCGAGCGCCATCGAGGCGATGCGCCTCGATATCGAGGCCGCCTCCGACGAGCTCCTGCAGGGTCTGAGCGGCCCGGCGCTCGAGGAGATGCGAGCGGCCAACGCCGTCAACCTGCGGATGGCGCCGTTGACGCCCGATCACCACTTCTACATCGACCAGGGTGCCAATGCCCACGTCCGGCTCGTCCTGCTCGAGGTGGGCCGCAAGCTGGTCGAGCTCGGCCGCCTCGATCAGCGCGACGACGTGCTCTTCCTGCGCTACAACGAGCTCCGCGGCCTCATCGGGAGTGCGGACGCGATCGCCGCCCGCGAGATCGTCGCGGAACGTCGCGCGCAGCGCGAGGCCGCCGCCCTGCTGCACCCGCGCGACTGGGTCGGCACGGTCACCCCGTCGCAACTCGCCTTCCCGTACCTGGTGAACTGGGGCTATCCCGATCGCTTCTACCAGAAGCAATCCGAGGACCAGCGCGTGATCACCGGCATCGCCGCATCACCCGGACGGATCGAGGGCATCGCGCGGGTCGTCCGCACGGTCGACGAGTTCGACGACGTGCGCGACGGGGACATCCTTGTCTGCCAGATGACGAATCCAGCCTGGGTCGTCCTGTTCACCAAGATCTCCGGGCTTGTGACCGATACCGGCGGGACGACCTCCCATCCGGCCGTCCTGTCGCGCGAGTTCGGGATCCCGGCGGTGGTCGGCACGTCCGTAGCGACACAGCGGATCTCGACCGGCGACCGCGTGATGGTCGACGGTGGCGCCGGACGGGTCGAGATCCTGCGCGACGAATCGGCCAGACCGGCGGTCGAGCCTTCGGCCGCGATCGGCAGCTGACGGCGGATCCGGATGGCTCTCTCCTCCGCGCTCTCCCGCCGGGTCCTTGCCGACCAGGTCAAGGAACGGATCCTCGAGGGCATCCTCAGCGGCCACTACCCGCCGGACTCACGGATCATCGAGACCCAGGTCGCCCGCGAGCTCGGGACGAGCCAGGCACCGGTCCGCGAGGCCCTCCGCGGACTGGAGGGCCTCGGCTTCGTGGAGATCACGCCGTTCCGTGGCGCCCGCGTCCGACGCCCGTCACGACGCGAGATCGTCGAGGCGTACGCCGTGCGTTCGAGCCTCGAGACCCTGGGGGCTCGCCTCGCGGTTCCCAGGATGAGCGACGCCGACATCGCCGACCTGGTCGGCCTGTTCGAGGCCATGCTCGCCGCTGCCGATCGGGACGACGGCCACGGCGTCGCGGAGGCCGACGCCCGGTTCCACGGACGGATCATCCAGCTGGCCGACAACGCCACCCTCGAGAAGGTCTGGCGCTCGCTCGAACCGTTCTCCCGGACGTTCCTGACGCTCGCCGTGCCGGGCGCGGATCCCCACTGGTCCGCCCATCTCCACGCACCGATCGTCGAGGCGCTCGAGCGACGCGACGCCGACGAGGTCGTGGCCGCCCTCCAGCGACATTTCGATGACGTGAGCGACCACATGGCCGGCCTCTGGCCGGATGGCGCGCCCGTCGACACCGCCCGGTCCCCCGGCGGCGAAGGCACTGGATGAGTCCGATCCCGCGCCTGTCCGAGGAACTGTCGGCGGGTCCCGCCCGGCTGAGGGTCGATGTCTTCGGGTCCCGCCCGGTCGAGCATGTCCTCGACGACATGGCCTTCCTCGACTACCGCCTCGCCGACGTGCGGATCGCCCCCGCGGTCACGCTTGCGGAGCCGGACATCGTGTGGGATCAGGAGGCCCCCAGGGACATCTCATACGACGGGAGCCGGATGACCTTCGGCGGGCCGTGGCCGGCCGGGCCGATCCAGAAGGTCGTGGTCGCGCTGCTGGCGCTCCGGATGGAAGCCGTTGGCCTGCACCCTTTCCATGCAGCGGCCGTTCGGTACCGCGATCGCACGGTCCTCTTCCTCGGCGGGGAATCGAACCACGGCAAGTCGATGGGCCAGATCGAGGCCTGCCGCCGGGGCGCCAAGCTCGTGTCGACCGAGACGACCGTGATCGACGAGGCCGGACGGGCCGTCATCGGCTCGCGGCAGCCATTCATCAGGAAGCGCACCGAGGGTACCGAGCGCGCGGACAAGGCCGCGCCGGACCGCGCGGTCGAGAAGTTCTTCGGCACCATGCCGGACTGGGAGATCCACGAGGAGCCGAGCCACGTGGACGTCGTCATCGTCCCCGCCATCGACGGCAACTTCGACCCGTCGAGCGCTGAGCTGAATGCGTTCGAGCGGCAGTTCCAGACGTTCCACTCCGTCCAGAATTACTTCCTCCTGAACGAGCTGCTTGCGCCGGGATTCCCGATGCCCGTGGTGGACACGGTCGCACTCCGCCGGGCCCGCGCCGCCTTCGTGCGGAGTTTCGCGGAACGGCCCTACTACTTCGTCCGGGCGGCCACCCCGCAGGTGCTGCTGGACCAGGTGGACCGGGTGCTCTAGGTCTCCATGCGAGCCTTCGCCTACGAGCGACCGACCGACCTCGACGAGGCCGTCGCCCTGCTGGCCGAACATGGTCCCCGGGCGCGCGTGCTCGCGGGCGGGACGGACCTGATCATCCGCCTTCGCGATGGATCGATCCGCGCCGAGGTGGTGGTGGACCTGAAGAGGATCGCGGAGCTGGACGGATCGATCCGCGACGACGGTGGCCGGTTGTCCATCGGGGCTCGAACGGTGATGACGGCGATCGGGGCCGATCCACGCATCGGTCGCGACTTCCAGGCCCTCGCCGAGGCCGCCGCGGTGGTGGGTTCGACCCAGATCCGGAACCGGGCGACCCTCGCCGGCAATGTCTGCAACGCCTCTCCGGCAGCGGACACGGTCCCGGCGCTCCTCATCCATGGTGCCGACGTGGTCGCGGTCGGACCGGCCGGGAGGCGCCGGATCCCGAGTGACGAGTTCTTCGTCCGATCCGGCGTCACGGTTCTCGGCCCGGACGAGCTGGTGTGCGCGATCGAGCTGCCCCGACCGACGATCCGGGAGGGTTCCGTGCACGTCCGACGGACGCGTCGGCGTGGCCACGATCTCGCCTCCGTCACGCTCGCCTGCGTCGTCGGAGCGGATGGCGTGACGCGCCTCGCCTACGGCAGCCTCGGCCCGCGGCCACTGCTGGTGACGGACGAGGACGGCCTCCTGGCGGATCCCGCGGCGTCTGACGCCGCCAAGATGCAGCGCCTGGCAGCGCTGTTCGTCGGAGCGAGCCCGTCGGCGCGATCCATGCGGGCGGGCCCCGAGTACCGCCTGGCGATGCTGCATGTCCTGGGGCTGCGGGCGGTTCGTGAGGCGATCGCGCGCCTCGCGCTGCGGAGCGGGTCGCGATGACGTTCGCCCGCCGGATCGACCTGACCGTCAACGGACGGCCCCACCGACTCGAGATCGCCGTGCACCACACGCTCCTCGAGGTCCTTCGCGACGACCTGGGGCTGACCGGGACCAAGGAATGTTGCCTCGTCGGGGAGTGCAGGGCGTGCACGGTCCTGCTG
>Ga0224500_10000508_pt1 | contig 26505 bp, 25 predicted proteins | sample SF_Oct11_sed_USG_FD_168126 | JGI IMG/M metagenome (GOLD analysis project Ga0224500, IMG submission 168126) | Sediment microbial communities from San Francisco Bay, California, United States - SF_Oct11_sed_USGS_4_1 | ecosystem: Environmental > Aquatic > Marine > Sediment | place: USA: California... | reverse complement strand
CATAAGGGCGGAAGGTGCGGTCTTGCATCGAGAGGCCTCCAAATCATGAGTGCGGAGGGTCTGCTCATAGCGAATCTGACGGCACAGTGCAAGCGGTGGTTGAACGCAATGTCGGACAGGCTCCTAGGCTTCGCGAAGATCGAGGCTTTCGAATTTGGCGAATCGGTCCTGGAAGAACAACTCCTTTTTCCCAATGGGTCCATTACGGTGTTTACTGACAATAATATCGGCAATCCCTTTGCGCTCCGAGTTCTGGTCGTACACATCTTCCCGATAAATGAACATGACCACATCGGCATCTTGTTCGATCGCTCCGCTCTCCCGCAGATCGGCCAGCATGGGGATCGGCGGCTTACGGGCCTCTACCGCTCGGCTCAACTGGGAGAGTGCAACCACCGGCACATTCAGTTCTTTCGCCAAGGCCTTTAATGAGCGCGAGATATCGGAGATCTCTTGCTGGCGAGACTCCGAATCGCTTCGCCCTTGCATCAGTTGGAGATAATCCACGATGAGGAGATCAAGCCCCTTCTCGGCTTTGAGCCGGCGGGCTTTGCCGCGCATTTGTTGGACTGTGATGCCACCCGTGTCGTCGATATAGATCGGCGCAAGCTCCAATCGGCCGGCTGCCTCTGCCAATCGCCACCAGTCTTCTTTTTGAAGCTTCCCCGTCCTCAACGCATGCGAATCCACCCGCGCTTCCGACGCGAGCATACGCAGAACGATCTGTGGCTTGGACATTTCCAAGCTGAAGATCCCGACCACTGTATTGGCATGAATGGCGGCATGAGTGGCAAACCCTAACGCAAGGCTTGTCTTGCCCATACTTGGCCGCCCCGCTACCACCACCAAGTCCGAAGGCTGAAGCCCGGCGGTAATATCGTCGAGGTCGTAGTATCCCGTGGGAACCCCCGTCACGTGTTCCTTTCGCTTGGAAAGTTTATCGATGACATCCAGACTTTCCTTAATGACCTGGCTGATCGGGCTGAACGACCGTTCCAGTTTGCCTTGCGCAATGCTGAAGACCGATCGCTCGGCAAAATCGAGCAAATCATCGATTGAGGCGGTGCCTTCATAGCCTCTCGTCAGCACCTCGGTAGAGGTGCTAATCAACTGACGGGCCACTGCTTTGTCCCGAACAATCTTACAGTGATACCGGATATTGGCTGAGCTGGGAACGATCTGGACCAGTTCTGCGAGAAAGGCAGCGCCTCCAATCGCTTCAAGTTCACCGCGAGATTTCAATCGCTCGGTCAGCGTAATCTGATCGATGACTTCGCCGGTGTCGGACAGCTCAAGCATGGCTTGAAAGACTTTCTTGTGGGCTGTCCGATAGAAATCTTCCTCTACCAACAGCTCCATCGCCTTTGGCATGGCAGCGTTATCGAGGAGGATAGCACCGAGCACCGACTGCTCCGCCTCCAAGTTCTGTGGAGGAAGTTTTGGTTGAGAGAGATCCACCATCCCGACGGATTTCATACGGTCCCTTCAAGGTCAGCACGCAGGCTTGCGATGAGACTTGCGGTCGAGACCGTTCTCTTCCGAAAATGAGCGCGACCGGGCGATCCTGAGATTCTCCGGCCATCCCTCGGATGGAGCACCACGACCTGCTCAGGTTTGGAACGGTCCACGCCGACAACTATAATGGTCCCAATATTCGCTTCAAGACCAGCCTCGACCGCGACATCAACCAAGTCCCGTCCCGATGGATCTACCGCTTGTTGAACTGTTCGTATCCCCGCCTGGCGAAGTCGTTGTGCGACCGAAACTAATTGTGTCGATAACCCTTGATGCGCGACGACCAAGACATTTAGCCCCACAGACTTCGTCCTGTCTGGAAGGCTCAGCCCTCGAAAGAGCCGGTCCACAGTGAGGGCAAATCCGGTCGATGGAAGGTTCCGACCAAATCGTCCGATGAGCTGGTCATAGCGCCCACCACCGCCTAACTCCACCCCAATACCCTCGGTAAAGACGTCAAAGACGATCCCGTCATAGTAGTCGAACCCTCTGAATTCTCCAAGATCCAACAAAACGGTCTCTTGAAACCCGGTTGCGCAGAGCAACTGGTACACGTTCTCCAGTCGGTCTAACGCTTGGACCAGTGGCCGTTCACCCTTGGCTAATGTGCGTCCTTTCGAGAGGACTTCAGCTTGTCCACACAGCTCCAGCACGTCCAAAATTCTGTGAGCTGACCGTTTGGTCACTCGCTCCTGCGACAGGATCTCTCCCAGCCTCGGTAGATCTCTTCTTGCCGCTGCGTGTTCGGCCCGCTTCTGCCCTTCCGGTGACAGTCCTGCACGGATGAGAAGCCCCTTAAAAAACCCGACATGCCCCAGTGAAATCTTGAATGAACGCAATCCAACCTGTCGCAGACACTCGATCAACAGGATGATGATTTCACTATCGGCGGACGCATCATCAGCCCCGATGAGCTCGGCGCCGACCTGAAAGATTTCCCGATCTCGGCCGGCATGTTCCGGTTCATACCGAAAGACGGTCGCCCGGTACGACAGGCGCAACGGAAAGCGCGTGCCCACCATGCCCATCGCCACCGAGCGGGCAATCTGCGCCGTGACGTCGGGCCGCAACAACAGAATACGGCCGGTCGTCCGGTCAACGATCTTATAGGAATTCTCTACTAGCGTCGGTTCGAGGCCTGGTGCCAACACATCAAGGTACTCGAACGTCGGAAGGATAATCTCGTCGTACCCAAAACGATGGCAGGACGCCAGCAATTCAGCTTCCAGGTGTCGAACCTGGCGGGCAGCCTCCGGGAGGATGGTGGCCATCCCGACCGGAACCAATGACTGCTCACGTAAAGAAGGGGGTTGCCCCGAAGAAGTCCTACGCACCGGAGGAGCAGAGGCCATAAGTACCTGGTCGCGAGAACCGTTATAAAAGGTTGGCGACCTTGACGGACAGAATATTCGAGCTGGAACGGATCTGATCCAGGACCGCAGATGGGAATTCCGTATCGGAACCAATGATCAGCAACGCATCCCCTCCCCGCTTCTCCAAGGCACACTGCATCCGTAAGATATTGATGCCCTGATCCCCTAAGACCTTTCCAACCATACCGATAACCCCTGGACGGTCAACGTTATGAATCAACAGCATATGCCCTTCAGGCACTACTTCAACCTTAAATTGTTCGATCTCCGTCACGCGGGCATCTTTCTTATGATACAGCGTCCCCGCGACTTGATGAGAAACCTTGCCAGCCTCAACCCGAACCCGGATCAAGCTCGTGAAATCCCCGGCATCCGTGCTCTTAATTTCTTTGACTTCAATACCCCGCTCTTTTGCCACAATCGGGGCATTCACATAGTTCACCGGATGTTCCAGAATAGGAGTGAGCAGGCCCTTTAGCACGGCGATGGTCAAGGGTGCGATGGAGAGCGTGACGACCTCTCCGCTGTATTCCACCGTCACTCGTTCGATTCCCCCTTGAACAAGTTGCGTTTGAAGCGCGCCGAGCTTTTCAGCCAGCGCCAGAAATGGTTGCAACCGAGGCAACAACTCCGGAGCAACCGACGGAATATTGACAGCCCCCTTCGCCACTCCCTTGGTAAAGTAGTCGACCAGCTGCTCCGCAATGCCAATCGCGACGTTTTCCTGAGCCTCGATCGTTTGGGCTCCGATATGCGGGGTGCAGATGAAGTTATCCAAGGCGAGGAGCGGATTGTCAGGCTTGACCGGCTCCTCTTCAAACACGTCAAAGGCAGCGGCGGCGACGCGCTTGCTTTTCAAGGCTTCGCATAAATCCTGTTCATTGATGATACCGCCTCGGGCGCAATTTGCGATAAGCACGCCGGGTTTCATCTTGGCAATGGCCTGCGCGTTGATGATCCCACGTGTCTCCGGGGTCAGCGGCGTATGGACCGAAATAACGTCCGCCCGCCGGAATAGTTCTTCGAGATCCAGCATCGTCACGCCCATTCGCTCGGCCCGCTCGGGTGCCAAGTACGGGTCAAACGCGACGACGCTCATGCCGATCCCCTGGGCCATCTTGGTCAGGTGACTGCCAATCTGTCCGGCACCGATGATGCCGAGCACCTTATTGTAGAGCTCGACGCCCATAAATTTGTCTTTTTCCCATTTGCCGGCCTTCACCGAGGCGGTGGCTTGGGGAATGCGCCGACTCATCGCACAGATCATCGACATCGTATGTTCAGCCGTGGTGACGGTGTTGCCTCCCGGCGTGTTCATGACGACGATGCCGCGACGGGTCGCGGCAGGAGTGTCGACATTATCCAGGCCGGACCCGGCCCTTCCGACGACCTTGAGTTTCTCTGCTGCTGCAATCAGTTCCGCCGTCACCTTGGTGCCGGATCGCACGATGAGCCCGTCGGCGTCCTTGATCTCTTTGAACAGCTCGTCTTTCGGCATCTTGGATTTCACCACCACGGTGAATCCAGCTTTCTCAAGCGCCTCAACACCCTGTTTCGACAGGCTGTCACTGATTAGAATCTTCATCCCCGCTGCGGCCATGTGCATCCTCGCCGTGATTACTTTGCCATTAAGATTTCTTGCGCTTTTCCGACACCGCTTCCCAGCTTGACCGAATGGCCAAGCCCTTTCAATACCATCTCCGTCGCCGCCAAGGCCGCAATGACATCAAACGTATCCGCATAACCCATATGCGAGAGGCGGAAAATCTTGCCCTTTAGATGATCTTGTCCACCGGCAGCCGTCATGCCGTATTGTACACGGAGATTCTTATAGATAGCCTGCCCGTCAATTCCATCAGGAGCACAGACAGCCGTCAAGGCATCGCTCGGCGATTCTTTCGCGAACAGCGCCATTCCGGCGGCCTTCACCCCTTCTCGCATCGCCAGAGCCAGCCGTCCCTGCCGTGCAAACATGTTTTCCAGCCCCTCCGCCTTCATTATTCGGAACACCTCTTGAAGTCCAACAATGAGGGAAACCGTTGGGGTCCAGGCAGTCTGGTTCTTGGTTTGAGTTTCACGCTCTTTTTTGAAATTAAAGTAGAAGGCGGCATTCTTAGCCTTGTCAGCCAGAGCCCAGGCCTTGTCGCTGACACTGACAAACGCCATGCCGGGAGGGAGCATCAGAGCCTTCTGAGAGCCTGTGATCACGACATCCAAGCCCCAGGCATCAGTCTTAATATCAAACACGCCCAGCGCCGTAATGGCATCGACCACCAAAATAGTATTGTCATAGCCTTTTATGAGTTCACCCAGCGCCTTGACATCATGGGAGACCCCCGTCGACGTCTCGCTGGCCTGCAGATATACCGCTTTGATTGACGGGTCTTTCTTCAAAGCATCGGCCACCTGTTGTGGATTGACGGCCTGTCCCCACTCAACTTTGAGCTCGGTCGCTTGGACTCCAAAGGTCTTACAGAGTTTGCCCCAGCGTTCCCCAAACTTGCCTGCGTTGACATACAGCGCCTTGTCGCCGGGAGACAAAAAGTTCGATACGGCCCCTTCCATTCCACCCGTACCGGAGGCCGCCAACATCAGCACATCGTTCCGCGTTTGAAACAGCCACTTCAGCCCTTCGCGAACTTCCGCGAAGATCGGATCAAACTCGGGCGCGCGATGATGGATCATCGGACGAGCCATCGCCAGCAACACTTCCGGGGGAACAGGCGTTGGGCCGGGAGCCAAGAGATACCGCTTCAACATCGATCGATCCTCCTTCACAAATGCAATTCTGGTGGGGTACTACTAGGAGAGGCGGTACGCTATCATTTGCGCCGGGAGGCTGTCAAGAAATCGACCCACGCAAACGAAGCCCACATCAGGAATTTTCCTCTCGCGGGGATGCGATGAAACATCTTTCAGTTGCTCACACGTTATCGCCTTTCGACTTCCCGATATGACACAAGAAGGCCAGGCCTTACCTGCTCCTTTCTTGACAAGTCTGCGATGAATCGATAGGCTCACTTCACACAGATGCTGTTCATAATGTCTAAGCGATCCCCACAATCAGTCACCAGAACGATGGTCGTTGCATCGTGGGTCATCGGCGCAATTGCGTTGATGCATCCCTATGGAAGTTGGGCCGACGGCACCCCCTCCGAGATTCCTTCAAACATTATTTCAACTCCCGATACGGGACCTCTGCAGGAAGAGGACGACGTTGATCCGAATCTCGTCCCGTTAGAGCCTGAACTGACGCTCTCGCCTCCTGATTTATCCTCAACCGAGGACAAGCCGGAACAGCTCGGAGAAGCCACCGATCAAGAGCCCCGGCACACCACGAATACGGACAATCAGGCCACTGCGTACAACATTCCCATCGTCATTGATCAGACCGTGCAGAGCCACATTCATTTCTTCAATACCTCTATTCGTAGTCGCTTTGAACAATGGCTCTTGCGCTTCAGCCGCTATCGCCCGCTGGTCGAGAATATTTTTGCCGAGTTCGATCTTCCGAGCGACCTTGTGAATCTCTCCCTTGTCGAAAGCGGCTTCAACCCGTACGCCTATTCACGGGCAAAAGCCACAGGCCCATGGCAGTTCATGAAAGGGACCGGACTCCTCTATGGGTTGCGGATCGATCATTATGTCGACGAACGACGCGACCCGATCAAATCCACCGTGGCGGCGGCTCGGTACCTGCGAGACCTCTACGACTTATTCGGTACGTGGCCTCTGGCCATGGCGGCATACAATGCCGGTGAAGGGAAGGTGATGCGGGCTCTTCACAAGGCGCAGGCCGAATCCTTCTCGGAAATCTCACGAACGAAGCTCATTCGGCTGGAGACAAAGCAATACGTCCCCCGAATTATGGCTGCGACGATCATTGCGAAGAACCCCGACCAATACGGGTTCAAACAAGATCCCGCTCCTTTGCATGAATTCGAAGAGGTCGTCGTCACCCGCCCCTTGCATTTCCGAGCCATTTCAAACGTCACCGGCATCCCGTACAACGAGCTTCGGTTATTGAATCCGGAACTTCGGCGAGATGCGACACCTCCAGGCGATACGGCCTACCATCTCAAAATTCCTGTTGGAATGAGTGCAAAAGTGTTGGAATTGATTGAACGAGTTCCCACATACAAGGTTCCTCCCCTGCCAGCAATTCAAGATCGACAGGTTCGACAGGCCAAGGCCGGTTCTGCTCACTGGTATCGAGTCCGAGGGGGCGATACGCTTGAAAAGATCTCCCGAAGATTCAGGATTCCCATTAAGACCCTCAAGTCCCACAATAACCTTTCGGGTCCTGTTCTTAAAACCGGTGAACTGCTGAACATCGGTCGGTAGCAGCTGGCATTCCCGCAAAGATTGCTGCACCTGCTGCTCGTCAACCGAGAGGGTAAGTAGCCTACGGTTTAGTGGGCTTGGGGGGTGCTGAAAGAGCGGGAGCGGCCGGTGCCGGCTCAGGATTTTTCTTCGCCTCCATCACCTTCACACGCATGGCGGCTTCGCTCGTCAGCGGAGAGTTTGGATAGGTCTTCATCAGCTCTTGATAATGCTTTAAAGCTTCATCGGGCTTCGAGCGATTCTCTTCCAATCTGGCAGCCTCAAAGAGCGCATGATCCCGGTTCATTGCGCCCGGAATCTCGAGGATCGCCAAGTAGGCTTTGACCGCTTGCTCAAGGTCTCCCTTGAGCTGGTACGCATAACCTAGTTTTTGATACACGAGACCGAGGAGCGACACATGAGTCCCATACGTAGAAATAAACCGGTTATATGCCTCGATCGCTGACGCGAGATCGTTCGACTGAAGATAGGCATTGCCAAGGCTGAATTGCGCAAGCGGAGCCGTCGGAGTGCGAGGATACTCATTGACCACCCGCTGATACAGGGCAATCGCTTCCTTTAAATTGGCTGCCGCTTTCTGCGGATCACTGGCCGCACGGGCAAATAGATGGACGGTCGCTTCTCGCTCAAGATCCTGCGCCTTCCCGGCATTTTGTGCATCAAACCACAAGACGCCCCAGACCCCTCCCCCCATCAGAAGGAGAAGCACACACCCAACCACAATCGACCAGCGGTAGGTCGCGAGTCCAAGCATCCAGTGCTCAAGCCCGCTCACGAGGTGAGCTTCATCCACTGGCAATGTCCGAGGTGGAACTTTAATTCGGTATGTCATCAGAAATCATCACCTATCTATATGGTTGAGAACCAGCTTTCTGCCCTAGAAGCGTTGCTTTATACTAAGGATGAATTCCCGTTGTCAATGTAATCGGAACGGACTCATTCGCAGAGTTACGACGCAACCGAAGATCTGATTAAGAGATTTTGAACCAGCATGTTTCGAAGCAGACTCAAACAACTCGCCGACCGATCGCTCCTGCGCCGACTGTCTCCATTGGAATCAGGCACAGGACCGACGATCCACCATGCAGGGCGCGAGGTCATCTTGCTGTCCTCCAACGATTACCTGGGACTGGCAACCCATCCGGAAGTCATCCGTGCCGCCATCCATGCAACTGAACAGTATGGAACGGGATCCGGAGCTTCTCGCTTGGTCAGTGGAACCCTTCCTCCCCATATGCACCTCGAAACCACCCTTGCGACGTTTAAGGGGACGGAAGCCGCGCTGCTGTTCGGAGCCGGTTATCTAGCCAATATCGGCATCATTCCAAACCTCATCAGGCAAGGAGGCCTGATCCTGGCGGATCGACTGTGTCATGCCAGTCTCATCGATGGATGCCGATTGAGCCGTGCCGATCTTCGAGTATTCCGCCATCGAGACTGTGCACATCTGGAGTCCTTGCTTCGGCGACGGAGCGCAAGTCGTCCCACGCTCATCATCACAGAAGGACTCTTCAGCATGGACGGCGATCTCGCTCCGTTGTCTGATCTGGCCTCGCTGGCCGAGCGATACGAGGCGACGTTGTATGTCGATGATGCCCACGGGACCGGCATCATGGGGCCGACCGGTCGGGGAACGATCGAGCACTTCGGTTTGGAGCAGCGGATCCCCTTTCACATGGGGACACTTAGTAAAGCACTTGGAAGCCATGGCGCCTACATGGTTGGACCCAACGACCTGATTCAGTATTTGATCAACGTGACCCGTCCGTTCATTTTCACAACAGCACTTCCACCCTCCATCGCAGCGGCAGCCTCGGCTGCAGTCGCGGTCATTCAACGTGAGCCCGAACGTCGGACACGGCTCTGGTCAAATCGACAACGGCTGTTCAATGGAATGCAGATGCTTGGTTTTCGGATGACTCCGACCGTCAGTCCAATTCTACCAATCCTGGTGGGCAATGCCGCCACTGCATCAGCATTCGCCGAACGGCTGCTCACTCATGGGATCTACGCTTCCGCAATCAGACCGCCGACTGTTCCGGATGGAACCAGTCGTATACGTTTCACGGTGACGTCGGAACACACGACAGAGCAGATCGACGAAGCACTTCATGCGCTTGACCTCGCCGGTCGTGAGACCGGCCTCCTCTAGCCTGCCTCCTCATCGGCCCGCATCTTCCGGCTATTTTCTTGCTTTCATGTTTTCCTATGGCATGATCACAGGAGATTTCCACCACACAAGTAACCCATCACACGAGGATTACGGGCGATGGATATTTCGAAGCTGCTGACGTTCTCGGTCAAGGAGGGTGCCTCGGACTGTCACATCAGTGCCGGCGAACCTCCGATGATTCGCATTCATGGCGATCTCAAAAAACTTGACCACCCTCCCCTGACTCCCGACGAAACACACGCCCTCATCTACGACATGATGAGCGACTCTCAACGAAAGACGTTTGAGGAAAAGCGAGAATGTGACTTTTCCTTCGAGCTTGGAGACATCGCCCGTTTTCGCGTCAACGTGTTTGTGCAACAACGGGGGTTGGGCGCCGTCTTTCGGAACATTCCGACCACCATTGTCCCGCTGGAAAAACTCGGCATGCCGCCGATTCTTCGACAACTGTGCGACAAGGAAAAGGGATTGATCCTGGTGACCGGACCGACAGGCTCAGGAAAATCCACCACGCTCGCGGCGATGGTGGATTATCTGAACAACACGTTCGAAGGTCACATCATCACCATCGAGGATCCCATCGAGTTTGTCCACAAATCCAAGAAATGCCTGGTCAATCAACGAGAACTCGGCGTACATACACTCTCGTTCGCCAATGCCCTGAAGTCGGCGCTTCGCGAAGATCCGGACATCGTCCTGGTGGGCGAAATGCGGGACTTGGAGACGATTCAGCTAGCCTTGACCGCCGCAGAAACCGGACACTTGGTATTCGGCACCCTCCACACTTCGAGCGCGCCCAAAACAATCGACCGCATCATCGACGCCTTCCCGCCGGCGCAGCAGGCGCAAATCAGGACACAGCTCTCGGAGGCGTTGGAAGCCGTGCTGACCCAAACGCTGCTGAAGAAGAAAACCGGCGGACGCGTCGCCGCACTCGAAATCATGATGGCGACAACGGCCGTACGCAATCTTATCCGTGAGGCCAAACTGCACCAAATCCCGGGGATCATGCAGGCAAGCCAAAAGGACGGCATGCAAACGATGGACATGGCGTTGGTCGATCTCGTGACGCGGGGAATCGTTCATAAGGCCGAAGCACAATCCCGTAGCATGAACCCCAATCTCTTCAGTTCACCGATGACCGGAGCCGCCTAGCACACACACGACGTAGTACGGCCGATGGATGTTCGAAGTCTTCTAAAAGTGATGGTGGACCGCGAAGCGTCGGACTTGTATTTGACTGTCGACGCCTCGCCGATCTACCGCATCCATGGCGCCACTCAACCAACCGACGCCCCCCTGTTCACCAACGAACAGCTCGAAGCACTGGCATTAGCCTTGATGCGCGGTCAACAGCGCGGCGAATTCGAAGAAAAGATGGAGATGAACCTGGCGCTCTATTACAAAGAGTTGGGTCGTTTCCGCGTCAACATCTTCAGGCAGCGGGGTAATGTCGGATTGGTCTTCCGTCACATCAAAGCGGAGATTCAGACCGTCGAGCAGTTGGAACTCCCTCCGATCATCAAAGATATCGCGATGACCAAACGCGGCCTGGTGCTGGTGGTAGGCGCGACCGGGTCCGGGAAGTCAACATCGCTGGCCGCCATGATCGACCATCGCAACACCGTCCACCAGGGCCATATCATTACCGTGGAAGACCCGATCGAGTTCGTCCATCAGCACAAGAAGTCGATCATCACCCAGCGCGAAGTCGGATTCGACACTTTAACCTTCCAAAGCGCGCTGAAGAATACGCTTCGTCAAGCTCCGGATGTGATTCTTATTGGTGAGGTCCGCGACACCGAAACCATGGAAGCGGCAATCACCTTTGCCGAGACCGGTCACCTTTGCATCGGAACGCTGCACTCCAACAACGCCAATCAGGCGATCGAACGCATCATGAATTTTTTTCCGGTCGAGCGCCATGCCCAGATTTATTTACAATTGTCGCTCAATCTGCGCGCGATTATCTCCCAGCGATTGATTCCCTCGGTCGATGGCAAACGGGTCCCAGCCCTGGAAATCATGCTGGACACGCCGCGCGTCAAGGATCTGATCAAGAAGGCTGAGGTCGACACACTCAAGGAGGCCATGGAGCAAGGCACCGACGAAGGGTGCCAGACCTTCGATCATGTCCTGTTTGAGCTCTATAAGGCAAACAGAATTTCGCTGGAACAGGCCCTCATCAACGCCGATAGTGCGAATAACTTGCGCCTCAAGATCAAGCTTGAAGGGCTGAAAGGCGATGATGCCGTGAACGCCCTGCTTGATAAACAGGTGGGGGGACAGGGGACCGATGCCTTTAAGATTCAGGGCGGCGCTTCGGGAAATGTCACGCCAATCCGCAAGCGATAGTCACACGACTTCATCTTTCAAGGGGCTAGCCCCTCTTCGGTCTGGCGCTCAAGATACGACGCCATTTTCTCAAGAGCCAGCGCACTCAGTTTGAATCCATACCACGCCGGCATCGTCTTCTCCGGATACCCTCGCACCACAAATCGCTGCGGTTCCAATACCGATTCAACGATGTACTCATGCACCGTCTTGGCTTCCCCACGGTAGCCAGGGTCTTTAAGCCGTCGCTCACCGGTCGTGCCAAGCACCAACGGAGGCCCGACTTGGCCGGTGGCCCCGGGAATCCCGGGAATGATGTGGCACACCGGACAGCCGGGTCTGGTCAACACCTCGACGATAGGCTCATCGCCCGTCACCAGCGATATCGCTTCCGGCGTGAGTGCGAGATTCGTGGGTTGAGTTGGTGCCGGGCTGGAGACTCGGAAATCACGAAGCGCCCACACAACCGACAGCAAGACCAGACCGATAGCAATCCAGACTACGAGCCGGTCCCTGATGCGCATGCCGGTATTCTGGCTGGATGATGGAACTAACACCTAAAACCTAATCGCCGACCGCTTCGTTCGACGCCTATCTCATCCCTTGGACCAGTTTCATGAGCTGTTCGAGCCCACCCGCTTCGATCTTGCCATTGGGCGTCAGCTTGTCGATCAGATCAGGAAGAAGGCCAGCCAGCTGTGAACCCACCGCTCCAGAGGAAAGTCCTGCCTTACCGGCCAGTTGGTTCAGCAGATCACTGCCTAAGCCTTGTTCAATCTGGTTTGGTGTCACCGGCAGATTCTGGCCCGTGCTCACCCAGGAATTCACGATTTCACCAAGCCCGTTCTTCTGAAACGCCTGAACAAGCCCGGCAAGTCCTCCAATACCGCTGTCCTTTCCGAGGAGACTGGTCACGGCTTGCAACAGAGGATTCTGCCCTCCCTGTCCACCCAACATGCCACCCACCGCTTGCCCCAATTGATCCATCAGTCCCATGACCCGCCCCTTCCTTTAGTGAGGAAATAATAAGAAGGATATCAGCAAAAGAGCCCTGTGCTCGTCATCTGTAGCGGAGGATGTACCACAGATATGGATCACAATCCAATGGACACTTACGGATTTCTCCGGTCAGTCATGATCATCACTTTGGAATACAGAGGATACGTGATGATTCGAGCTGAAGATCTTCACAAACGGAAACCTCACGGGTTTGAGGGGCTATGCAACCAACTTTTTTTTGATATCATAAGGCTCGGGAGAATAACGATGAAAAAGAATGTTCCATTAGTTGCAAGTTTTTTGATGGCAGGATGCTGGTTCGTCTCGTTCTGTACCACCAGTCTCGTTTCCGCAGAAATGTACGTGGCAGGACAGGCTGGTGTGAATTTTGCTGACCGCATCAACAGCATTGCAGGAACAGGACCTCTGGCTGGTCTTCCTGGTCCATTGGAGGACTGGGACCTTCAAAACTCGATAACCTATGGTGGGAAAATCGGCTATTTCCCTGGTCATAGTTGGTACGGAATTGAAGGAGAAGTGTTTCACACAACGCCCCACAGAAAAAGCTTTGATGATGACCCGAATACTCCAAGCTTTGACCCAGCCTCTGGTGTTCATTTTCGAGTGACGACCGTCGGGGTCAACTTTATTGCGCGATACCCTGGGCGTACCCTTCAACCCTATGTCGGCGTTGGTATAGGCGCGGGGATCGCCCATATCGGGGACACCGCTACTGTGCGTAGCGATACAGATGTAGCTGCCGCATGGAACGTTCTTGCCGGTCTACGTGCATTTGTGACACCCAAAATCGCCATTTTTGGAGAGTATAAGTACACTGGCGCAACGTTTAAGTTTGATCAAGCCTTTGGTGACCTGGGCGGTGTCAGCGGTAATTACAGAGCGCAGCACGTCCTCGGCGGGCTGTCGTATCACTTCTAGGAGGGAGCACGACCATGTTGCGCATGGCTGTCCTCGCTCCCCTGTTTTGTGCCGCCTTGCTCTTGTCTGCCTGTGCAGAGTCTCTCCATCAAGTCCAACGCGATACCGAGCTGCTTGGTCTTCCTCTTGGATTAGAGCAGGAGATTGATACCACCGTCAGCTTTGCAGACCTGAAAAGAGCTCCCAGCGAATATATTGGAAGAACGGTCATGATCGGCGGGAACGTGATTAAGGCTAAACGGACAGAAGCAGGAACCGAATTGGAAATCTTGCAACTGCCGACTGAAAAAGAAGGCACCTTGACAGAGGAGCGTCTTCGGTCCGAAGGACGATTCCTGGCGGTTCGAGAACAATTTCTCGATCCTGCCAGCCTCCCGCAAGGTACGCCTATTACCGTGATCGGTACTGTAAAAGGCGAGACTACGAGAGCACTTGATGAAAGCGACTATACCTACCCAATCCTGGAGGTTAAACATATTATCGATTGGAAGAGTATCGCGGCGCAGAGGCGAAGAGATCGAAATCCATACTATGGCTCTTACTACCCGCCCTACGGATATAGCGGATTTTACCCCTACGGTGGATTTTGGGGACCCTATGGTGGCTATTGGGGAGGGCGTGGGTTTTATGGAGGTTCTCGCTTTTATTCCCCGGGATCACCATCTTTTTCGTCCCCTCCTCCACCTCCATCAAGAGTTCCCTCTGATATGAGGAGAAGGTAGTGCGCAATATTTCAAGAAAGGAGAGAAGGCTCGTGTGGTAATGACGGAGTATGATGAATCAAGGCGGTCTCTTTTCTCCCGACGTGAAGCCCTCGTATTGCTGGGAGCGGCTAGTGCCGGCTGGCTGATAACTGGAATACGAAGCCAAGCTCACGCCGCTTCCAATACACCACGATCACTCTGTCTAGTCCGGCCCGAACAAACTGAAGGTCCCTATTTCGTCGATGAACGCCTGCATCGGATAGACATTCGCTCCGATCCGAGCAACGGGACAATCTCGCCAGGCACCCAGTTAGCCCTGACGTTTCATATCTCTCGTGTTCACGCAGGGGAGTGCCATTTTCTACCGGATGCCCAGGTCGATGTCTGGCATTGCGATGCAATGGGGGTCTACTCCGATGTCCGAGATCCTGGCTTCAGCACGGTTGGACAGAAGTTTTTGCGTGGATATCAGATGACCGATGCGCATGGAGCAGCACGGTTCCTGACCATCTATCCTGGCTGGTACCCCATACGAACGGTACACATTCACTTCAAAGTCCGCACGGCACCCATAGCCGGGAAACGCTACGAATTTACCTCCCAATTGTACGTTCCCGATGAACTGACCGACCGCGTGCATACCGCTCTTCCCTACTCGTCAAAAGGACGGCGTCGTGTACGAAATCACCAGGACTTCATTTATCGTGAGGGTGGTATTCAATTGATGCTGGAGCCGTCAGAAACAGATGGTGGTTATGCAGCAACCTTTGCGATTGGCCTAGGGTTTCCTTGATCCCCAATCCTCAGGACTTCTGCGTATTGACGATCCTCAGGGAATCCCGATACCCTCCATTTCCCTCACACACCTTTCTCTAGGAGGACGTGCGTATGAAACGACTTCGCGATGCCGGCTTGTTGACATGCGTACTGCTTGTCCCTCTCGCAGTGAGCGCTGCACCCCCACCTGAAGTACAAGTAGATTACTCAGCCGACAGCACGATGGAGACGGAAGGTGGCATGACAATGAAGTCACGCGTCTATCATACGGTCAACAAGGACCGGATGGAGATGGGCGGATCGGATGGCATGACATCGATCGTTCGAAAGGACAAGAAGGTGGTGTGGCAACTGATGGGCGATATGTATATGGAAATGCCAATGGATGCCTCAAACGCCTCCGGCATGGAAGGATTCGACATCGTCGAGCAGGCTGAAGTGGGCCAGGAAACGATCAACGGCATCAAGGCCACGAAGTCCAAGATTGTCGCGGTCAAGAAAGACGGCTCGGGAAAATTCGGTGGTTTCTTCTGGACCACGAAAGAGGGCATCACCGTCAAGATGGACATGCTGTCCAAAGACGGTGACAAGAAGATGCGCATGACCAGCGAACTGACCAATCTGAAGATCGAAAAGCAAAGCCCCGCCCTCTTTGAAATCCCCGCTGGATATACCAAGAACGACATGGGCGCCATGATGGGGATGGGTAGTATGCCCAACATGGAGGAGTTGAAAAAGAACTCGCGCCAACGTCAGTCCGGTGGAAAGCAACCTCGTGAGAGCCAAGCTGGCGAGAGCTTGGGCGAGCAGATACCGGACGTCAACAAGATGATGAAAGGGCTCTTCGGTAAATAACGGAGGTCACCGCCCATGCGCCTGTCGAAAGTGGCCGGATATTCGCTGATGCTTATGGCCCTCACCGCTCCCGCTGTTCGTGCGGATGATCCTTGTTTGGGCGACGATGAAAAGAAAGCTGCCCTGGCCCACTCGGCTGCGTTGCAGAAGGCTGAGCAAGCCGGGCAACCCGCCGCGCTCTTCGTCGCGTACATGAGGGTCGCTGCAAACGAGTGCATAGACAGCTACGACAAGAACGCAGCGGGGAAGGCCAAGGCCAACCTGCCCAAACTGGGGCGGGAGTTGGCCAAGGCGGCTGAGGGAAAAGGCGCCTTGTATTCCAACGAGCCAATACGGGGCGACGGTCTAACCTCGGCATTCCGCTATTTTGAAACTATTGGGGACCATCAGGAAGCCAATCGTGTGCTCATCAAGGCCGTTCAGACCAAACCTGATGATCTCCGTCTCTTCGAGACGGCTTGGAACATCGACAACGGCCGATACGGGCCTGTCGATGGCACCACCGGCTCGCGACAGCCCTACAATTCTCAGCCAGCGTTCCGGCAAGAGCTGGCTAAGGTGGCCTCAGCCAATGCCGATCGACTGATGAAGGCTGAGGAAAAAGATGCTCAAGGATTGACCGGAAACATTGGTGACCTTGGCAAATCCAGCATGCAATCTATCGAGAAACTGAGGAGTGCGGCTCTTTGGATGAAATATCTTCCCGGTGGTGACAGACCTGCGAAGGACCGTGCTGAGCAACGCGGTGACACCATCATGAAGCGCCCTGACCCCACGTTTACACAGGGACAGGCCATGACGTATTACGAATTCTCCGGCTCACCGAAGGCGAAGGATATGGCTGCCCAGATTAAAAAGAAAAGCGAAGTATCGCAGCGGGCCATGGAAAAATCTGGCGAAAGTATGAAAGGCATGTTCGGCCAGAAGAGTGAGGCTGAGCAAAAGCAGTTCGATAAGAAGAAAGCCGATCTCGAAAAAGAACTTGGCTTTTAACACGCTGCCCTCTCCAATACACGGAGGTTCATACTTGGGGTCAGCTCTTGTTTCTTGTATGGCGTTCATTCCCGCTGCGCCTACTCGGCGCTGCTGGGGAGCGCACCGAACGCGCGCAATCCGAAGGAATAGCCGGTCACTCACCGAAAGGCTGTTTCACACTTCTGAATCGCTTGCTATCCCTTACTGGCCTGCCAGGCGAAGCATCAGTGCAACTTGCTCGCCGTCGGCGTAAACCCCTCGAATGACTGGAGATACGTTTCAACCATGACTCGCGCCAACTGATCTCCGCCCAGCGGGCAGGTTCTCTCTTCGGTCTTGCGAACCAACCCCGTCGGAACGGCGGCGCTGGTCCAGAGCTTGATGACAAGGCGGCAATTTTTGAAGGTCGGCCACACCGACGCGTCATACTCATACGTCGCAGACTCCCACTGCGTCGCAATCCGCGCGCCGTTGAGCTCGATCGTATCTTCACCGGTTTCAATTGGTCGGGGCTTTGGTTGAACACCCATCGCAAGATTGCCGGCTTGCTGGAAGACAGTCAGCAGTTGGGCATAACGGGATTGATTCGCCGACGGGCCGATATTGGGATCATATTGAGCGGCGATGGTCTCTTCCCATTCATTCGGAGGCATGGGCCTCCCATATCGATCAGTGGGAGCTTGGCTGAACCACAGCCTGACGCCCTCAGCGTTGATGACCCGCAACTGATAGGCATTGAGAGAAGTGATCGGACCGGCCACGAAGTTGTTCGAGCCGGCCAGATTCCAGTACCGAGCGGCGTACACAACCTTCGTACCAGGTCTGAAGTTCTTCCAGGCCAGATATTCAGGACGGTCGACGAGCGCCGCAGCGGGCTTGGCCGCGATCTTGGCTGTCGCCTCCGTCGCGCAGCATTCGTCTACGGCCAAAGCCCTGTGAGAAGGGACAGACATAAGAAGCACTGAAAGAACGCATCCACCCAGCAAAAGGATAACCGTCTGACGCATGCTATATCTCCCACATCAGTAAGGGATGGTCATCTTACTTGAACAATAAAAGGTGAGGCAATCCCTGGATTTCTATCCGGGCGAGTAGAGTGCTATTGCGTCAGGGCAGCAAGCAATAGAGTCGAGGAGGTCAGCCCATGTCTCGGAGGGTGTGTTCAGGGTTCCGATCCCGCGCGATTAGGGTTCATTCTTGATGTCACATTATTAGGGTTAGCAACTGTCTTAAAATTCAAGCTGGCAGAGTGACGGCAAGCCGCCACGGCGTCCGGCTTTTGACCATTGCATTCAAGATGGTGAGCAGTTTCCGCATACAGGCCGTCAACGCCAGTTTCTTCGCCTTCCCGGCCTGACAGAGACGTTGATAGAACGTCCGAATCACCGGGTTCCTCCGGGTGGCCACCAGGGCCGCCATATAGAGTGCGGCTCGCACGTGCGCCCGTCCACCCCAAATCGCTCGTCGGCCTTTGAGGGTGCCGCTGTCCCGCGGGAACGGCGCGACACCGGCTAAGGCGGCCACTTCTTTGCGGGTCAACGTCCCCAACTCCGGTAAATTGGCGAAGAGCGTCGTGGTGAGCACGGGACCGACCCCTGGTACACTTCGCAAGACCTCTTCCTTCTCGCGCCAGACCGGACTGTCACGCATCGTGGTGCTCAGATCGGTTGTGAGACCCTCCAGTTCCTTGTCCAACCAGAGGATATGCGCCCGTAGCCGTTTCTGGATGGGGCGAGCGGCCAAGCGCAACCGATTCTTTTCCGCTGTGAGCAGCTCGATCAGCTGGCGCCGACGTGCGACAAGGGCCGCTAAGGTCTGCGTCTGCTCATCGGAGACCGGGCGAACGGGTGGGCGAATCGCCTCGGCGAAGCGGGCCAGAATCTGCGCATCCAGCCGATCGGTCTTCGCCAACTGTCCGGTGGCTCGCGCAAAGTCGCGCACCTGTCGGGGATTGATGACGACGACCGGCAACCCAACGGCAGCCAACGCCCCGGCCAGTGGCACTTCCAGGCCTCCTGTCGCTTCAAGCACAATTAAGGTTGGCTGCACGGCCTGGAGTCGCGTGACTGCCCCCGTGATCCCCTGTTCGTCATTCGCGATCTGGAATGCGGTCCCGGGCTGGACCGCGACGTCAACGGTATCTTGCGACACATCCATTCCCACAAAGATCGCTGGACTCATGTGGCACCTCCGTGTCTCCCGTCCTTGCACGATACGGGCTCGAGGCCCTCTCAACTGTTCGGGTTGCGGACCGGAGGAACGGGACGATCCGAGTTGACCCACGGTCTTCAAAGACCTCGATCTTTGCGATCTGTCCCGCTCCCGTCGTGCCATGATGCAAGACCTCCGTTTATAGATACAAGATCTTGTTTCTTGCATGGCGTTCATTCCCGCTTCGCCTACTCGTCGCCGCTGAGGCGCGCACCGAACGCGCGCGTTGCCAAACCCGAGCCACACCCCACCACATCCGCGATGCGACCGTCGACTACCCAGGATGCACTGAGATTGGCGTGTGACTGAGCCGATCTCGTATTCGGGCTGTCCTCCTACGCTGCCCATCTCGAGGGCGATCGCGATACGGCATGTGGGGAGGCAGCACGGGTTTAGGCGCCTGCCCCACCGGGATCTTGGACGGTATTGGCGCATGCAGGTTGTCTCGGTTCAATTGAAGGAGGCGGAAGGTTTGATTGTAGAGGGCTAGAGGCCCGAGGTTCTTGGGAACATGTCGGAGTGGAGAGCAGGACTCTTGTCTGCTTCTCTTCTAGTTGCGTCGTCTGTTCTTTGCTTCTGTCGGCAGATGCCAAGATTAATTGTTCAACGGCGGCAGAAACAGCGAGCAGACCTTTGGCGGACGGAGACTCAGGAGCCGCTTCAATGACCGGCAGGAACTTCCGAACCGCCTGGCTCACAGCTGGGTCGTCGGGGATCTCACCGAGCAGTGTCAGGTCGCCACCAACGTATTGATGGAGAATTTTACGGAGGTAGAGGACGTTGACCTGCGATCTGTCGGACACCCGATTGACGATCAGCCCTGGCCGAAACGATTGCAATGCGGCAGCCGCCACATCACGTCCCTCCGTATCGGTGGCACCCGCGACATCCATGACCTCCTCCACACTTGTGAAGTCTCGGTTGGAGAGAACCTCCGACATAGGACTTCTCGCAAGAAAGCAGGCCAATACACGGCGGATCGCGGCTAACTTAATGAATCGATAGAGGTCCAACACTGACGTCGGCTCAGGAGTGGCCACAGCCAAATGGATATCAGCCATCAGAAAAAAGTCGAGAGCGTGGAAGTTGGTGCCGGCCCCGATATCGAGCACCACAATGTCGGACTCAAGCTCACGGAACTGTTTCATCAGCCGCTTCTTGCGGGCATAGGCCATGTTGGCTGTCGCCAACGTGTCGCCAGTTCCGGCAATGAGACGGAGGTTCGGATGAATGATGATGGGGATGGCGGCTTCGATCAGCCGGTTGACTCGTTTGTTCAGAAAATCCGTCAAGGTCACCGACGGATTCAATTCTCCGAACATGATATGGGCATCGGCCCCACCCACGTCGAGATCGGCCAGGATGACGTGTCGTCCGCGCTTCGCCAGCGCCAACGCGAGATTCGCTGACACCACGCTCTTGCCTACGCCGCCTTTCCCGGATGCCACTGAGATGAGAGTTGCCATGGTACCTGCCGTTTCGTTATCGATGAGAGGTGTGCGTCGAGGGTCTGTCGGGATACGGACGTTCGTGATGACGTCATTCTATCGGTTGCCGAAGAAATGAAAAGCAAAATAGTGGATTTCGAACAGCCGGACTACACGACAACGAAGTCACTATCCACTATCCAACAAACGGATCTGTGCTATTCTGCTTCCTTATCTCTCCATGAGACAACGCTCAGGAGGCTTCCAGATGACCATGCGAAAAGCCAAGATCGTGTGCACCGTCGGACCGGCAAGTATTTCGTCGGCCGTCTTGAACCGATTGATTGAAACCGGCATGGATGCTGCTCGGCTGAATTTCTCTCATGGCACTCATGAATCTCATGCAACCGCCATCACCGCCATCCGAGACGCAGCCGCACGACGCGGAGCAGCGATAGCGATTATCCAGGATCTGCAAGGCCCAAGAATTCGCGTGGGTCTGCTGCCGAAAGAAGGCATTGAAGTCCACACCGGCCAAGTGGTGCGGTTGCGCACATCAGCTCAGTCGGCGGAACTGCGTGACACCCACACCTCTGTTCCCACCCCTCTTCCAGAGATCCCAGTCACCTATGCTTCGCTCACCCGCGACCTCCAGGTCGGATCACGCGTGCTCATCAATGATGGACTCATCGAGCTACAAGCCACGCGTATTACAGACAATCTGATCGACTGTTCCGTCCTGACCGGGGGCACGATCACCTCACACAAAGGGATCAACCTGCCTGGAACAGCCGTCAGTGCTCCAACCTTGACTGAGAAGGATCAGGAAGACATTCGCTTCGGCGTCGAGAATGGCGTGGACTATATCGCCCTCTCCTTTGTGCGAGGGCCACAGGACATTGACGCGGCACGGGCTGTCTTGGCCGAGCATGGAAGTACGATCCCACTCATCGCCAAAATCGAACGGGCTGAAGCCGTGACGACGTTAGACGAAATCTTAGAACGAGCGGACGGAGTGATGATCGCCCGTGGAGACCTGGGTGTCGAGATGGGGCCTGAAGCGGTGCCAGTTCTGCAGAAGCGGATTATTCTAGAAGGCAACCGGCGGCGGCGCATTGTCATCACTGCCACTCAGATGCTGGAATCAATGACACAAGCCCTGCGCCCAACAAGAGCAGAGGCTTCCGATGTCGCGAACGCTATCTTCGACGGGAGCGACGCCTTGATGCTCTCAGCCGAAACAGCCGTCGGTGCCCACCCTACCGAGACAGTTGCAGTCATGGATCGCATCATTCGCGCGGCAGAAGAGGGCACCGAACCTGGCATACTGCGCAAGCGGCAAGCCGACCTGGACAATCTTTCCATACCAGAAGCCATCTGCGCTGCGGCCTCTTCTGCCGCCAGAGGAATCGATGCACGTGCCATCGTGGCGTTCAGCGAGCGAGGTGCCACAGCTCGGCTGGTATCGAAGCAACGCCCGACCGCACCGATTCTGGCCCTGACTCCTCATGAGGCGGTCAGACAGCGGATGGCACTCTATTGGGGCGTCCGTTCATTCACCATGCCGCAAGTTGAGCAGACTGATGCGCGGATCAAGGAAGCCGAACGCGTGCTCAAGGCGGAGGGGTTGGTCACAGCCGGCGACAGGCTCGTCATCGTCTCCGGCACGCTTGCGGCGCAACCGGGCAGAACCAATCTGCTCAAACTGCATGAAGTCGGCTAACTCCACTCTCCACCCGATTTGCATCACCATACGACTTTTCCCTCCCCACATTCTTCTCTGAATGATCCTTTCTCACGGGAGACCAAGAGAGATCCCGTTCTCTTCATATACCTCGAGTGATAGAATAATGATGTTGGAACCGGAGGACACAAGGATGCTGACGTCTCGTCGATTTGTCTGGCTCCTGGCTATATTTCTAATTCTCAGCTCGACGCCTCTCTATGCTCAATGGGTGGCTATTGACGCTCAGTATCAGTCGCATCCATTGCAAATAGTATACGTCGATGTTGCTACCATACACAGAGAAGACAATCTGGTGACCATTTCTGCGTTGATCGACTGGAAGTGGATGCAAGGCAACAGGTCCCCTACTCGATTCTATTCCACCAAGACGACCAAGCAGTTCAATTGTGCCGAAAAACGTGTTCGGAATCTGGAGACTACCGATTTCTACGGCCATATGGGGACAGGCGAGGTGATTGGTGGTGGCGGACACACCAGCCAAGGCCACTGGATCGCTGTTGAACCAGCAAGTCTGAATCAAGGTGTGTGGGAGGCGGCGTGTAGGAAGGGGTAGTACTGTCGGTTGATGTAGCCAATAGTCTGCCTCAAGCGTTTCCTCCTACGCCACCGATGTGTTTCCAATCGTCAGCAAGGCTGGTCCTCCACTGTTCCTTGCTCAGAGCCCAATAGGCAGCGTTCAAAGTCTTGGCAGCCGAATACAACTTCGCCCGAACGGCTTCTGAGGTAAAAGTGCTTAACTTTTTGGAAGACACTGCTTCTAACTTGCCTCTTAAATCCGCTACCCGCATATCATCATGGTGCTTCAGCACTTCACAAACCTAGCACGAGATGAAGATTGAGCTATGCTAGCGCACGGTATCTTACGGGGAAAAGCAAACTACTTGGATTGAAACTGCGACGCAAGTTCACTAGGCTTGAAGACACCTCGCTCGGTGATGATGCCCGTGATCAGTTCAGCCGGTGTGACATCGAAGGCAGGATTGTAGACGGCCACACCTTTGGGTGCGACGGGGTGGCTGCCATGGATGCTCGTGACTTCGGATGGATTTCGCTGCTCAATTGGAATCTGATCACCGGACTTCGTTTTAAGATCGATGGTTGAATAGGGAGCTGCCACATAGAACGGAATATTGTGCGCCTTCGCCAAGACTGCCACCGAATAGGTGCCGATCTTATTGGCCACATCTCCGTTCGCCGCAATGCGATCGGCTCCGACGACGCAGAGATGAATCTTTCCCTGCCTCATGAGTGAGCCAGCCATACTGTCGGTAATCAACGTGACAGGAATGTGATCCTGCATCAGCTCCCATGCTGTGAGGCGAGAACCTTGAAGTACAGGACGAGTTTCATCCGCAATCACATTGATTTTCTTGCCGTGTTCATACGCAGCACGAATGACCCCGAGTGCCGTTCCATAGCCTGCCGTCGCGAGTGAACCGGCATTGCAGTGAGTCAAAACCGTCTGTCCATCACGGATCAGCTCCGCCCCATGGCGCCCCATGGTCTTGCAGAGCGTAATGTCTTCTTCAAGTATAGCTTGAGATTCAGAAATAAGGACTTGCTTGATCGTCGAGACCGGCTGAGCTCGTACCGACTCCAGCTTCCGCCTCATCCGCTCAAGAGCCCAGAAGAGATTGACCGCCGTTGGCCTGGTCGCGGCCAAGTCGTCACAGATCGTGAGGACTGCCTGAGCAAAGGTTGGATAGTCAGTCGCACGAATGGCCTGCGCGCCCAAGGCGACACCCATCGCTGCCGTCACGCCAATGGCGGGTGCTCCGCGAACTTTCAACGTGCGAATCGCGTCCGCGACGGCCTTGTAGTCCCGACAGTCGAGGAACTCCACTGCTCCTGGAAGTTGGCTTTGATCGAGCAACCGGACAGCTCCATCTTTCCATTCAACGGTTGGCACCATGGTGGAATCTTGTAACGGGAATGGGGTAGGAGTGCAAGTCCCTATCGAGAACGATGTAGCTAGCACATCATCTGTCCGGTTTTTGTAGCATGTGAAGTATCCGGTTTAGGGTGAGCCCTCAGGGAGGGCCACCATGACACGGGCGACAGTGCGACAGGAGGTGCGACCGATGCGTTTTGAAGAACTGTACGAGCGGCGACAACGGCGGGAACTGACGATAGTGGAGGCGGCAGACATCTTAGGGGTGACGGAGCGGACCTTTCGTCGGTGGAGTGCCCGCTATGAAGCGGAGGGCCTTGCGGGGCTGGAGGATCGACGGATTGGCCAGGCCTCAGCCCGGGCGGTGCCGGTGGATGAGGTGCTGCAGATGGTGACCTTGTATGAGACTTGCTACACGGGCTGGACCGTCAAGCATTTTCATGAGCGATGGCATTACGAGCATGGCGGGGCGCGTTCGTATACGTGGACGAAGAACCGGCTGCAACGGGCCGGACACGTGGCGCGGGCGCCTCGGCGTGGGGCACATCGTAAGAAACGGCCTCGCAAGCCCTTACCCGGCATGATGCTGCACCAAGACGGGTCAACCCATGAGTGGGTGTCGAACTGTCAGTGGGATCTGATTGTGACGCTGGACGATGAGCAGTTTCCAGGGGCTGCGCGAGGTTATTGAGGCGAAGGGACTCTTCAGTTCGCTCTACACCGATCGTGGTGCGCACTACGGGTACACCGAAACGGCCGGGGCACGGTGGATAAGAGTCGCCTGACTCAGGTGCATCGGGCTCTGTAGCAATTAGGCATCACGCTGATCCCGGCCTATTCGCCGGAGGCGCGGGGCCGCTCCGAGCGCGTCTTCCGCACCCTCCAAGATCGGCTGCCCAAAGAGTTGGTGTTGGCTGGGATCACGGAAATGGCGGCAGCGAATCAGTTTCTTCGCGAGCAATGTCTCCCCGTCTACAACCAGCGCTTTGCAGTCGCGGCATCCGAAGTCGGCACGGCCTTTGTCCCGTGGAGCGGGACAAATCCCGCCGAGATTCTCGGTATCCAGGAGGAGCGTGTCGTGGCCAAGGACAACACGGTGCGATATCAGGGGCTGAGCCTACAGATCCCGCCCGATCGACATCGCTTCCATTACGTGAAGGCCCCCGTCCGGGTCCATGCGTATCCGGATGGTACGGTAGCCGTTTTCATGGCCCACGGTGTTTGGCGCGCTACCGGGCGGATGGACAGCTCATCACGCCCGTGGCTGAGTCCGGGCACCAGAAGGACTCGACTGTCCGGGCACGCGATCGTCCGATCGTCGCCCCTGGGGCCATGGTGGGCAAAAGATTCTCGGCAAGCGGCTGAACCAATGGTGGCAAGAGGAACCGGACAGATTGTGTACTTCATACACCGGACAACTTACTGAGCCGACCACCAAATAGTGCGTAGTGCATCACGCGGCATAGCGAACATGTTGTTCGCGAAACAGGTTCGTGATGATCTGCGGTTGTTTCTGACGCCGATACAAATGGCTGCGCACGGTGGCCATGAGATCGGTTCGGTTGGTCGGCTCGGCTTTTGCCGAGCCCGTTGGTCTTGACATCCTGGTTCAGCAACTCATCGGGATTCAGTTCCGGACAGTACCCCGGCATCCGAATGAGCCGCAGCCGCGAGGAGTGGATGGCGGCAAAGCGCGTGGCGGCTCCGGATCGGTGCACCGGATGCCCGTCCACGATCAGATAGATCCTGCCGTCCATCTGCTTGAGCAGCCGCTTCAGGAACTCCGCAAAGACGGGGGCCTTGAATTTGCCCTGAAAGACCATGAAGGCGAGTGCGCCCTTGTTCGTGATGGCCGAGATCATACTGCACCCGAAGCGCTGCCCCGTGGCTCGTATGACGGGAGTGTGTCCCACCGGCGCATAGCTTGTCCCGGTCACGTGGTCACTGCGCAGCCCCATTTTGTCGCCCCAATAAATGGCGGCGTGTTCCCGCTTGGCCTGCCGGGCAATCATTGGGTATTCGGGCGTGTCAAGTTTTCCGTGTAACTGATTGTGGTTAATCACTGGTGGGCACGCGGTCTCCTACGATCATGGCAAATTGATTGAGCGCTCGTTTCCACTCCGGAATCGGGGCGGTCCAGTGCTTGGCAATGCGCTGCAGGCCCAGATAGAGGACTTTGAGGATCGCTTCATCCGTGGGAAACGCCCCGCGCTTTTTTAACGTGTTCCGTCACGAATCATT
>Ga0224500_10000506_pt1 | contig 26530 bp, 27 predicted proteins | sample SF_Oct11_sed_USG_FD_168126 | JGI IMG/M metagenome (GOLD analysis project Ga0224500, IMG submission 168126) | Sediment microbial communities from San Francisco Bay, California, United States - SF_Oct11_sed_USGS_4_1 | ecosystem: Environmental > Aquatic > Marine > Sediment | place: USA: California... | reverse complement strand
ACAACCGCAGCCTGCCGGTCTGGTACGGGCGCGAGCTCGACTCGCGCATCCCGGTGGTGCCGAGCGCGGAGAACATCCACCTCTTCGTCATCGGCGGCGAGGCCGGGCGCTTCTCGGCCTTCATCCCGGGCTGGGGCCACATGAGTTCGCCCGTGCTGCGCGAGATCGAAGGCAAGGCGCAGAGCGGCGGTCCGCGCTGCGTCGATGGCACCTGCTACCTGTGAGAAAGGAGAACCCCGCATGATCCAGGTCTACGACCCGCGAGGCGTGGTCGGGGCCGAGAAGAAGGCCACCGCGGCGCGCATTCAGGCGCTCAAGGGCCTGCGGCTCGGCATCCTCGACAACACCAAGTGGAACGCGAACAAGCTCCTGCGCGAATTGCGCGATCAGCTCAAGGCGGCGCACCCGCTTGCCGACGTGCACTACTACCGCAAGGAGAGCTTCTCCAAGTTCGCCGCGCCCGAGCTGATCGAGGAGATCCGGCGCGACAACGACATCGTCGTCACCGCCATCGGCGATTGAGGCTCCTGCACGTCGTGCTGTATGCATGACGGCATCAGTCTCGAGACGCTCGGCGTGCCGGCGGCGGTGATCGTGACCAGCACGTTCGTGCACGAGGCGCGCGTGCAGCGCGAGGCGCTCGGCATGCAGGGCATCGTGCCGGTGGTGATCGACCATCCGCTGTCCTCGATTTCCGACGAGGAGATCCGCGGCCGCGCGGCGCAGGCGCTCGCGCAGGTGATCGGCGTCTGGCGCGGCACGCAGCCCGACCCGGCATGAACGGGCCGCTCGAGGGCCTCGTCGTCCTCGACCTGACCCGCTACCTTTCCGGGCCGCACTGCACGCTGCTCCTCGCCGGACTCGGCGCGGAGGTGATCAAGCTCGACGAGCCCGCCGGCGGCGACCCGGCGGCGCTCGCCCCGCCCTACTCCGGCCCCGCGTTCGAGCGCGCCTCGGAAGCCGACTTCGGCCTCGCCTACCTCAAGCGCGCGCGCGGCAAGAAGTCCGCGACGCTCAACCTGAAGGACGCGCGCGGGCGCGAGCTCTTCCTGCGCCTCGTCGAGCGCGCGGACGTCGTGGTCGAGAACTTCCGCCCCGGCGTGGCGGAGCGCCTCGGCATCGGCTACGGGGCGCTCAAGGCGCGCAATCCGAAAATTGTCTACTGCGCGCTCTCCGGCTACGGCGCGACCGGCCCTGACCGGAACCTGAAATCCTACGACCTGATGGCGCAGGCGGAGGCCGGCCTGATGAGCGTCACCGGCGCGCCCGACGGCCCGCCGATGAAGACCGGCGGCGCGCTCTCGGACATGATCGCCGGCACCTACGCGGCACTCGGCATCCTGGCGGCGTTGCGCGAGCGGGAGCAATCCGGCCTCGGCCAGGCGGTGGACGTAGCCATGACCGACTGCCTCTTCTCGATGATGATGGACGAGCCCGTAGACCGGCTCGACGCGCTCGGCCTCGCCGCGCGCCAGGGCAACCGCATCCTGCGCTTCTCGCCCTTCAACGCCTATGCGGCGAAGGACGGCTGGGTGACGCTCGGCTGCGTGACGCGCGAGGACTGGCACGCGCTCCTCGCGGCGATGGGGCGCGAAGACCTGCGCGCGCATCCCGACTGGAGCCGCGTCGAGTGGCGCATCCGGAACAACGCCGAGGTGGACCGCCTCGTCGGCGAGTGGGCCGCGCGCTTTACCGTGCGCGAGGCGATCGCGAAGCTGCGCAAGGCGGACGTCCCCTGCGGCGCGGTGCGCACCGCGAAGGAGGCGGTCGCGTGGGAGCAACTGCATTCGCGAAGCATGGTGCAGGCGCTGCGCCGCCCGGACGGCTCGCCCGCCGGCGTCGCGGCGGCGGGCATGCCAATCAAGTTCAGCCGCTCCGCGGCGCACCATGACGCGCTTGCGCCGGTGCCGGGCGCGGACACCGCGGACGTGTTGCAGCGCATGCTGGGTCTGGGCGCGGACGAGATCGCGCGCCTCAAGGCAGACCGGATCGCCTAGAATCGCGCTATGGCCGAGAAGCTCAACACCGGCGACACCTTCCCCCGCCTGACGCTCGACCTCGTCGACGGCACGAAGCTCGAGCTGCCCGCGGGGCTGGACGCGCGCTACAAGGTGATCCTGTTCTACCGCGGGCACTGGTGACCGTACTGCCGCCGGCAGTTGGCCGGCTTCGAGCAGCACAAGACGGAGCTCGACGAGCTCGGCGTGAAGATCGTCGCGGCGAGCATCGACCCCGTCGACAAGGCGACACTGGTGGCCAACGAAGTGTCGTTCCCGATCGGCTACGGCGTCACGCGCGCCATGGCGGACCAGCTCGGCTCGTGGTGGGAGGAGCGCCGCAGCATCATCCAGCCCTCGGAGTTCCTGGTGGCGGCGGACGGCAAGGTGCGCTCCGCGACCTACAGCTCGGGTCCCATCGGCCGCGTCGATGCCGCCGACGTGATCCGGCTGGTGAAGTTCTACGACAAGCAGGCTGCTGAAAAGAGACCATGACCGAACCGCTGACGCTGGAGATCTTCTCCGACTTCGTCTGACCCTGGTGCTATCTCAGTACCGTGCGTATTGAGCGGCTCAGGAAGGAGCACGGCGTGCGCGTGAAGTGGATTCACTTCCCGCTGCACCCGGAGACGCCCGCGAAGGGGCGCAGCCTGGAGGAGCTGTTCGCCGGGCGCGGCTACGACATCCCGAAGATGCAGGCGCAGATGCGCGCGCGCATGCAGGCCGAGGGCCTGCCCTACGGCACGCGCACCATGACCTACAACAGCCGGCTCGCGCAGGAGCTCGCGGCGTGGGCGGACACCCAGCCTGGGGGCGAAGCGATTCACGACGCGATGTTCCGCGCGTACTTCGTCGATGCGAAGAACATCGGCGATCCCGAGGTGCTGGTCGAGATTGCTATGTCCGTAGGCTTGCCGGCGAATCAGGCGCGCGAGGTGATCGAGAAGCGCACGCACCGGGCGGCGGTCGACGCCGATTGGGAGAAGTCGCGCCGCTACGGCGTCACCGGGGTGCCGACTTTCGTAATAGGCAACCAGGGGGTGGTGGGCGCGCAGCCCTACGAGGTGCTGGAGGAACTCGTAAAGCGGGCGGGAGCCTGAACCGTAGTCCGGAGGCCCCGCCAGCCGCCTGTCGCAATACCCCCTGATATGGGGAGTGCGCCGCCGCCGCCGAGTGACTAGAATGGACGCGGCGCGCATGCGCCTTCCTGGACGGGGGGTCTGGCTATGACGACGACCAAGAGCGGGATCAGTGAATCGCGGCGCGCAGTGGGCGCGGCGCTTCTCTCGGTACTGGCTGCACTGCTGGTAAGCGCGTGCGGCAGCGGCAGCGAGTCGCCGCCGCCGCAGAGCGAGGCGGCGCCGCAGCAGATTCCCGCGCAGGATACCGAATGGCTCGAGGCGGCCGAGCAGGTCGCAGCTCCCGGTGGAGACGCCGCCCTGGCGGTGGAGGCGCTGCGCGCGATGCCCGCCGCGGGCCTCGGTCTTTCGCCGCGCATCCGCCAGGTCGTCGTCTTCGGCGACAGCCTGAGCGACGTAGGTACCTACAAGGTGGGCGCGATCGCACAGGTCGGCGGCGGCAAGTTCACCACCAATCCCGGGCCGGTGTGGCCCGAGACGCTCGGCATCCTGCTCAGAGCACGCGTGACGCCCTACCGCCAGGGATTCGACGGCGTGGTGCAAATCCTGGGCGGCACCGGGTTCGCCATGGGCGGCTCGCGCGTGTCGCAGCAACCTGGCATCGGCTGCAATTACGACCCCACCACCGACGCCTGCACGGCGGCGCTGACCATCCCGGTGACGCAACAGATCACCGACTATCTCGCCGACAACGACGATCGCTTCCGCCGCGACCAGCTGGTGCTCCTCCTGGCGGGCGCCAACGACATCTTCTTCCAGCTCGGGGTGTTCCAGGCCAGAGTCACGGCCGGTGTGCCGCAAGATCAGGCGGCAAACGAGGCGCTGGCCGCGGTCCAGCAGGCCGCGCTCGAGCTGGCGGGTCAGGTGCGGCGCATCCTCGCCAAGGGCGCCTCGCGCGTCGTGGTGCTCAACCTGCCCGAGATCAGCGCGACGCCGTTCGGCAAGGCGCCGGAAACGGCGCCCGTAAGGCCGCTCATCGCAGGCATGGTGCAGACGTTCAACGGCGCGCTCGCGGCCGGTCTCCAGGGGACGGACGCCACGCTGCTCGACCTGCACGCCGAGTTCAACCGCGTCCTCGAGAATCCCTACAGGTACCTGGTGCGCGAGATCGACGTGCCCGCGTGCGATCCCGCCAAGATCTCCGCGATCACCAACGGCCTGGAGCAGGGCGGCTCGAGCCTGTTCTGCTCACGGCAGACGCTGCTGCAGAATGGCGCGGCGCTGACCTACCTGTTCGCCGACGGCGTGCACCCGACCACGCTCGGGCACCTGATCTTCACGCGCTTCATCCTGGTCGGGATCTGGAAGCAGGGCCTGCTCTAGGGGCAGCTTCCAGGCGTCAGTGCCGCTGCCAGCCCTTGTCGGGGTTGAAGCGCGTGATCTTGCCGGCCGCCTTCGCGGTATCGGGCCCGAGGTCCTTCTCGTACACGACGCCGTCGTGGTTGACGATGAAGGTCATGACGCCCGAGCTGCCGTAGGACGCCGGCCACGCCACCAGCGCGAAGCCGCCGATCATGCGCCCCTGCACCACGTAGTCGTAGGCGCCGCCCGGCGCATCCGGCCCCTGGCCCTTCAGGATGCGGTAGCGATAGCCGAAATACGGGCTCGGCTTCCCGTTGCCGGCCTTGAAGTAGCCCGCCGCCTTGGCGCTCGCGTACAGCGGACCCAGCGGGCTCGGCGGCTCGCCCGCCTTGGTCGGGAAGTAAAGCCCGTCGCGCTTGCCTTTGGTGCTGCCGAACCTCTGCGCGTAGTGCAGGAGCTTGTCGCCCTGCGGATTGCGCAGGTAGTACTCGCGCTGCGCGTCCACGTAGGCCAGCGCTGCCTGCGCCGCCGAGAGCTCGTTGCGCCCGATGCGCCGGTTGAGGACTTCCTCGCCGCCCAGCCTGGCGTCGAAGCGCCAGCCATCCTTGCCCTTCACCATGGGAATGGGCATCGGCCAGTCGTCCTTGCCGATCACCAGGATCGCCTTCGCGTCGCCCTGGCGCTCGACCTTGCTCGACTCCTCGTACGATCGCACGAAGCGCTCGCGCCCCCTGCGGTCCGCGACTGCGTCGCCGGATTGCACGAGCGCCTTCGAGCCCGGGCCCAGGATCGCCTGCATTTCCTTGAGATTGCCCTTGCCCACTGCCGCGACCAGCACCGTGGCCGCCTCTTCCGGCGAGCCGAAAGTCTTCTGCGCGTCGGCCGCCGAGCTGGTGCCGACGAAGAACGGCGTGGCAGCAAGCAAGAGCCCGAGAGCGAGCGTCGCCAGTTTCAGCTTCATCTGCGTCCTCCCCTAGCGCCGCCCGCCGCCGCCGCGCCCGCCACCGCCGCGCCCGCCGCCGCCGCCGGCGCGCGGTTGGGTCGCCGCTGACGAGCGGCTCGACGCACCGCGGCTGCTGTAGTCGCGCGTCTGCGCGCCGCTGCCCACCCCGTCGAACGCGCCCGGCTGCCGGCCGCCGCCCCGGTCGCGCGTGCCCGCCGACGGCCCGTCGCGCGTGCCCGCGGACGGCCGGTCGCGCGCGCCCGCGGCATCGCGCTGACGGTCCGCGGTGCTTGGCCCCGCGCCATCGCGCCCGCGATACGCATCGCGCGTATCCGCGCTCGGCCGCTGGCCGCCGTACTTGTCGCGGCTGCCCTGGTCCCTGTACTCGACACCCTTGCGGTGCTCGGGCTTGTGCTGCCAGTCGCCGGTGTTGATGTTGGTCTTGTTGAAGTTGTTGTAGTTGTTGTGGTTGATGTAGACGTTGCCGCCCCCCCAGTGACAGCCGCCCCACCAGGCGCTGCCGATGACGATGCCGACGGAGAAGGCGAAGAAGACTCCACCTGCGTAGGCGGGCGGATAGTAGTAATAGGGCGGATAGGCGGGATACGGCCAAGGGCCGTAGACCAGCGTCGGGTTGTAGACCGGCACGTACACTACTTCGGTGCTCGTCGGCTCGATCTTGATGATGGTGGTGGTGCCCTCCTGCTCCGTGGCGACCTTCTGCTCCTTGCCCGTCTTGAGGTTGCCCGCGTCGAGCGCCTTCTTGCGCAGGCGCTGCACGCCGTCGAGCACGTCCTTCTGGCTCGCGAGGAAGGCATCGCCCAGCTTCTGCATCCAGTCGAGCTTGTCGTTCATCATCGCCAGCACCTGCGGCGTGGCGGTCAGCGACTTCACGCTCGCATCCCAGGGCTGCTTCTGCATGGCGTCCTCGAGCGCCTTGCCCGTGACCTTCGGGTTCTCCTTGGTCCAGCGCGCGGCCTGCACCACTTCCAGCGGGTAGGTGGAGGCCATCAGCACCTGCGCCACCAGCGCGTCGGGATAGAGCGCGATCGGCGCCACCAGCTGCTCGATCTGCTCGCTGCTGAACGAGGCCGAAGCCTGCTTCGCGCCCGCCGGCTGCTTCTCCGGGGGCAGGAGGTCCGGCGACACTTGCAGCGGCGGCGTGCCCTGCTGGGCGTGCAGCGGCAGGGTGAGCGCCGCCAGCGCGGCGAGAAGCCACGCTGCGGTGCCCGTCCTGCCTGCGCCAAGGTTCATGCGGCCAATATTACGCCATGATGTTCACGCCGCCGTCCACGTACAGCGTTTCGCCGGACAGCCGCCGCGCGTACGGCGTCGCGAGATAGGCGCAGGTGAATCCCACGTCCATGATGTCCACCAGCTCGCCGAGCGGGGCGCGCTGCGCGGCCTCGGTGAGCAGCAGGTCGAAGTCCTTGAGGCCCGAGGCGGCGCGCGTCTTCAGCGGCCCGGGCGAGATGGCGTGCACGCGGATGCCCTTGCCGCCCAGCTCGTAGGCGAGGTAGCGGCAGCTCGCCTCGAGCGCCGCCTTCACCGGCCCCATGACGTTGTAGTTGGGCACCACCTTGTTCGCGCCGTAGTAGCTCATCGCGAACATCGTGCCGCCGTTCTTCATGAGCGGCACGGCGAGGCGCGCCATGCGCACGAACGAATGGCAGGAGATGTCCATCGCCTTGGCGAAGCCCTCCGCCGTGCAATCGAGCAGCCCGCCCTGCAGGTCCTCCTTGGGCGCCCATGCGATCGAGTGCACGAGGATGTCGAGCTGGCCCCACTGCCTGTCGATCGCGTCGAATACGGCTTCCAGCTCGCCCGGACTGGCGACGTCGAGCGGCACGAAGATCGGCGCGTCGAGCGCCTTTGCCAGCGGCTCCACGTAGGACCTCGATTTCTCGTTGAGGTAGGTGATGGCCAGGTCGGCGCCGACCTCGCGGAAGGCCCTGGCGCAGCCGTGGGCGATCGAGTGCTCGTTGGCGATGCCGACCACGAGCGCCTTCGCGCCCTTCAGGACGGGACGCGGGACTTCGAGTGTCATGATGATTTCTCCATGAGCCGATGCGTGTGGCGCGCGATCATCAGCTCTTCGTTGGTCGGCACGACCCAGGCCGACACGCGGCTGTCCGCGGCGCTGATGCGCGGGCCGCCTCCGGCATTCGCCACCTCGTCCAGTTTCACGCCGAGCCACGCGGCATCGCGGCACACGCGCTCGCGGATCACGGTGGCGCGCTCGCCAATGCCCGCGGTGAACACCAGCGCATCGAGGCCGCCGAGCGCCGCGGCGAGCGAGCCGAGCTCGCGGCCGATGCGATAGATGAAGAGGTCCACGGCGAGCTTGGCGCGCGGCGCGCGGCTCTCGAGCAACGCGCGCATGTCGCTGGAAATGCCAGAGACGCCGAGCAGACCCGATTGCTGGTAGATGAGCTTCTCGATGGCGCGCGCATCCATCTTCATCACGTCCATCAGGTAGAGGATCACGCCCGGGTCGATCGCGCCGCAGCGCGTGCCCATCGGCAGGCCGTCCACGGCGGTGAAGCCCATGGTGCTGGCGACGCTCCTGCCCGCCTTCATGGCGCACAGGCTCGCGCCGTTGCCAAGGTGCGCGACGATCACGCGGCCGGCCGCAGCGCCGGCATCCAGGCGCGGAAACGCGCTCGCGATGTATTCGTAGGACAGGCCGTGAAAGCCGTAGCGGCGCACGCCGCGCTCGGTGATGGACGCGGGCAGCGCGAAGGCCTGCGCGATCTCGGGCTGCGCGCGGTGAAAGGCCGTGTCGAAGCAGGCGACCTGCAGGACCTGCGGCAGGCGCTCGGCCACCAGACGAACCGGCGCAAGGTTGTGCGGCTGGTGCAGCGGCGCGAGCGGGACGAACTTCTCGAGCATCGTGATCACTTGCGCGGTGAGCTTCACCGGCTCCGAGAACTCCATGCCGCCATGCACCACGCGATGCCCGACCGCCACCAGGCGGTGGTCGGCGCGCTGCGCGCCCAGGAACTCGATCAGGTGCGCGATGCCGCCGTCGTGGCCGAGGCGCGCGCCCTCCGGCCACTTCCTTTCGCCGATGCTCGCGCCGCTCGCGTCCTTCGCCGTCAAGCGCGGCGCGGTATAGAGGCCCTCGAGAAGTCCGCCCAGGCGCAGTTGGAGCTCGCCGCCCTGCTCGAGAAACAGCGAGAACTTGATGCTCGAGGACCCCGCGTTGAGGACGAGGATCGCGTCGGCCATGGCTTCAAGCCACGGCCTTGCCCGAGCGCTTGCGGCGCGCGTCGGCCACCAGCGTCGCGATCGCGCAGGAGGCCAGCCGCGTCATGACGGTATCGGCGCGGCTGGTGAGGATCACCGGCACGCGCGCGCCGAGAACGATGCCGGCGGCGTCCGCGCCCGCGAGGAACGACAGGCTTTTCGCCAGCATGTTGCCGGCCTCGAGGTCCGGCACCACCAGCACGTTGGCGCGCCCCGCGACCGGCGACTCGATCTTCTTGATCTTCGCGGCTTCAGGGTTGATCGCGTTGTCGAGCGCCAGCGGCCCGTCGAGGACCGCGCCCGTGATCTGCTTGCGGTCGGCCATCTTGCACAGCGCCGCAGCCTCGAGCGTCGAGGGCACGTCCGGATTGACCGTCTCCATGGCGGAGAGGATCGCCACGCGCACGTCCTCAAGGCCGAGGTCGTGCGCGAGGTCGATGGCGTTCTGCACGATGTCGACCTTGTCCTTCAGCGTCGGCGCGATGTTGACGGCAGCGTCGGTGATGAGGAGCGCGTCGGGGTGCCCGGGCACGTCCATGATGAAGCAGTGGCTGACGCGCCGCGACGTGCGCAGGCCGGTGTCGCGCTTGACCACCGCGCCCATCAGCTCGTCGGTGTGCAGGCTGCCCTTCATCAGCGCTTCCGCCCTGCCCTCGCGCACCAGCGCTACCGCCGCGGCTGCCGAGGCTTCGCTGTGAGGCGTGTCCACGATCTCGAGCTTGCCGAGGTCGATGCCGTGCTGCTTCGCCAGCGCCTCGATGCGCGCGCGCGGCCCGACCAGGATCGGCGCGATCAGGCCTGCCTTGGCGGCATCCACCGTGCCGCGCAGCGAGCTCTCGTCGCAGGGATGCGCGACCGCGGTGGGCGTCGGCGGCAGCGACTTGCAGCGCGCGATCAGCTTCTCGTACTTCTCGTGCTTGCGCGGCATGCGCTCGGCCTTCATGTCAGCCCGCCCTTGCCGGCCGCACCGGCGGCGTCGGCTTGTCGACGACGTAGCGTGCGCGCAGCACGTCGCGCGCGCGGCCCAGCATGGCGTTCTGCTCTTCGGTCGGCTGCAACCCCTGGAAGCGCTTGTCGGCGAGCAGCCGCTGGTAGAGCGCGACCAGCCGGTCGCGGTCGGCGGCCTCCTGGACAAGCGCGGGCAGCGTCTCGAGCGCGCGCTCGGGCTCGTAGCGCACGATGATGTCCTGTTCGCCGCGGATGCGGCGCCATTCGTCCGGCTGCACGGGGGGCAGCATGTCGCGGTAGTCCTGGATCAGCTCGTGCTTCAACTGCAGCCGCTCGAGCGGCAGCGGCTCGCCCTTGCGCGCGAGCAGCGCGCCCAGGCGCGCGATCGCCTCGGGGTAGCCGCCGTGCTCGATGGCGGCGAGCGCCTCCTTGACCACCGGCAGCTCGCGCGGCTCGACCGCCGGCGCCTCGCGCCGCGCTTCGGCCTCGCGCCGCCCTGCCAGGTTGAAGGCAAACATGTTGCCGTACACCTGGAAGAACGCCGCTTCGCTCAGCGCATCGCGCACCGCGCGGTAGTAGTCCAGTGACGCGCTGGTGAGCTCCACCATCGCGCGCTCGGCCTTGCGCGCCGGCGCGTCGGGTGCGAGCGCCTTGCGCTGCGCGCGCACCATCTCCGCCACCGGCTTCACCCAGGCGAGGAACGGATTGAGGTCCGAGAACATCCAGCGCTGCGCGCGCAAGGGATGGAAGGTCTGCTGCATTTTCGCGGAGGCCTCGTTCGACATCGCCTGCACCAGCGGCTGCGCGAACAGCTCGTAGGCGCGCTGGTTGAAATCGGAGACGACGGTCACCGCCTCGAACGCCTGCTCGTCGGCGCGCTCGAAGCGGTTGAGCCGCTGCATGATTTCCTCGAGCTGGCGCTCTGCGAACTCGACGCGGTACTCGACCTTGCCGTCGGCGCCCTTTTCCTCCTTGATCTGCATGCCGTACAGCCCCGGCGGCAGCGACTCGACCGATCTCAGCACCTCTACGATCTGCGCGTGCTCCTTCTTCGCCACCTTGCCGGAGACGAAGATGCCGAGGTGCCCGATGTCCTGGTGCACCAGGCCGATGATGACCTGGCCGCGCGCCTTGATCTCGTCGGTCGAGCCGTAGACGTCGGCCACCCAGTTGAAGGCCTGCTGCGGCGGCGTGATGTTGTCGCCCATCGAGGCGAACAGGATGATCGGCGAGCGGATCTCGCGCAGGTCGAAGGCCTTGCCGGCGGCCGAGCTGGCGCCGCCGCTCCATACCTTGTTGCCGACGAACAGATTCTGCGTGATCCACTCGATCTCCTCGCGGTTCATGAGGTAGAACCCGCCCCACCAGCGCTCGAACTCGAGGAACCTCGGCTGCTCGGTGTCGACGTTGGCGAACACGTGGTAGTACTTGTCGACGAACGTGTTGGCCGGATTGAGGTTCTCGAAGTTCTGCACCAGCCAGGCGCCGTCGAACGTGCCGTTGGCCATATCCGAGACGAATGAAGACAGCCACGTGCCGCCCAGCAGCCCGCCCGAGTAGCGCATCGGGTTGTCGCTCGCGCCTTCGGTCCACGCGCCGCCCCAGTAGGACATGGGCGCGCCGTTGATGACGATAGGGCCGGTGTCCTCGGGATTCGAGGCGGCGAGCATCATCGCCGCCCAGCCGCCCTGGCAGTTGCCGACGATGACTGGCTTGTCGGATCGGGGGTGGATCTCCCGCACCTTGCGCACGAACTGGTCCTCCGCCGCGCAGACGTCGACCAGCGTCTGGCCCGGCTCCGGCTCCGGATAGAAGATGACGAAATAGACCGGATGGCCCGCGCGCAGCGCAACCCCGACCTGCGAATCGTCCTTGAACCCGCCGATGCCCGGGCCGTGGCCCGCGCGCGGATCGATGATCACGTACGGACGCTTTCCGGCGTCCACGGTCACGCCCTCCGGCGGCACGATGCTCACCAGGGCGTAGTTGACCGGGCGCTCGAGCGCGCGGCCATCGAGAACCGTTTCGTACTTGAAGTGCAGCAGCGGCAGCTTGCCGGTGCGCTCGCGCTCGACGAACGCGTTGCCGCGCTCGCGCAGCGTGTCCATGAACAGCACGCTGCGCTGCGCGAAGTCCACCCCATAGGCGATCGCGGACTCCCACGGCGCTAGCGGATTGGCCGGCGGGTTGAGCAATTCCTTTTGCTGAGCCTCGTACACGGCTCGCGCCCGATCGGCGAAGCGATCCTGGGCGGCCTGCAGGCGCTTGCGCAGCAGGAGCGAGCCCTTCAATGCGAGGTCGGCGGATTGCGTGACCTTGTTGGATTGATCTTTCATGGAATCAATGCCTTATGTTCATGGAGGGATAGCGGACGCAACCCCATAGTGCAGTGCAGTATGACAGCCAATGATTACGCAGGTTTGACCCGAGTCATGCATGTTTCGCATCGCGGCATCAAGATGCGTCTCGCACGCCCGCATGCTGCATATCCCATGAACAGGTTTCCCGGCGTCCTCGCGCCTGCGTGCCTGGCGGCGCTCCTCGCGCTGCAGCCGTGCGCTCGCGCCGAAGCGCAGCCAACCGCGCCGCGCATCGGCCTCGCACTGTCCGGCGGCGGCGCGCGCGGCCTCGCGCACGTCGGCGTGCTCAAGGTCCTCGAGGAGCTGCGCGTGCCCGTGCACTGCGTGACCGGCACGAGCATGGGTTCCATCGTCGCCGGCGCCTATGCCTCGGGCACCACGCCCGCCGCGCTCGAGAAGTTCGTGCGCGAGACCGATTGGGACAGGGTCTTCAGCGACCGCCCGCCGCGCGCGGAGGTCGCCATCCAGCGCAAGTTCGAGGACTACAAGACGCTGTTCGCGCCGGAATTCGGCGTGACGCGCAAGGGCATCGCGCTGCCCAAGGGCGTGGTCGCCGGCGTCGCGATCGAGGGCTTCCTGCGCAGCCTGGTCGACCCGACGGTGGGCGTGATCGACTTCGACAAGCTGCCGATCCCGTACCGCGCGGTGGCCGCGGACATCGAGACCGGCGAAGCGGTGGTGCTCCGGCGCGGCAGCCTGCCGCAGGCCATGCGCGCCAGCATGTCGGTGCCCGGCGCTCTGGCGCCGGTCGAGATCGATGGCCGGCTGCTGGTGGACGGCGGCATCGCCGACAACCTGCCGATCGACCTGACGCGCAAGCTCTGCGCCGACGTCGTGATCGCCGTCAACATCTCGACGCCGCCGCTCAAGCGCAGCGAGATCACCTCGGCGCTGTCGGTTTCCGGCCAGCTCATCAACTTCCTCGGCAAGGTCCACGTCGACAACCAGCTGAAGAGCCTCGGCGCCCGCGACGTCCTCATCGCGCCCGAGCTGGGCGACATCACCTCGGGCAGCTTCGATCGCGCCGCCGACGCCATCCGCGTCGGCGAGGATGCCGCGCGCGCCATGACCGCGCAGCTGCAGCGCTACAGCCTGCCGCCGGAGCAGTACGCCGCCCTGCGCCGCACCCAGGTACGCAAGCCAACCGGGCTCGGCGTGGTGCAGGCAATCCGCTTCGAGGGCCTGAAGCGCACCAGCCCGAAAGTGCTCGAATCGCTCGTCGACAGCAAGCCGGGCGTGCCGCTCACCGAGGAGGTGCTGAGCGCGGATTTGCGGCGCATCTACGGCCGCGGCGACTTCGAGGGCATCGACTACGTCATCGAGGACGCTCCGGAAGGGCGCACGCTGGTCATCCGCCCGCGCGAGAAGGAGTGGGGGCCCGATTACCTGCGCTTCGGCCTGGGCCTCGCCAGCGACGTCCAGGGCGACAGCATCTTCAATGTGCTCGTCCAGTACCGCCGCACCTGGCTGAACCGCCTGGGCGCGGAGTGGATCACCGAAGGGCAGATGGGCAACACCACCTACCTGGCCACGACCTTCTACCAGCCGGTACACGAGCGCGGCGTGTATTTCGTCGCGCCGTACGCCAGGGTCGGCGAGGCGAAGCGCGCGGTGTTCCGCGACGAAGAGCGGATCGCGGACTACCTCGCGCGCGACTCGCGTATGGGCCTCGACGGCGGCGCCAACCTGGGTACCTGGGGCGAAGTGCGGCTCGGCGCGATGTGGCGGCGCGTGGACGGGGAGGTGGAGACCGGCGCGGCGATCCTGCCCGCCACAGACGAGGTCACGGCCGGCATGCGCGCGCGAATCGTCGCCGACCAGCTCGATCATGCCTGGTTCCCGAGCAGCGGTTTTCGCTTTCGCGGCTCGGCATACGTCGCCGACGACTCGTTCGGTTCCGACAGGAACTACAAGCGCGTGGAAGCCGAGGCCCTCTACGCCACCCACTGGGGCGCGCACACGTTCAGTTTCTACCTCTCGGGCGGCAGCGACCTGGATACGACGATGCCCGCCTACGAGACTTTCACGCTCGGTGGCCCCTTACAGCTCTCCGGTTACCGCATCCAGGAGTTCTCCGGCCAGCGCTACGGCTTCGGTCGCCTGATGTATTACAACCGCACGGTTCCGTTGCCGGACCTCCTGGGCTCGGGCGTCTATCTGGGCGCGTCCCTCGAGGCCGGCCAGGTCCACGGGCGCCCGGACGGCGGGCCCGACACGGGCACGATGTGGGGCGGGTCGCTGTTCCTCGGCGCCAATACCTTCGCCGGGCCTGCCTATGTCGGGCTCGGGTTCGGCGAAGGAGGCCGCTTCAGCATGTACCTGCTGATCGGCGCGCCCAGCGGCGGCATCGGCAGCCTCTGATTCAGAATTTCTCCGGCACGCGCTTGTACGCGTAATCGGGCTCGCGGTATCCCTTGGCCTTCTGCCGCTTGGGCAGCTTGACCTTCTCGCGCGGCGCCTTCTTGTACGGGATCTTGCCCAGAAGGTGCGTGATGACGTTGAGGCGAGCGCGCCGCTTGTCGTTGGAGTCCACCACATACCACGGCGCGAAGTCGGTGTCGGTCGCTTTGAACATGTCGTCGCGCGCGCGCGAATAGTCGTACCAGCGGCTGTACGAGAGCAGGTCCATCGGCGAGAGCTTCCAGATCTTGCGGCCGTCGTCGATGCGCGCCTCCAGCCGCCGCGTTTGCTCCTCCATGCTCACTTCCAGCCAGTACTTGAGCAGGATAATGCCGGACTCGATCATCAGGTGCTCGAACTCCGGCACCACTTGCAGGAAGCGCTTCACCACGGGCTCCGGCGTGAAGCCCATCACGCGCTCGACGCCCGCGCGGTTGTACCAGCTGCGATCGAAGATCACCACCTCGCCGGCCGCCGGCAGGTGCGGCAGGTAGCGCTGCACGTACATCTGGCTCTTCTCGCGCTCGGTGGGCGCGGGCAGCGCGATGACGCGGAACACCCGCGGGCTGACGCGCTCGGTGATCGCCTTGATGGTGCCGCCCTTGCCGGCGCCGTCGCGGCCCTCGAACACGATGCACACCTTGAGGCCCTTGTGCTTGACCCACTCCTGGAGCTTGACCAGCTCGACATGCAGCTTGGCGAGCTCCTTGTCGTACTGCTTGCGCTTGATCCTTCCGGCTTCCTTGGCTCCAGCCATGTGCTTCGTGCCTCCCGTTCGTGACGTGTTACAGGCCGCCGCCCCAGCGGTGCTGCCAGGCGAGCCCGAAGACGCTGAAGTCGGAGCCGGTGCGCACCGACACGCCTTCGCTCGCGTAGAGCTTCACCGAGTTCCTGCGGTCCCAGGGCAGCGCCAGCGTAAGCCCGAGGCGCGAATTGCCCAGCTCGTCGTTCTGCTGCACGCCGTCGAGCGTGGTGCGCCCGCCCGTATAGTAGTTGGCGTCTAGCGCCAGCCAGGTGCCGCCGGAAAACTGGTAGATGAGGTGCAGCTGCGCGGCGAGGACCGGGTCCTGCTCGCGCGTCTGGCCGCCGTAGAAGTCGTCATTGGCGGTGTAGAAAGCCGCCGAGAAGATCGCTTCCGCGGTCAGCGCGCCCAGCGCCTTGGAGACGCCGATCTCGGGCCGCAGCGCCCAGCGGTTGCTGCCGAGGTTCACCAGCCGGTTGCGATCGTATTGGCCCAGCGGCGCCTGCACCTGCAGGCTCGCGCCGACGATCACGTCCTGCCTGTAGGCCGCGAAGTCCTGCAGCGCCAGGGCGGGCGCGCCGTACAGGTTCATGGAGACCCTGAACGTCGGATCGAGCGGCCCGCAGATTTCGCGCCGCATCGGCGCGCCGTTCAGCTCCGCCGTGCCCTCCAGGCATCCCCCGCCGAACACCGTGTCGAGCTTCGCGGACTTGCCCCAGGCGTCGAACGCGCGGGCGTACGCCAGGATGGGCGTATGGACGTCGAGGTGCGCGTTCTTCAGCGGCAGCGCCGGATCGGTCGCCAGGCCGCCGCTCGAATACGTGTAGCCGGCGATCAGGAAGTTCATGCCGACGGGCGTGTTGGCGTAGGCGCGCGGCTCGAGATGCTGGCCCGCCGCCTGCCCGGCGGCGAGCAGCAGCACCCAAAGGCCCGCGCCCGCGACCCGGGACTGCGACAGGACCATCGGCAAGCTTTCCGCGGCGCCCGGCTCAGCGCGCCATCGTCTGCACGTACAGCTCGCGGCCCTTCCAGTGCATGCCGTGCAGCCGCATGGAGATCTTCTCCACCGAGCCGTAGGGCGTGTCCTTGAACTCGAGCTCCGCCGCCGGGCGCGAGCCGTCGCCTTCGATGCGCAGGAGCTTCGTGATCTCGAGGTCCGGGGCGTACTTCGTGACGAACGCGCGAATCTCGTCGTCGGTGGTGTCCGGCGCGATGTTACCGATCCAGAGCTTCATGGTCCCCTCGTGTGGCATGAGTGCGCGACCTGCGCACCGATGTCGATCGCATCATGCGGCCCGCGGCGGCGGGGGCCTTGACCTGGATCAACCGGCCGAGTCCGTCCACGATACCATCGGTCGAGCCTCCGCCATGACATCGCCCATTCCGCCTTGGCTGGCCCTCCTGGTTGCGGCGGTGGTGTACGGCGTCATGTTCTCCCTCGGCCTGATGATCGGCCGGGAGCAGATCGCCGCGGCCCCGCAGCGGCGCGGCGTGCTCGCCTTCGCGCTGTTCGCGGTGCTCGTGCCGGTGCCCGCGGCGGCGGTCCTCGCCGTCGGGCTGTTCGATCTCAAGAGCGTGGCGGCGGCCCGCGGTGGCAGCGCGCCTCGAGGGTCCCCTCGCCCGCGTCACCAATCCGCTGCTCGTTGCCGTGGTCGTCCTCTGGCAGGGCCGGCCTAGTGAAAGTACTTCAGCGCCAGGGCGAGGGCGTGGATGCGCGCGGGCGTCGCGCGCTCGTCGCTCTGGTAGGCGAGCGAGGGCTCGATGCGCCAGCGCGGGCTGAGCTGGAACTCCGCACCGACCTGGTAGCGCTCGCGGATCCACGCGTCGTAGCGCGTGTCGTAGAAGGCCTCGGCGTTGACGAACGGCACGACGGCGCGGCCGTCGTAACTGAGCGATTTCTCGACCTGCAGGCGCAGGCGGTAGCGGTTGGAGTGGACGTCGTTCACGTCGCGCGAGTCCCACCGGATGCGACTGACATACTCGAGGCCGCCCGCGAGCGGCGGCGTGCGGCCGGTCAATTCGAAGATGCCGCGATGCTCGCGATAGGGATCCGCGGCCTCCAGATCGCCGAGGCTGCGCCCGTAGCGGTAGCCGATGCGCATCCACAGATAGCGGTTGCGCTGCCAGTCGCCCTCGACCAGGGTCCGCCGGAACGCAGGGGTCAGCGTCACGTCGAGGTGCGCGCCGAGTTGCATGTCCTGCACCGACGCTTCACCGGATTGACTCGCCGTCTGCTCCGCACGGCTGGCCGTGGTCATCAGGTACAGGCGCATGCGCTCGCCCAAGCCGAAATAGGCGTCCAGCTCGGGCCAGAACTGGTTGCTGGTGTCGGCGGTCGCCGGCGAGGCCGCGAGAAAGAGCGCCGCCGCCGCGCCGAGGAGAATCTGGCGGAGTGAGAGGGATTCGAACCCTCGATACGGGTTTAAGCCCGTATAACGCCTTAGCAGGGCGCCCCCTTCGGCCACTCGGGCATCACTCCGGCGAGCGCCGATTCTACTCCTGCTCGAGCCCGAGGGCCCCGTGCAGGACGCGCGCGCCGGGCGCGGCCCGTTTCACTTCGCTTCCAGCGCCAGCGAGCAACCGATTCCATCGCTTCAAATTCTAGTCTGCCGTCGCAATGCCCTCTGCAAAATGCCCCCGCCTGGATTTGACCTAACGCAAACCCGGCTCCCCTCGCCTGCCCAATAGTGTGACGCACCCTTGGGGTTTGTTGCGGGAGATGAACGGCATGAAGATGGAGCAGGTCAGCGCAAATTGCCATGCGGTCCTGAACGAGAAGAACCTCGTTTGCGACGCCAACTCGGGACTCACCAATCTCGGCGGCGGCGTGGTCATCGACAAGCTCGGCGGGTTGCTGGGCGCCCTGGGCGTTCTCGGCATGATCATTGCCCTCGCCGTGCCCGCGATCGGCATGGCCGCCGACGCCCCGCGCCGGCCGAACATCGTCATCATCCTCGGCGACGACCTGGGCTTTGCCGACACCGGCGCATTCGGGGGCGAGATCCGCACGCCGAACATCGACGCGCTGGCGAACAATGGCGTGCGCTTCACGAACTTCTATACGCACGCGAGCTGCTCGCCCACGCGATCGATGCTGCTGAGCGGCGTCGATACCCACGTCAACGGCCTCGGCAACATGGACGAGTGGACGGCGCCCAACCAGCGCGGCGTGCCCGGTTACGAGGGCTACCTGAACAACCAGGTCGTCACCCTGCCGCAGTTGCTGAAGGCGGCCGGCTATCACACCTACATGGCCGGAAAGTGGCACTTGGGCAAGGCGCCGGACCAGATCCCTGCGGCGCGCGGCTTCGAGCGCGACTTCACGCTGCTCGACGGCGGGGGCAGCTACTGGGACATGAAGAACGTCACGGCGGCGTCCCCGCGGCTGGTCTTCACGGAGGACGGCCGCTACCTGACGCGCCTGCCCAAGGACTACTACGCGACCAAGACCTACACCGACAAGGTGATCAGCTTCATCGACGCCAACCACGGCGACGGCAAGCCGTTCTTCGCCTACGTGTCGCACCAGGCGCCGCACGATCCGTACCATCTTCCGAGGGAGTGGCGCAACCGCCACGTCGGCGCCTACGACCAGGGCTGGGACGCGGTGCGCCAGGCGCGGCTCAAGCGCCAGGTCGAGCTCGGCATCATGCCCAAGGGCACGGAGCTCGCCGAGCGCATGTGGTTCATCCCCGATCCCGTCGTGCTCGCGCCTGCCAGCCGGGCCATCCTCGGCAAGAAGATGGAGCTCTACGCCGGCATGGTGGAGAACATGGATCACCACATCGGCCGGCTCATCGACCACCTGAAGAGGATCGGCGAGTACGACAACACGATCTTCGTCGTGTTTGGCGACAACGGGGCCGAGGGTACCGACCTGTTCAATATGATCGCGGGCACGCCGGGCACGCGCGACTTCCTCTTCGCGGCGATCAACTGGTCGCAGACCAGCCCGAATGCGTGGGGCGATCCGGGCTCGTTCGTCGGCTACGGTCCGATGTGGGCGCAGGTGTCGATGACGCCGTTCAGCCAGTACAAGGGCTGGCTGGCCGAAGGCGGCATTCGCAACGCGCTGGTCGTCAGCGGCCCGGCGGTCAAGCGCGCCAAGGGAAGCCTCAATCACGGGCTCATGCACGTGGGGGACCTCATGCCGACGCTGCTCGAAGTCGCCGGCGCCAGCTACCCGAAGGCCCATCAGGGGCGTGAGCTGCCTCCGCTGATCGGCAAGTCGTGGATGTCCATGTTGTCCGGGAAGGTGGATTCCATCCGGACCGAAAAGGACTATCTCGCGTGGGAAGTCTTCGGCAACCGCGCAGTGCGGCAGGGAGACTGGAAGCTGCGCTGGCAGTTCAAGCCCTACGGCAAGGGCGAGTGGGAACTGTTCAACGTCGCGAAGGATCCGGCCGAGCGGCAGGACGTCGCCGCGCAGAATCCCGGCAAGGTGAAGACGATGACGGCGCTGTGGGACGACTACGTCAAGACCAACAACGTGATCCTGCCGAGCCGGGGGCCGTTCGAGACCCTGGAAGACCAGCTGCCGACGCGCGTGCCGGTGGACACGGGCTTCCCGCCGCTGATCTACAAGCGCCAGTACGTGCCGCCGAAGGAACTGATGGCGGATCCCAAGCCTTGAGCATTGCCGCACCGGGAACCCACAGGAAGAACGAGGACTTCATGAGAATCGACGTCTGGCTGCGCAGGGCCGTCACCGTGGCGCTGGCGATGGGCGCGCTTTGCCCGCCGCTGGCCTTGGCCCAGGTTCCGGCGCGCTTTTACTGGAAGACGCTCTCGGACGCCAACGCGGTGCCGCTCATCTACCAGTCGGTGAGCGGCAACACGAACCCGTTCGACCCTTCCCATCGCGTGACCTCCGGCGCGAATTTCGACGCCACGCTCGCCATGGCGGGCTACGCGCGCACCTTCACGCTGCTCGATCGCTCCGCCATGGCCGCGGTCATCGTGCCCATGGGGCGGATCTCCGGCGCGGTCAACGTGGGCGGCAATTCGGTCACGCAGGCGGCGAGCGGCTTTGGCGACCCGATGCTCGAGTTCAACATCAACCTGCTCGGTCCGCGCGCGCAGAAGAACCTGCCCGACGTCCTGCGCTACGAGCCGGGGTTTTCCGTGGACCTGCTCGCCGACCTGGCGCTGCCGGCCGGCGAGTACGACAGCAGCCGGCAGCTGAACATCGGGCAGAACCGCTGGTACGGGCGCCTGGGCATGCCCGTCGTCTGGCAGCTCGGCGCCTGGGTGCCGGGCCGGCGCACGACCCTCGAATTCCTGCCCGCCGTGTGGCTGTTCGGCACCAACGACGATTACGTTGGCCAGACCCTGAAGACCGACCCGCTGTTCCAGCTCGACGCGCACCTGTCGCGCGACTTCACCGAGCGCGCCTGGGGATCGCTCGACGTCGCCTGGTACAGCGGCGGCAAGTCGAGCATCAACGGCGTATCGGGCGAGAAGCTCGACAACCTCGGCTTCGGGTTCACCTTCGGCTACCAGATCAACGACAACCTGAACTTCACCTTCGGCTACAAGTCGACGCTGAGCGACGAGGCGCCGGACGACCTGCGCATGGACAGCTTCATGGTCACGCTCGTCTTCGGCTGGCACCCGCTTCTCGAAGGCGTGCGGCGGCTGCACAGCGAGAAGTAGCGCCGCCGGCGGGAGGCGCTACTCCTGCTCGAGCTGGAAGGCCTTGTGCAGCACGCGCACGGCGAGCTCGGCGTACTTCTCGTCCACCACCACCGAGATCTTGATCTCCGAGGTGGAGATCATCTGGATGTTGATGCCCTCCTCGGCGAGCGTGCGGAACATCTGCGCCGCGATGCCGGCGTGCGAGCGCATGCCCATGCCGACGATGGAGACTTTCGCCATGCGGTCGTCGCCCGTCACTTCCTTGCACTTGATGTGCGGCTTGACCTGGTCCTTGAGGATCTTCATCGCCTTGGGCAGGTCGCCGCGGCTGACCGTGAACGAGAGGTCGGTCATGCCGTCGTGGCTGACGTTCTGCACGATGACGTCGACGTTGATGTTGGCGTCGGCGATCGGCCCCAGGATGGCGTAGGCGATGCCCGGCTTGTCGGGCACACTGTGCACGGTGATCTTGGCCTCGTCGCGCTGCGCGGCGACGCCGGACACGATTGCTTTTTCCATGGCCATGTGCGGGTCTTCCTCGAAAGTGATGAGCGTGCCGGCGCGCGCCTCCTCCTCCACCGGCAGCATGGGGTCGGTGAGGCTGGAGAGCACGCGCGTGGGTACCTTGTACTTGCCGGCGAACTCCACCGAGCGGATCTGCAGCACCTTGGAGCCGGCGCTCGCCATTTCCAGCATCTCCTCGAACGTCACGGTGTGCAGGCGCCGCGCCTCGGGGACGATGCGCGGATCCGTGGTGTACACGCCGTCCACGTCGGTGTAGATCTGGCACTCGTCGGCCTTGAGCGCGGCGGCGAGCGCCACGGCCGAAGTGTCCGAGCCGCCGCGCCCGAGCGTGGTGACGTTGCCCTCGCCGTCCACGCCCTGGAAGCCGGCCACCACCACCACGCGGCCCTCGGCGAGATCCCTGCGGATGCGCGCGTCGTCGATCGACACGATGCGCGCCTTGCCGTGCGCGCTGTCGGTGAGCACCTTCACCTGCCAGCCGGTGTAGCTGCGCGCCGACGCGCCGGCTTCGATCAGCGCCATGGCGACCAATCCGGCCGTGACCTGCTCGCCGGTGGCAGCAACCACGTCGAGCTCGCGGGAATCGGGCTGCGCCTGCAATTCGGCGGCGAGCGCCAGCAGGCGGTTGGTCTCTCCTGCCATCGCCGAAGGAACCACGACGACGTCATGGCCGGCGCGCCGCCACTTGGCGACGCGGCGCGCGACGTTGCGGATGCGTTCGACGGAGCCGACCGAGGTGCCGCCGAACTTCTGGACGATGAGGGCCATGGAAAAGTCCGCGATTCTAGCCGAAAACGCAGACAATTCTTGGGGTTGCAAGTGGCGGAAGGGGAGGGATTCGAACCCCCGAGGGCCGCGAGGCCCTTCCGGTTTTCAAGACCGGTGCATTCGACCGCTCTGCCACCCTTCCGGGTTGAAGCGCCGCTCTGGCGGCCCCATTCTACCTGCCGCAGCACGTTGAAACTTCACGCTTGTTTGGTAGTCTTAGCCTTGTCTGTCACCCAGGAGGACACGGATGCAACCAGAACTGAAGCCGATCCCGACCAACGAAGGCGCGTACGGCCGCGGTAGCTCGACCTACACGACCGGCGTTGCGGCGCCCGGCGCGCAGAAGGTACTGCGCAATACGTACCTGCTGCTGGCGCTGACCATGGTACCTACGGTCATCGGCGCCTACATCGGCATGGCGACGAGTGGCGTCATCATCGGCAGCCCGATCCTCACCACGGTGATCATGCTCGCCGCGGTGATCGGCCTGCAGTTCGGCATCGCCGCCAACCGCAACAGCGGCATCGGCGTGGCGCTGCTGCTGCTGATGACGGGGCTGCTCGGCTGGTGGCTGGGGCCGATCCTCAACGTCGCGCTCGCGATGAAGAACGGCATGGCGCTCGTCGGCTACGCGGCCGTGGGCACCGGCGCGATCTTCCTCGCCATGGGCGCCGTCGCCTCGACGGCCAAGCGCGACTTCGGCTTCATGGGGAAGTTCCTGTTCGTCGGCATGCTCGCGCTGCTGGCGGCGATGATCGCCAACATGTTCCTGCAGATCCCGGCGCTCGCGCTGACCATCTCGACGCTGGTGATCGTGGTGTTCTCGCTGTTCCTGCTGTACGACCTGCAGCGCATCATCCGCGGCGGCGAGACCAACTACATCATGGCGGCGACCGGCGTGTACATGAGCCTGTTCAACATCTTCGCCAACCTGCTGCACCTGCTGCTGGCGCTCGCCGGCCAGCGCGAGTAGCGCGCAGCTTCACCGCTGCATCAAGGGGCGCCGCGAGGCGCCCTTTTCATTTTTCCGCCACCCAGGCCTCGGCCTCGACTTCCACCAGCATCTGCGGGTCGACCAGCCGGCTCACCTCGACCATGGTGGCCGCCGGCCGGATGTCGCGGAAGAACTCGCCGTGCGCGCGGCCGATCTTCTGCCAGTCGTCGATGTTGACGACGTACATGCGCGTGCGCACGACGTCCGCCATGCCCGCCCCCGCCCGGCGCAGCGCCGCCTCGATGTTCTTCAGGCACTGCACCGTCTGCGCGTACGGGTCGCCGACGCCGACCAGTCCGCCCTTGCCGTCGGTGGCGGTGGTGCCCGCCACGTGGATGCAGGGCCCGACCTTCACCGCCCTCGAGTAGCCGACCACCGGCTCCCAGGGCGTTCCCGAGGAGAAGTTCTCTCTGCGCATGGCGCTCCTTTCGCGGGATCAGTCCCGCTCGAACAAGGCGATCGATTCTACGTGGGCCGTGTGCGGGAACATGTTGACCACGCCCGCCGCCGCCAGCCGGAAGCCCTGCGTATTGACCAGCACCCCCGCGTCGCGCGCCAGCGTCGCCGCGTCGCAGGAGACGTATACGATGCGTCGCGGCCAGTTTGGTGGCAGGGCCTTCACCAGCTCGATGGCGCCCTCGCGCGGCGGATCGATCAGCAGCTTGTCGAAGGCGCCCCAGGGCGCGAGGTGCGGCGCGAACAAGTCCGCCGCCTCGAACTGCGCAGTGAGGCCGTTGGCCAGCGCATTGGCGCGTGCGCGCTCGACCAGCGTCTTGCTGCCCTCCAGGCCGATCACCTGCGCGCCGCGCGCGGCCAGCGGCAGCGAGAAGTTGCCCAGCCCGCAGAACATGTCGCCGATGCGCTCGCCCGGTTGCGGGTCGAGCAGGCGCACGGCGCGCGACACGAGCAGCCGGTTGACGGCGTGGTTGACCTGCGTGAAGTCCGTGGGCTGGAACGCGAGGCGCACGCCGAATTCCGGCAGGTCGTAGTCGAGCGGCGGCGCGTCCAGCGGGTGGAACGGCGCGGCGCTCTCGGGCCCGCGCGGCTGCAGCCAAGCCTGGATGGCATGGTCCTCGGCGAAGCGGCGCAGCAGGGATGCGTCCGCGTCGCTCAGCGGCAGCAGGTGGCGGAAAACCAGCACCGTCACGCGCTCGCCCACCGCGACTTCGATCTGCGGCAACCGATCGCGGATGGACAGCCGCCCGATCAGCTCGCGCAGCCCGGGGATCAGCGCCGAGACCTGCACCGGCAGCACCATGCAGGCCTGCATGTCCACGACGAACGTGGAGCGGCGCTCGCGGAAGCCGACCATGGCCGCGCCCTTCTTCTCGACGTAGCGCACCGAGAGCCGCGCGCGCCGCCGGTAGCCCCACTCCTCGCCGTAGATCGGCGCGAGGAGGCTCTCGGGCCGCACCTTGCCGATGCGCTCGAGGCAATCCTCCAGCCAGCGCTGCTTGGCGGCCACCTGGGTGCGCGCATCGGCGTGCTGGATGACGCAGCCGCCGCAGCTTTCATAGTAGGGGCACGGCGGCGCGCGCCGGCCGCTCGAGGCCTCGAGGATGCGGGTCGCGCGCGCCTGGTCGAACTTGGGTTTTTCGCGCACCACGCTCGCCTCGACCGTCTCGCCGGCGAGCGCGCCCTCGACGAACACGACCTTGCCCTCCGGGTGGCGGGCGATGCCGTGGCCGCCGGCGTCCAGCGCGTGGACGCTCAGCCGGACCAGCGGTTGAGGAACTCGCGCCAGTGCGGGGCCTTAAGCTTCTCGAGCGCGCCGCGCAGCAGCGCGCATTCCTTGTCGTACAGGGCCGGCGTGAGCGCGCCGCGCAGCCGCTGGAAGCGCAGGTACAGCAGGTAGGTATTGGCGGTATCGGCCTCGCAGTAATCGCGGATCGCCTTGATCTCGCCCTGCAGGTAGCTCTCCCAGACCTTGGCCCCGCCCATGCCGATCTTGCCCGGCAGGCCGGCAAGCTGCGCCACCTCGTCCAGCGGCGCGTTGTTGCGCGGCTGGTACATCGCCAGCACGTCCATCAGGTCGAGGTGCCGCGCGTGATAGCGGCCCAGGTAGCTGTTCCAGCGGAAATCCTTGTCGTCCTCGCCCTGGTCCCAGAATTTCGCCGCGGCGACGCCGTGGATCAGCCCCCGGTAGTTGAGCACCGGCAGGTCGAAGCCGCCGCCGTTCCAGGACACGAGCTGCGGCACGAGCTTCTCGATGCCGTCGTAGAAGCGCTGGATCGCCTCCCGCTCGCCGGCCTCAGGCTCGCCCAGCGAGAACACCTTGACCCCTTCGCCCTCGCGCAGCACGCAGGAGATGACCACCACGCGGTGCAGCTGCGGCGGCAGGAAGTCGCTGCCGGTCTGCGTGCGCCGCTTCTGGAAGGCGATCTCGGCCACCTCGCGGTCGGGCAGGTCCGCCGGCAGCTCGTGCAGGCGGCGGATGCCGTCGACATCGGGAATCGTTTCGATGTCGAATGCGAGGACGGGCGCCACGTCAGTCGGGGAAGACGCCGGTCGACAGGTAGCGGTCGCCGCGATCGCAGACGATGGTGACGATCACCGCGTTCTTCAGCTCCCTGGAGATGCGCAGCGCCACTGCCATCGCGCCGCCCGAGGAGATGCCGCCGAACAGCCCCTCCTCGCGCGCCATGCGCCGCGTCATCTCCTCGGCATCGGCCTGGCTGACGTATTCCAGGCGGTCCACTCGCGCCTTGTCGTAGATCTTCGGCAGGTAGGCCTCGGGCCATTTGCGGATGCCGGGGATCTGCGAGCCCTCCGAAGGCTGGCAGCCGACGATCTGGATCTTCGGGTTCTTCTCCTTGAAGAAGCGCGAGCAGCCCATGATGGTGCCGGTGGTACCCATCGAGGAGACGAAGTGCGTGATCCTGCCTTCAGTGTCGCGCCAGATCTCCGGGCCGGTGCCCTCGTAGTGCGACAGCGGATTGTCCGGGTTGGCGAACTGGTCGAGCATGATGCCCTTGCCCTCGCGCACCATCTTCTCGGCGAGGTCGCGCGCGCCTTCCATGCCGCCCTTCTCGGGCGTGAGGATGATCTCGGCGCCGAAGGCGCGCATCGTCTGGCGCCGCTCCACCGACAGGTGCTCGGGCATGATCAGGACCATGCGGTAGCCGCGGATCGCCGCCGCCATCGCCAGGCCGATGCCGGTGTTGCCCGAGGTGGGCTCGATCAGCACGTCGCCGCGCTTGATGGTGCCGCGCTCCTCGGCGCGCCGGATCATGGACATCGCCGGCCGGTCCTTGACCGACCCGGCGGGGTTGTTGCCCTCGAGCTTGGCGAGGATCACGTTGCCGGCGCGGCGGTTTTCCTCGCCCGGCAGGCGCTGCAGCCGCACGAGCGGCGTATTGCCGATGAAGTCCTCGAGCGTGCGCTTCACGGCTGCGCGAGGTCCTTCGCGTAGGCCGCGACGCCCTGCTGCACGTCCATGAACTCGCGCTCGTAGCCCGCCTCGCGCAGCGGCGCCATGTCGGCCTCGGTGTAGCTCTGGTACTTGCCGGCCAGCTGCGGCGGCACC
>Ga0224500_10000505_pt1 | contig 26533 bp, 29 predicted proteins | sample SF_Oct11_sed_USG_FD_168126 | JGI IMG/M metagenome (GOLD analysis project Ga0224500, IMG submission 168126) | Sediment microbial communities from San Francisco Bay, California, United States - SF_Oct11_sed_USGS_4_1 | ecosystem: Environmental > Aquatic > Marine > Sediment | place: USA: California... | reverse complement strand
TGATCGCGCGGGGTCGCGATGCCGCTGATGTCGCGATCAGCAACACGTTCGGCCCCAATACGCTGACGAGCTTCAAGGTCTGGACTTATGAGGTGAGCGGCGTGTTTCCCTAATCACACGTCCGACACAGAACCAGGTGCGCTCGCACCGATGGAGGCGACTGAGAAGGGTCCGGGCTTGCAAAGTTGTATATACAAGCGCGCTCTTGTACGCAATCAAGGTTTCCTTTTTGATAGCTTGGCCTAACTGTTCATTGCAGCGGACGCCGCAAAAGGCGTGGCCCCGCTGAATTCAGACGTTATTGCTACAGGGCTGAGGACCGCTTTTCGGCGGTGCGACTCTCGCCGCCGAACTTCCGCTATTGGCCGATGACAGTTTTCAATTCGAAAGCAGAAGAACAGAAGTATCCGCTTTAGGACCGTCCTACCACTTTCATTTTGTAAATGACATTTGTGACATGGGCTCTGGCTCGCATGAGCTTATCTTACACATCGTGGGGAATTAGTCGCTTGACCCGCCTCGAAATGTTTCTCTGAAATATTCGTGCCTCAGTAGCGCTTCAGTGCAGCGAACTGGCCAGTCGACTACGATGCAATCGCTGTAGCTCTCTCCTGTCCGATTTCTTACCAAGTGTGTGTCTGGACACAACATACGCGGAGATGATTGTGCGCCACACCATCTCGTAACTTTCATTGCCATTAACAGATGTTTTGATAACCTTCCAGGCCCCTCACCCTGGTCCACCGCTTATGAGCAAGCAGCCACGGCACCTAGTCCTGCAGATGTTGCCGACAATCTGCAAGTGGAGCAGGAGAAGCTACGTACATAGGGATATACGTATCTACATAGATACAGTCAAACGCACAGATAGATACAGCTGAATGGGCTAGCAGAAGTCCTCACTCAGACGAGATGGAATAAAATCACAAGCTTATACGAAATGATGTACGGGTCCAGGAGTTGCGTAGTGTTGCGTATAAAGGGAACGAAGGTGAGGCGCTAGTTAAAAACGTTGATATTGGGAAAGGAGGAGCCGTCAACGATCAATCTCAGATTATGCAGACTCACCTTTGCCCTGTGCTGGTGAAGCCTAACGGCACCAGGAAGTGCCGAACTCTTATCTACTACGTATCCAGGAGGTTGTGCCATGTTGAAAAGTACATGTGCCGTTCTTGCTTTTGTGATAATGGCGTTTGCAAGTGTAGTGGTGATAGGCCCCACAATGGCGGAAGAGGGTGAGAAGGATGTCGAAAACAAGGCAGATTCAAAGAAGTGCATCGATGCAATCGCTAGCTGCGCGAAGGCTGCAATAGGGCCGGCCCAAGCTATTGCTGACACCATCAGAGAGTGTAAGGCCTTGCGTCAATGCAAAAAGGAATGTCGGCAAGAAAAACGAGATTGTAAGAAAGAGGCACGAGGAGAGAAAAAGGATTGTAAAGAAGAATGCCGAGACAAATTTGGAACGGGGAAAGACTATAGGGACTGTGAGGACAATTGCCGAGACGACAAGAAGGATGCGAAAAGCGAGTGCAAAGAAGAAAAGGAAGTGTGCAAGGAAGTTTGTCGTAACGAATTCAAAACGGAAGAATGTAAAGCTGCACGAACGGCAATAATCAAGGAAGGATTGTCGGCGATTCCATCTTGCGCGACCGTGGTCCAATGTGTTGGAGAGGCGGCTGGTGAGGGAAAGTAACGAGTGGACTGCCTTCTAGGAGATGAAGCGAACTATCAGCAGTGAATTAACCTACTTTAGATGGAGATGGTCATGTTTAAAATCAAATGTGCTCTTCTAATTGCGGTAATGACTTGTTCGGCGAATACAGCGGTGCTGAGCACCGCGTTCGCGGGGGAGGATTCGGCTCTTGAAAACGGAATGGAGATAGCGAGTTGTGCAATTGCCGTCAATAAGTGCAGGGAAGCCACCAAGGATGCAGCGGACAAGGATGTGATCGGCGCATGCAAGGCCTTACGCCAATGCAAAAAGGAATGTCGGCAAGAAAAGCGAGATTGTAAGAAAGAGGCACGAGGAGAGAAAAAGGATTGTAAAGAAGAATGCCGAGACAAATTTGGAACGGGGAAAGATTATAGGGACTGTGCAGACAATTGCCGAGACGACAAGAAGGATGCGAAAAGCGAGTGTAAGGAAGAAAAAGAAGTGTGTAAGGATTCATGCATTGGTACCTACAAAACGCCTGAATGTGAAGCCGCAAGAAAAGTCATGTTGCCGACTATCGGGGCCTGTGCGCAAGCACTCTTCTGTACAGGGAAATTAATAGGAGAGGCAGCAAACTAATGAACACGTAAACCTGTTGAATGTAAATCAGTCTAGCGATGTGGGCAGTGAGTACTCCTGCAAGGCTGGCGTCGCGAGAGATCTACCGTGGCTTCACATGGGTCTTGTGCCGTTGGGCCAGCGCTTTGCGCTGACTCAACGGCCTTGCGGCGGAATCCACAGCTTGTTGGGCTACAAAACAGAACCCGACAAGTAGTGGCGGTCGGTACTGACCTGAAGGGCCATGGGTGAGAAGGTTGTCAGGTGGTCAACTCCATTGCATCTGGCGGCTTAACATTCTGATCGTCCTGTTTTGTGAAAATTCGATTGCATAGGTGAACGGCAGGTCAAAATCAACAGAGGCCTGAGATCTTAACTATCTTGTTCTTCGTACGGATTGAGATCATGCGTCTCTCTCAAGTCAGCTAGATCGCCTAGCTGGGAAGGGCGACTAAGTAGGGATCACGGGTATGGTGGGGATATATCCATTGGGTTATTGGGAAGACAAGACCTCTTTATGCATACAAGGCAAATCAGGAAAGGAGAGTTTGCAATGCAAACGGTGAATTCAGGAACGCGTCCTTCAATTTATTCAAGTCGTGCGCTGATGGAAAGTCATGTCAATGGTCGTCAGATTTTAGAGAGACCTAGCAGTGACTCAAGAGCCACTCAACCATCCAATCGTATCGTGACTGTTAAGGTAAAGATGGCAGTGCTGGCCTTGGTCTCATGTGTCGGCACGTTCTCCTCGCCGGCTTTCGGACAATCCACGAACCAAACGGAAGATCCAGCATGGCGGCAATCGGTCGAACGGGTGATCGAGTCATATATTCGGTCACATCCCGAGATGATTGAGCAAGCGCAGCAGGCGTTGGAGGCGAAGCGGCAAGAAGAAGAGAAAGTGCGAGTGAAAGAGGCTATTGCCATGCACCAGAGTGAGTTACTGCATGATCCTGCTTCGCCAGTAAGCGGGGATCCTGCCGGTGAAGTGACGGTCGTCGAGTTTTTTGACTATCGCTGTGGGTTCTGCCAGCGAGCCGCGGGATCGGTCACACAGTTGCAGAAAGACGACGTGCGTGTACGCATCGTGTATAAAGACTTTCCGATCTTGGGTGCCGCCTCTGTCCAAGCTGCAAAGGCAGCATTGGCGTCCCGATCACAAGGCCAACATCAAGCGTTTCATGAAGCGCTGTTCACCGCGAAGGGCGAACTGACGAAAGAGCAGATACTTCAGATCGCCAAAGACGTAGGTTTGGACACTCAAAAACTCGTGGCTGATATGGATAACCCAGAGTGGGTTGTAATCATTGAGCGCAACCGTGCACTCGCGAGTGATTTGGGGATTACGGGCACTCCAGCGTTTGTGGTGGGTACTGAGTTAGTTCCTGGCGCCGTAGACCTGACGACGCTCAAAGATCTGGTTGCACGAGCACGCACACGATGATCAAGGTGTGGACAGATAACCGCCACTGATACACTAGGCCATCCTCACAGTGAAGTGCAGCGGGGATCTATCTGTGTTAAAGGGGAAGGTCCCAGAACCATTTCGCGGAGCGTGGCGGTCCGCTTTGCGGAAAACTTTGTGAAGGACAGACGAATGACTCGAAATGGCCGGATAGTGGCATTTGAATCTGACAACCACATCGCGGACACTCCTTTCCCAAGAGATCTCGCGACGGTTAGTGCATCGCACTGACGGGTCGCGAACGGGGCGGCGCTCATCACGCTGCCCTCTGTCACCGAAAGGAGTTCATCATGGAAAGTATCAACACGTCTCAACACCACGAACCGTGGAATAAAGGGAAACTTGTCGGCCAAAAAGCGCCGTTCAAGCTGAAGGAGATTTGGGCAATTCGGACCCGTTTGCACATGGCCGGTCGTTCCCGCGACCTCGCGCTCTTTGATTTAGGTATCGACAGCAAACTGCGGGGCTGCGACCTGGTCAAGCTACGGGTGCGCGATATTAGCCACGGCGATCAGATCGCCCCGCGTGCGATCATCATGCAACAGAAAACTCAGCGACCGGTTCAGTTTGAGACCACGCCTTCCACGCGTGAGGCTGTAGTAGCGTGGATCAAGCAGGCCAAGCTGAAGTCAGAGGACTATCTCTTTCCCAGCCGCCTCCACAACTCACCCCACTTGGGCACCCGGCAGTACGCACGAGTGCTAGAGGGATGGGTGCATGACATCGGCCTCGATGCCTCAGCCTACGGGACGCATTCCATGCGGCGCACCAAGGCCGCGTTGATCTATCGGCGGACGAAGAACCTGAGAGCGGTGCAACTATTGCCTGGGTACGCCAAGATCGAGAGCACCATACGCTACCTCGGCATCGAGGTTGATGATGCCTTGGAGTTGGCCGAACAGACGGAGGTATGACTGTCCAACATTGGCGGGTGAGTCTGGCAGCGTCCCAAGGCCAACGGGCGCTGTCCGACCCAAAGCAGAGGTATGCGACCGACCGCTATCAGAAGGGGGTCTTACGCCGATCCGCATAAGAACCCATGATGAATGGTCGATAGCCCGTCACTCATTGCACCACCGTCGATGATGGGATATTGTCCACAATCATTTTAGACGTGTTACCCGGATAGAAAATGGCAGATTCAGTTCTTATATGGATCCGCCTAGACATTGTTAGGTTACTGCCGTTATGTCCACCGGCGAAAAGCTCTTCGCTTACTTGAACATCGACCACCCGATGGTCGCATGGGAGGTGGCCATCGGTCGATTGCAGTCGGTCGGCGAAATAACCGCCGATCGGTTCGGCGTGTCGCTGTGGGCATATTCGCTGCTGGAAAGCTATGTGCACAATCAACAGCCGAAGCGCTTTGCGAACGAACTACGACTCGAACACATCAGGACGCGCAGCTACCCAGACTGCGTTTCACGCCTGCACGGTCTGTATTTCTTCAAGTCTGAGCAGGACGCACAGGTAGCGCTTGATCGGTGGGGAATGCCACAACGGAAACAGTACATCAGTGCAGTTCAGTTCGTCCCATCAGCGCTGACGGAAGTGGACTCGGAGTGGATCACCTGGAATCTCGGTTCAAACGACAACCCGGAATGGATGAACGAATACTGGAACTGCAAGGCGGCAGGGGAAAGGCCACTGACCGAGATATTGGCGACTGGGTCTGGTGTCGTACTGAACAAAGACCTGCGAATTGAAGCATATAAGCGAATCTATGATTTGTGGCCCACGTCCACTCCATTGTTGGCGGCGGCGTGCTGCGGATTTGACCGCTGCCATTTGAACAACGTTGCCCTGGTAAAGCCTGGGCTAGTTTCAAAGGGCAATGCTATCCAAGGCAACTACTACATATACAGGAAGGAGTTTGACGAACGACAAACTGACATTGTCGCGGCAGTGGAGGATTGCAAGCGCGCCGGTGAGTGCCCGCCGATTGTCATGCCGACCGATCAAAGCAAGATATTCACCTTGCCTGACCTGAGCTCCTATTCGTTTGAGCTTTATGACCAGGAGCTCGGTGCGGCCTTTGCGTCCATCCACAAAGCAACCTAACATCCTCATGCACCTGATCGGACACAGCATTCGCCCGCTTCCGCCGGTAAGGTGATGCGGGGCGTTATTGCGAAAGTGCTGAAGACCGCTTTAAGGCGGTGCGATCTCGGTGCCGAACTTCCGCTTGTGGCCGATGGCAGTCCTCGACCCGAAGCCGAAGCACACGACTGACCGCTATCAGGTAGTCAAACAAAATGACGCCATAAAAATCAAAGCAACACTGTCATCGAGATCGAATAATACATCTGCGATCGATTACTTGCTGGCACCGCTCGCCCTCACGTATCCACCACTTACAACTCGAACACAAGCTTCGCCAAGTCAATGCCCACTGTTGTGATGTGCATAAGAGTTTCTCCCTTTTCCCTGGAGGGGCACAGAAGACTCCATCGCATCCCACTCCCCAAATCCCATCGTCTGAGATCATGGTGATGGTCGTGGTTCGAACTTGGCGCTCACAGTGGTGTGCCATCCAATTGCCTGATTTCCAGTGTGTCGTCTTCCGAAACTATCAATCCAAGTAAAGCCAACAACCAGACCACAAATCTGTGAGCCATCCTTTTCGTATCAGATTGGATTCACCTCATGAATCTCTATCGATACAGGGGTCTGTACTCAGGAGCTGTGAGTATCAGGTGCCTTCTTAATCAGCAATACGTAAAACGTTGAAAGTGAAGAGATTGAGGCGACCATCCGATCATTCGACACTCCTGTCGCATTCTGGCATCTAGCTTGCTCGTAACGAATTAGGGAATCACACAAGAGAGAATCTAGCTGCGTGCGACTTTTGCTGGACTCAAGTGTACCCAATGCGAACTTTGTAAAGGAGAATATCAATGAAAACACATCGATCGTGCGTAGGATTTCTTGCCGTCCTGCTGTTGCTTGGCGGCGCTGCAAGCTGGCCCTCGGGCGCTGCCGAGAACACGCAATCGGACCGCACAGCTGCGCAGGACACCAAGCCTATACCGGCAGCGGCCAAGCTGCCCGACCCCAAGCAACTTGACGGCTCTGAGCGCGAGGATCCCAGCGGCGTGATCTACGCCGTCGAGATTGTCGACGCCAAACCGGCGCAGTTTGATCTGCGCCCGGAACCCGACGGTTCGCGCCGAAGTGACGTCAAGCTGAAAAAGCGCATCCCCAAGCCCGATCGGACCGGACCGGTAGATCGCAATCCCGACAGCCGGGTCAATCCCCTGGTATGGCACGCGGTATCCGACGTTGATCCGGATCAACTGCTCGAAGTGATCGTAGTCTTCGAAAGCAAGGTCGGAATTCCACGCTTTCCCGAACCTGGCGCAACCGAGCGCGGTGCTGGCGGTACTGACCGTCGTTACAGTGAACGCCGCGAACAGATCATCAAGGCAATCGACACTGAACGCCGGCACGATCAGGGGGTCGTAGAACTGCTTGCTCAAGCAAAGGCTGAAGTTCTCGAACACTTCTGGCTGATCAACGGCTATCGGATCCGGGTTGCGGCCGGTGCGATCAGGAAGCTTGCTGCCGATCGCCGCGTAATCGCCATTGATCCGACTGCGACGAATATTCCACCACCGCAGGATGCCAACAACGGCAACGATGTTGATGACGGCCGTGCGGTGATCCGCTCCGACCCGTACTTCGACCTCGGACTCAACAGCGGCTTCATTGGTCTGCTGGATACCGGAGTGCGTGAAACCCATGTTGTTTTTGCCACTCCCAACAATCTTGATTTCCTGCGCGACTGCGTCGGCGGTGGCGCCGACTGCAATACCGGCACCATCACCACCACCGACCTTTGGCCACACGGCACGGCATCGGCAGCCATCATCTCGGCAGGTAGCGGTGGTGGAGCTGCGTTCCGTGGCGTCAACGATGTAACGCTCGACTCGTTTCGTGTCTACGGAACCGCGAACGGCATGCGCGGTGGACTTGATGTCGCCGCAGCAGTGCGGGGGTTTCAACGCGCAGTGGCGGTCGGCGATCGGGTGATCGTCGGTGAAATCCAGCTGCCCAGCACCAATGCCTTCGATGCGCTGGCCAATGCCGCGGACGCCGCATTCGATTCCGGCGCTGTGGTGGTATCGGCCAATGGCAACAATCCCGATGGCGGAACCAGCGTCTCCTCGCCCGCCATCGCGCACAAATCGCTGGGTACCGGCCGGACTGATCTGGGCACTGCGGGACCGCACGCCAATTCCCTGCAGGGTCCGGCGCCCGATGGGCGGCTCAAACCCGACGTGCATGCGCCGAGCAACACCGAGACCGCGCGCGGTTCAGCCGACAATGCATTCGCCCGCTTCGGCGGCACCAGCGGAGCCACGCCTTATGCTGCCGGCGCGGCCGCGCTGCTGCGCAACTGGCTGCGGCAGTTTGGCGCAATCGATCCAGGCCAGGTCTATGCGCAGATGATCATTGCCGGACGTCGCGCCAACGCAGTCAACAACACCAATGGCGCCGGGCTGCTCGCATTGCCGGTCAACGGCTGGGCATGGTGGGGCAAGACGCAGATTTCCAACCGGCAGACACTGGACATCCCGCTCAATGTCGGCGGCGGTCACGTGTTGTTCGATGCCGCAATCTGGTGGCCCGAAGGCGGAGGATTCCTGAGCGAGCCGCACAGCGACATCGACATCCGCCTGATCGATCCATCGGGTACCACCCGCGCCAGCGGCCTGATGGTCAACAGCGTCTTCGAGCGGATTCAGATCTCCGGCGCATTGACGCCGGGAACCTGGAGACTGCGTATCGAAGGCTTCAATACGCACGCACCCAATCGGACGGTGTACTGGTCGGCTCACGTCAGTCGTACACCGAACTGAAGACGCACAGCACGCCTCAGATGCATGGTTGGCGGAAGCGGTCGCTGAGCACGATCGAGTCCGCCAACCAATAGCCCGCTTTACAGGTATCGATGCGGATGTCGATCAAGCGTTTGAATTCACGCCACAGGACGATTACGCCCGGCCCGAAACTTGGGATCGGCGCTTCCAGTAATGGTGACTGATACCCGCCAGGCAACTTTCGTGAGCAAATATTGTTGCGCTGCCGGAATGAGGACAAGCGCATCACAACGCCGAAACTGTAGTTCGAGCGGACACGCAAGAAGCCGCGCACCACTCACCAATGCGTTAATGTGACAGGTCTGATGACCGCTTTATGGCGGGGCGATCTCGGTGTCGAACTTCCGCTCTTGGCCGGGAGCGGACTTTAACGAGGCTTGAGTTTGTTTGAATGGTCTGTCCGATGAAGTGACGATTAAACCAAATTAGACGACTACCCCTTGGGTTTCTCAGTCGCGGCTAGGATGGGTTGAAACATCGGATCGGCGTCGAGCACGGCCTTCAATCCCTCACTCGCGAGGAAATACCGCCAAACCTCATCATCTCTTCCTGGTATTTCGTCAAACCAGCGTTTGGCCTCGGTCAAGTGCTGTAGCATCTTCCCTTTATCCCCGTAGCCCGGCATGAAAATCATGCTGTAAGCCATGGTGTATTCCGCGAGAAACTTATCGAGCGGCAACTCAGCGAGGGCTAATGAAGCCTGAGCATCCTCGTACGCTCGGACGCTGTCGGGATCATGCAAGATCCGATTCCAGGCCACTTTGTTGATGCGGGACCACGCAAGCTGTAGGAGTGCTTCGGCCTTGGGTGTCTTTCGGTCAGCTGGAATGTCTTTGACCAACGCTTCGAAGGTCTCGATCATCGGAATCTGGTCATTGTTCCAACGATAGGTCATGCCGAGTCGGAAGCGGGCATCCAACTGCTCAGGATGGGTGTTCGCAAGGGTTTCCAACGCAGGCAACAGCCGGTACAGGAAGTCTGCCGGGGTTGGTTGCGAGAATCCACCCATCTCCATGCCATTCGCGAGATCGAGGCGACCGGCGGTCGCATAGGTGTTCCAATAGAACTCATTGACGGTCAGCGATAACGCCGGATCCTTGACGGTCAGTTTGTGGCTCTGGGCGGCTTCCCGAAGCAGGACCGCATAGAGATGTCTGGTCAGAACCGTCAGCGCATCGACCTGATGCGGGTCGATGATCAAGATGCGATTGAGCAGGGCGACGCGATCGCGTAATTCAGGAAACGCGGCGGCGCGAGCGGCGGCGGCGGTCAACGTTCCTGGCTGATCTTCAGGACCCCACCGGACGATAGAGTTCGGAAGGGCGCGGCTGATCTCCGTCGTGAACGGTATCTTGTCGGCCACCATGCCCGCTGCTTCCGGTGCGGCGGCAACAGGGAGGTGGAAGACAGCCGTGTCGCGCGGGAATCCATGGGACTTGAGTCCGGTGAAGACCACCCATTGTGTGACGATGGATTTCACGGCGCGTCGCTCGCGTGTGATCGTGTTCGTCCACTGGACGGTGCCTGGACCGTACGTCACCGGTGAGGTGAGAGGGTCATGATAGTGGACGGTCAGCGCAACCAGCGTGGTCGGGACTCCGATGACTTTCCCGTTCGGCTTCAGTCGGAAGGATCCGTTCGGGATCGGACGGACGTTGGTCACCGTAAGATGAAGGCCGGTTCCGGGCGGCGAGATTCCTAGCGCGTCCATCACAAAGGCGGAGGCGGGAGCGCGGGACAGGTCATCTCCATAAAATACGAGCGGGCCGGTACTGGGCCAGAGGACATTCATCCCAATATCAGACCGTTTCATAAACGGGGCCTGACTGGCGGTCAGCTCTTGCCAACAAGCCTCATACGAGGTGTCAGTTGCTGGAGGATTTTGAGGGTTGGCCAACGGCACCGTCAGGAGCTTGTATTGACACGCGAAGTCCAGCTGCCCTGTCGTGATCTTGTCGCCTTGAGCAATCGCTTCGGCATATCGAAGGGCTGTGTCGACGGCGGCCTTGTGGGTGGTCTTGTGTTTAGTTGCCTTTTGAGGAGGTTGAGACGCCGCCGTCACAAGGTCAGGCACGGTTGTCTCAAAGGCCGTCAGCAGTCCTAACAGGAGTAGTATTCCAAGTAATAGGTTTTTAGTCATGATGAAAAAGAGTCACGCTGTTGTGGGTTATCGAGATGAGGCAGTTTTCAGGATTTTCTCACGCATCAACGCTCGGTCGGCTGTCGATAGCGCCGGTGCCGGACTTTGGCGACAGAGCGATACGATTTGGCGCAACGACATCACGAAGGTTTCACAATTAGGACAGGCACCCAGATGTTGACGAATTTCTTGGCAAATATTCGTGGAAAGTTCGTCATCGATATAGGCGGACAACTGGCGCAGGATGCGCAGACATCGGCTTTTCCCATGAGTGTGTGGCTGCCCAGTTGTGGAAGCCTGCCGTTTCCGTTTGGACGCGCTACGTTGTGCCATATGGAGCAGTCCCTCTGCTACCCACGTGAGTCGTGGTGGTGATCAGTGAGTGGTTCACCGAGGCCTCGCGCACTGAGTTGACGGCGCACAAACAGTCGAGCCCGGTGCAAACGTGATTTCACCGCGCGCTCGTTCAAGCCCATGATGGTTCCGACCTCCTTGGCGCTTACTCCTTCCATGTCGCGAAGCACCAAGACCATTTTGTACTTCTTCGGCAATTGGTCGATCGCGGCATCGAGCGCGTGACGCAATTCCTTGTTCTGGAGCGCTTCCTCTGGACTGAGGCCATCGATCGGAATCTGCAAGCGAAACTCACCGTCGGACGTGGGAATGAATTCCTCCAGGGATAACTCTCGTTCCGGGGCGCCCTTCCGTCTGCGCCGCATACGCCGGCATGCCCGCGAGGCGATGGTATAGAGCCACGTCGAAATCTGGGCGTCACCACGAAATCTGTCGAAGCCCCGATAGGCATTCAAAAAGGTCTCCTGTACCAGATCTTTCGCCGCCTCCGGTTCGCCGCACAACCGATGGGCGAAACGATAGATGAGGTCTACGTGATCCTTGTACAGCCTATCAAAGTTCTTGGCGGATTGGGGGTCCCTAGAGGAGGAGGCCGGCGAGCGGCGAATCGTGGGTGAGGCGCTCATACGCAACGCAGTCTACGGGGGGACTGAAAAGAGAGTCAAGACGAAGGCTGGAAGGTGATTACTTCATCCGGTGAAATTCGATGACGTCGCCCTGCCCGTCGAGTTCCACCGTAATGGGGGTCCCTTCCCTTGCCCCGTTCAGCGCGGACTTACCAAGATTCGTTGGATAGGTCTGTTCGCCCTCCGGAGTCCAGAGCCTGACGTTGGTTCGATCTGGAGTGGCAAAATCCAACGGTCCTGTGATGAAACGGCGGATAAGAGCCGAATCGCGAGACGCGGCAAGATCCGCTACGACGGAGTCGTTGTGCATATGCAAGGTCATGGTCTGCCCGATCTTGGCATTCTTGATGCCAATCTTGGTGTTGACGTTGACGATGCCGATGGACGTCTTGAAGAAGATAAAGTTAGACTTCATTTTGGAGATCGAACCGGTGAGCAACAGATGTGCCTTACTTCCAGGCGTGGCGATCTGGCTGATTTGAAGGTCGAACTGAAGGTCGTGCACACCGATGACGGTATCCGTTCCGTCAACTTCAACCGTCACGGACTCCCCGTCCTTGCGGGACGCGAGAGCCCGTTCGTATGCGCCTATGTGGACGGCTTTCTCGCCGCTTTCCGGTGTCCAACACACCAACTTGGTGTCGTCTCCGCTGTCTCGCTTAAACGGTCCGGTCAGGTAGCGGTGGGCGAGCGTCCCATCGGCTCGCCTCACGAGATCCACAACGACATGGTCCTCATGAATCACAAAAGATACCTCTTGCGAGGCAGGGAGGGTTTTGAGCGTGGTCTTTGAACTGAGCGACATGAGCCCGATCGGTGTCTTCAGGAAGACGATCCCTGGCTTGGCCCGCCAGACCCGTCCCGTCAGTCTGATAGAGGGGTTCACGTCCGTGAAAACGGGCGCTGGACGATCGATTTCCTGTTGCGCAGTCGTCGGCTCGTCTGTCTGTGGCTGAGCGGTCGGTGCATTATCGGAGGACTGAGCCGGTTGAGTCTCGCTGTCCTGAGGCGGAACGACCGTAGGAATGTCGATTTGTGGTTGAGCCGGTGCAGCCTCATCAACTTCCGATGGCCTGGGAGGGGCTTCATCGGTCTGGGGCTGATTGGTCTGAGCTTGCGCCGTTATCGAGGCATCGAGCTGAGATTCCAATGGGATAGGCTCAGAGGGTGGTATCTGGGCCTTTTCTCCATCCGGAGGACTTGCTGTGGCGCATCCAGCATGAATAAGTCCGAGGAGAAACACCGTGAGAAAGAGCTGTCGACTGTGTACGAATTGGTCCATGAAGAAGATGCTCGGTCTGGCGGTGGTGAATGTTTCGTTCCGTCTAAACGAAAACGCCTCAAGCTTTGAGGTCATGGTGCCGCAATCAATCCCAGTCCGTCAATCGTCTATGCGGAATAACATGAGCTCAGAATTAGAGTCAACCCGAAAGAGGGTGTGCCTGAACAGCCCCGAGTACGCTCGTGGCTCCTACCCATACCCTGAGGGTCCTGTGTCCCATGATGGATACGTAAGGGAGTGAGGGTGGCACGGTCAATGCCTACGACATGAAAAATACTTGGTCTTTGCACGGACACATCGTGTGTGAGTGGGAGAGGGCAGGACAGGGATTTTTGAAGAAGGGTATGCTTACTTCTTCCTGACCATGAGGCGGAGCGGGGTGCCGGTGAAGTGGTAGGTCTCGCGCAGTTGATTTTCCAAATACTTCAAGTACGAAGGCGTGAGGTCTTCCGGATGCCCAACAAACAAGGCAAAGACCGGCGGTTTGGTGGCCACCTGCGTGATATAGGCGGACTTCGTCACAGCCGACGGCTTGTGCTTGCGGGCCGGCAACGGATGGGTGTCGAGAATTTTCTGCAGCCAGGTATTCAACGCGCCAGTGGGGACACGCTTGGTGAACATAGCGTGCACGTCCTTGAGGAGCGGGAAAAGACGGTGGACGGAGTCCGGCTTGAGCGCTGATCCATACAGGATCGGAGCCCAGGTCAGAAAGGAAAGCCGTCGGCGGAGTTCCAGCTCATATTCTTGCCGGGCCTGAGCATCTCCGTCTCGCAAGTCCCATTTGTTGATCAGGAGAATGCAGGCGCGTCCTTGCTTGAGAATGGACCCAGCGATCTTGGTGTCTTGTTCCGTGACTCCTTCCACTCCATCCAGGAGAAGGACCCCGATGTCGGACCGACCGATGGCACGGAGTGATCGGAGGACGCTGTAGCCTTCCACTCCACGGTCGATCTTGCCGCGTCGCCTGATGCCTGCCGTGTCAGTGAAAACGTAGCGTTGATCCTGGTGTGTGACCAACGAGTCGATGGGATCGCGCGTCGTTCCTGGCACATTGCTGACGACGACCCGTTCCTCTCCTAGCAGCGCATTCACAAGGGTGGACTTGCCGACGTTTGGGCGTCCCACCACGGCCACGCGAGGCAGTGGTGGCACGTTTGCTTCGTCAACCGATGGAAGGAGCGGATAGATGGCATCCAATAATTCAGCGACACCCATGCCATGTTCAGCAGAGACGGCATAGAGTTGGTCGGTCCCCAATTTGTAGAAATCGGCGAGTAACGGCTCGGACTTCGGCGTGTCGATCTTGTTAATCACATAGAACAGGGGTTTGGTCACTCCGCGTAGTAGCCGCACCACTTCATGATCCGGCGGGGTCAGTCCTGAGCGACCGTCCAACAGAACCATGAGGATATCCGCTTCGGTGATCGCCAGTTCCGACTGCCGTCGAATCAGGGTCAACATGCTATCTGATGAAGAGAGATCAAGCCCCCCCGTGTCGACCAACCGAAACTTTCGATTACGGTAGGTGGCATCGGCATAGTTCCGGTCGCGGGTCACGCCGGGGATGTCGTCCACAATAGCGATCTTCGCGCCTAAGATCTTGTTGAACAGCGTCGACTTTCCCACGTTAGGCCGGCCGATGATGGCCACAAGCGGCGGTGGTCCCCCTTCTGTTGGGGGCAACGGCAGCGTCGGTTCTTGTTTGGGAGCGGATTTCGTGCGCGGCATGAGATCTTGGACCGTAACACAGGGTTTTTCTCAAAGACAACCGTCTCGCCTTCTCGTTCGACCTCCGATATACTTTTGCCCATGAAGCAATCCTCAGTTCTCAGTCCTCAGCACTTTCCTGACTGGACGCAGATCGACGACGTGCTGCTCGATATGGACGGCACGTTACTCGACCGCCATTTCGATAACTTCTTTTTCGAGGAGGAGCTGCCGCGTCGATATGCCATGCTTCACGCCATCCCGTTTGAGGAGGCTCGCGATCGCCTGATGGCGATGTACCGGTCAGTCGAAGGCGAACTGGCGTGGACGGATCTCAATTACTGGACGAAGCGGGTCGGCCTCGACGTGGTGGCGATGCACAAGGAACTCGATCACATGATCGGTTTTCTGCCTGGTGCCGAGGAATTTTTACGCCACCTTCGGCAACTCGGGAAGCCTGTGACCATCGTGACAAACGCCCATTCTACCGGTGTATCGGTCAAAGTCTCCAAGACTGGGCTGGATCGGTACGTCAACCGGATTGTAGACGCGTTTGAAGTCGGCTATCTCAAGATGCGGCCGGAGTATTGGCCGAACTGTCAGCGCTTGTTGGGGTTCGATCCGTCGAGATCCCTGTTTATGGATGACGATGAGGGCTGTCTGATGGCTGCGAAAGCGTTCGGCGTGGCCCACCTGGTACACAGCGCCAAGTCGAGTTCGCAATTACCGCCATCTCCACTTCCCCAGTTTCTCTCCGTGGCCGGATTTGCACCGCTTCTCAATGGCCGGTCACCAGCCTAATGCTGTCTGGTTGCCGTGCCTCGGTACATCTCACCAGCCAATCTGGGCACACCCTGCATGCTGAATCGATCAAGGTGAGCGATTGATAGGCCGGACTGGGTAATCAGTCCATCAATCTGCCGGTTCAGGTGACATCCACAACCCATTACATTTTGAATCGGATTCAACCGGTCCTGCCATGCGGCGATCTTCTGGTCCTCGCTGCGCCCATGTTCCAGGAATAGAAAATGTCCTTCAGACTTGAGCACCCGCGCTACTTCCTGTAACGCTTGCACGGGATCGGGAATCGTACAGAGCGTCCAGGTGCTGACGACATAATCGAAATGTCGATCCGGAAACGGCAGGTTCTCAGCTGTGACATGGGTGGTCTGGATCGGATACGGCGCCGCAGCCATGCGGCGAGCAACCTTGGCTGGGAGCAGAGTCGCCGGATCAACGATGGAAAGGCGAGTGATCGTGGTCGGGTAATGGCGGAGATTGAGGCCCGTGCCGAACCCGATCTCTAGGACTTCTCCAGAAGCCAGCTGCAACAACGCTTCGCGCAGTTGCGAGAATGCCGGTCGAGCCATCACCCAATCCATCAGTCGCGGAAAGATCTGAGTCGCGTACAGTCCCATCTACTCCTTCGGGGTAGCCCCCTCGACTTTCGCAGAATAGCCAGCATGCCTGCCGAGGCCGTAGTCTGCAAGCAGTAATGCGTTCGGCCATCCAAGGAGATATCTCGATGAATATTAACATCGGAAACGAACTGCGATGGTCCAAGAGCAGGGTTCTCGGTATGGCGATTGCCTTAGGCCTCGTCTCGGCGCTTCCGGCTTTCGCCGAGACCTATGTCGCTGGCATGGTCGGGGCGACCCTCGCCCCAGATACTGTACGTGGGCGGGTGAACGATCCAAGTTTCGTCGGCCTTCCCGAGGGTACCTCCATTTCGAACGTCCAGTTAAATAGCTCGATCATGTATGGTGCCAAGGTCGGACATTACTTCAACTCGATACCGTGGTTGGGCGTGGAACTTGAGGCTTTCGTCACGACTCCCCATCGGCCCGCCCAGCGCTTGACTCTGAACGCCCCTGGAATCGGCACGATTCAGCAGGACGAGCCGGGAGCAACCAATCGAATCGTGGTCGTGTCGCCCCTCATCATGGTGCGGTACCAAGCCGGGGCGTTCGAGCCCTATGCTGGAGTCGGTCCGGGGGTGTTCTTTCTCCATCAGGAGCAGCTCACCGCCTCGGGCAGTCCGTCGAACTACTCGCAATCGAACACGGGATACGGCCTCAATACCCAAGTCGGTCTTCGCTATCGGCTGACGGGACATGTCTCGATGTTCGGCGAATGGAAATACAACTACGGTCGCATTGATCTGGCCGGGCAAGCCAATGTGAATCACTTTGGCATCAATGCTCTCTCTCAACTCCACCACTTTGTCTTCGGGGTTGGGTATCACTTCTAGACCTGCTCGAATATCCGGTGGCTGACCACGACTCTGGTCAGCCGGCCGGTTTCTTACTGGGCGTCTTTCCTCATTCCGCATTCTTGTTGCTCCATACGGTCTATGATACAGTCCTCTGTCCTTGTGCGGGTCTGTAAGCCCGTCGATCATACATATCCTCTGGATCATGAGTAAGACCTACGACCATCACGCCATCGAAGCGAAGTGGCAGGCTTATTGGGAACAGCACCGCCCATTTAAAGCCTCCGATGACCTCTCGAGGCCAAAGTTCTATTGCCTGGATATGTTTCCCTACCCGTCCGGATCAGGGCTCCATGTCGGGCATTTGGAAGGGTACACGGCGACCGATATCGTCTCTCGATATAAACGGATGCGTGGGTTCAACGTTCTGCATCCGATGGGTTGGGATGCGTTTGGTTTGCCAGCTGAACAGTACGCGGTGAAAACAGGGATTCATCCCGCGATCACCACGGCCCAAAACATCGCCACCTTTAAGCGCCAGATGAAGCGTGTGGGGCTCTCGTATGACTGGGAGCGAGAACTCAGCACCACTGACCCGCAGTACTATCGGTGGACGCAATGGATTTTCCTAAAGCTCTTTGAACGAGGCTTGGCCTACGTGGCGGAAGTCCCTGTGAACTGGTGTCCGGCGCTCGGCACGGTGCTGGCCAATGAAGAAATCGTCGATGGCAAGAGCGAAGTGGGCGGCTTCGATGTGATTCGCAAGCCGATGCGTCAATGGGTGCTCAAGATCACGGCCTATGCTGATCGGTTGCTTGAAGACTTGACACTGGTCGACTGGCCTCCCAGTACGTTGGAGATGCAAAAGAATTGGATTGGCCGTTCGATCGGCGCGGAGGTCGATTTTGTTCTGGCAGATCAGAACGGCGCGGTTCGAGTGTTCACGACCAGACCGGACACGCTGTTCGGCGCGACCTATATGGTTTTGGCGCCTGAACATCCGCTGGTGGATGTGATCACGAGCGTGGAACAGAAAGAGCCGGTTGCAGCCTATCGGAAGGCGGCGGCGAAAAAGAGTGATCTGCAAAGGCAAGAGCTCGGAAAAGAAAAGACCGGTGTCTTCACCGGCGGCTATGCGATCAATCCAGTGAATCAGGAACGGTTGCCGATTTGGATCGCAGACTATGTACTGATGAGTTATGGAACAGGCGCCATCATGGCGGTGCCGGCGCATGACGAGCGAGACTGGGCGTTCGCGCAACAATACGCGTTGTCGATTCGTGAGGTTATTTCCGGCGGGAATGTTCAGGAAGCGGCCTTCACTGATACGGATCGCGGGAAGGTCGTGAATTCGTCCACGGGCGATGGCACGTTCTCACTCAACGGTCTCACGTCTTCCGAGGCGATTCCGAAGATCACCGATTGGTTGGCCAAGCAAGGGCAGGGCACGCGAGCGGTCAACTACAAACTCCGGGACTGGCTCTTTGCCCGCCAGCGCTATTGGGGGGAGCCGTTTCCAATTGTGTGGGTGGACGGAGAAGCGCGTCCGCTTCCGGAAGAGCAACTTCCCCTGGTGTTGCCGGAATCCAACAACTTTAAACCGTCCGGCACAGGAGAGAGTCCATTGGCGAACTTGGACCAGTGGCTTGTCACCACCGATCCCACTACCAACAAACCGGCTCGGCGCGAGACCAACACCATGCCGCAGTGGGCCGGATCTTGCTGGTACTACCTGCGATTTATCGATCCTAAGAACGCAACACAGCTCGTTGACCCTGAAAAAGAGCGCTATTGGATGCCTGTAGACCTGTACATCGGGGGCAGCGAACATGCCGTCCTGCATCTTCTGTATGCTCGGTTCTGGCATAAAGTTCTGTTCGATATCGGCGTCGTGAGCACTTCTGAGCCATTCAGGAAATTAGTACATCAGGGCATCGTCTTGGGAGAAGACAATCAGAAGATGTCGAAGTCGCGGGGAAACGTGGTGAACCCGGACGACATGATCGATCAGTTCGGCGCAGATGCCGTGCGGCTCTATGAAATGTTCATGGGACCACTCGAAGCGATGAAACCCTGGAGTACCAGAGGTGTGGAAGGCGTGACCCGTTTCTTGGAACGAGTCTGGCGGCTGATGGTCGATGAACAAGGCCGGCTCTCACACGCCGTCGTCTTAGCTGAACCGAGCCTTGATCACCAACGGTTGCTTCATCAAACCATCAAGAAGGTTACTGAGGACATCGAGGCTCTCCGGTTCAACACGGCGATCTCGCAGATGATGATTTTCACGAATGAGATGACGAAGGCGCAGCAACGGTCTCGATCGGTGATCGAGCCGTTCGTCTTGCTGCTCTCGCCGTTCGCGCCGCATGTTGCCGAGGAACTCTGGGACTTGCTGGGACACCAACCCAGTGTGTCACAACAGCCTTGGCCGACCTTCGATCCAGCGATGACGCTGAGTGAGCGCATGATCATCCCGGTTCAGGTCAATGGTCGGCTTCGGGCGAAGATCGATGTTCCCGTAGGCACGTCGCGTGATGAGATCGAACGACTGGCTCGCGCAGAGGCGGCGGAGTGGATCCAAGGTAAAGAATCAAAAAAGGTGATCTACGTCGAAAAGAAGTTGCTTAACTTCGTTGTGTGAGGACATGCGTGGTTCGCGCACTCGATACGCAGGACTCCGTACACCGCTCTCGGCCATTGGGTGCCTCACGGTGATGACTCTGTTGACCGCCTGTGGGTATCAGTTTCGAGTGGAGGGAGCTGGCCCAACTATTGGAGGAGCCTCTGCGACCGCTTCCCAAGAGCCTCCGCCGCGCCTCATCATCCGGACATTGATCAACGGTAGCTTCGAGCCGAATCTTGAAACGCGATACACCAACTATCTCCGCGAAGAGTTTTCTGCCGGCAGCGGGGCGCAGGTCGTGTCTGATTCTGAAGCGGCGGATCTTGTGTTATCCGGGCAAATCCTGTCGGTGATCGTGCCGACGCTCAGTTTTTCGTCGACGGCAACGTTGGAAAGCAGGACTGAGGTGGTCGTCTTGGCTCGGGTTGAAGACGCACGGTCAAGAAAAGTGGTCTGGAGCCAAGTCGTCAAAGGGGCGTCGGAGTTCTTCATTACGCCCGATCTCCAGTTTAATCGGGCGCTGCAGAATCGCGCGGTTGAGCAGGCGGGACGCATTGTGGCGGCCGATCTGGCGGCGCGCTTTTTGTTACAGCTCGAGATGGGAGCGCTCACGAAGCAAGCGTCTGCGCCGGCTTCTGTGTCTCACTAAGATCGAAGGTCTGGATCAATGGCATCGACCATAAGCCCTGTGCAATTAGAGGCGGCGCTGAAACAGCAGGCACCCGGGTCTCTGTACCTCATCGTGGGGGAAGAAGACCTTCTGCGGGATTCTGCGCTTGCTGCCATCAAGCGCGCGGCCCTTGGCAGCGAAGGAGATGAATTCAATTACGAACTGTTTTATGGAGATGACGCGAGTGGGACCGATATTCGGAACAGTGTGGCGGTTGTGCCGGTCTTCGCGGAGCGTCGCGTCGTCGTGGTGAAGGCGGCGGAAAAACTGACCGCTCGAGAAAGCGAGCCGCTGCTCGACAGTGTGAATAATCCGGTGGACTCCACGACGCTGGTGTTCGTGAGCCCGAAGCTGGATGGTCGGTTGAAATTTTCACAAGCCCTGGCGCGCGCGGCATGCATGGTCGATTGCTCACCCCTCCGCGAGGCGCAGCTGCCTTCTTGGATTGCCCGTGAAGCGGAACGGGTCGGGCTTCGCTTAGAGGAAGCAGCGGCCTACGTGCTGCAGGAGGCTTGCGGCGCATCACTCTATGGCTTACGGAGAGAACTGGAGAAGCTGGCGTCCTATGTGCCTGCCGATCGGGCGGTGACCGCCGCCGATGTGCATCTGTTGCGTGGGATGGAGCCGGGAGCCTCTGTGTTCGACTTGACGTTGGCTATCGCGGAGGGTCGCCGTGGACAGGCGCTTTCCATTGTGGCGCGGAATCTAGAAGCAGGAGAAGCCCCGCTTCGGATCCTTGGCTCGCTTGCGTGGCAGTATCGCCGTCTCTGGAAGATCAAAGAGTTGCTGGCCAATGGCGGTCGTGAAAGTGAGGCGGCGAGGAGCTTGCGCATGGACCCGTTGAAGGTCCGCTCCTTTCTCGATGGGTTTTCCGAGCGACATCTCGAAGCCGCGCTAGGCCTCTTTCTGGAGACCGATGGGAGGCTGAAAGGGGGCAGCGGCAGCCGGCCCAGAATGGTGCTGGAGCGTCTGCTGTTGAAGCTGTGCGAAGATACCGTAAGTACACACGGTGAACCGCCGAATCGTCCTCCGGCGTCACCGAAGCGGGTTCCTGGACGGGTGCTGTCGAACGTCCGGACGATTAAGAGCCGGACAGCCCGTTGACGTGCAACGCCAGGCGAGAAATTCGGCGAGATGCGGTATTGGGATGAAGCGCACCTTTCGAAACGGCTTTCCCGATCGCCGAGGTGGCTTCCAGCAAGGTGGTTTTGGCCTCGTCAGCCTTCTTCCCGGCTACGGCGGACTGAACCTTCTTGATGATCGTCTTCACCGCGTTCATCGTGGCCCGGTTCCGCTCATGCCGTCGCTCAGCTTGACGCGCACGTCGAATCGTCGATTTATGAATCTGAGGCATCGATCACTCCTGTGAAAAATAAAGTGACTAGTATCATAGTATCTCGCCGGCCGTCAAGGATCGGCACTCAAGAAGGAGTACGAGTATGGTGAAGACTGCGGCACGTGACCGACTTATCTTTGCATTGGATGTGCCCTCAGCGGCGGAAGCAGACCGGCTCTTAGACCGGCTCCAGGGGCATATTTCGTTCGTCAAGGTCGGCCTTGAGCTCTACACCGCAGCAGGCCCCGAGATGGTGAAGCGGATTGTGGAGCGGGGCATGCGGGTGTTTCTTGACCTCAAATTTCTCGACATCGAAGAGACAGTTCGCCGTGCGACAAGTCGGGTTGCGGACATGGGAGTGGAGTTTTTAACCATCCACGCGAACCGCAAGGCGCTCATGGCGGCCGTGCAAGGGCGGGAGGGTTCGGCACTGAAGCTGCTCGCCGTGACCGTGCTGACAAACTTCGACAGTCAGGACCTCCGGGAAATGGGGATACAGCGGACGGTCCAAGATCTGGTCACGGCCAGGGCAGCGCTCGCCTCAGAAGTCGGCTGCGACGGGGTGGTGGCCTCCGGTGAAGAAGCAGCGGCTATCCGACAGAAAGTCGGGCCAGACTTTGTGGTTGTTACGCCGGGAGTCCGGCCAGCCGGCAAGGGAGTCGACGACCATGCACGGGCCACGACGCCCACGCAGACGATCGCGTCCGGCGCAGATTATCTTGTGATCGGTCGGCCTATTCGCGATGCGGAAGACCCGGCAGCAACGGTGGCGGCCATCACCGCAGAGATGCAGGCGGCCTTTGATGCACGAGGGTAGGCATCATCGGTCAATCGTCGACGGTGGGAGGTAATGTGGAGCTCCAACCGTCGATCACCGCGTGACTCTTGACGGTTGGCGACATGCCCTAGCGGGTTGCGGCCACTCCAGTGTCTTTGCTAAGATCGCCCTTTACCGCATCAATTGCATTCTGCGCATTTCCCTTCATGGTGGGTGTAGCTCAGTTGGTTAGAGCGCCGGATTGTGGATCCGGAGGTCGCGGGTTCGAAACCCGTCATCCACCCCATACCCCTTCCCCATAACTGCTGGTGGCATCAGCTGATTTGAAGATACGGGTCTGGCGAACGTCGCCGCTGGTTGCGCCGGGGTTGCAGAATTGGGCAGTAACACGGGCGTATCGAGTCGGTCGACGGCTTGCTTATTCCCACCAGGAATCAGATGGCCGTAGAGGTCCACGGTTACCTGAATGGAGCTATGGCCCATCTGATCTTTCACATAGACCGGGCTTTCGCCGTTCTGCAGGAGAAGTGATGCAAATGAATGGCGCAGGTCATGGAATCGGACTTGTCGCACGCCCGCACCTTTCAACAGACGGAAGAATTTCAGGCGGATCCGGTTCTGATTCAGTGGCTGGCCCTGCTCGTTACAGAAGACCCATGGGGGGACTTCCTTCCATCCACGTGTGGCCGCTTCAAACTGCCGATCAAGTTGCAGTGTTTCCAAGGTAGCGGTCAGTTCACGTGACAGGTCCACGCGTCGAGATTCGCCGCTCTTGGGGGTAGTCATCTTGCCATGTGTGAAGTTCCGACGGACCTCTACAAAACGCCCGGCGAAACTGATGTCCTCCCACTGAAGGGCCAGGAGCTCGCCTTGCCGTAATCCGGTGCGGGCTGCACAGAGGAACGCAGGATAGAGTGTCGGCGCAACGGTTTTCGTATGGGCCAAGAAGAGCGCGAGCTCTTCGCGGTTCAGGGGGTTGATTGAACGGCGTTTGCTGATCTTCGGCAGAAACTTGCCCGGTCTCAACGCTGGATTGGCGGTGATGAGGTTGTCCTCAATCGCATGACTGAAGAGGCTGCTTAACGTGCGGATGATGTTCTGCACGGTCTTTGCCGACAAGCCACGTTGCAGGCAGCCGACCGCGAAGGCCTTCACCTTCTCTCGCGTAATCTGCTGGAGATCCTGTCCGCGAAAGACCGGGAAGACGTAGCGGTCAAAGATCTTCGGTAGTCGGCATGTGTGGTGTGTTTGCGGGTCTGTTCGATCCGTTCGAGAAATGTCTCGACGTAGACGTCCAGGGTCATGCTGGTCTGTGGGCGGTCGAACGCTGTTTGCCCCAGCGCCAGCCTGGCTTGAATTTGTTGAACCGCCTGTTTCGCGGCCTTCTTCCCCACCGCTCCCGTGCCAATCCGCTTGGCCTTGCGGGTGCCGTGGTGGTTGATGAAAATCCACCACGCCCCTTTCCACTCTCGAATCGTGACGCCCATAGGACGCATAGTGTGTTTGACTCCCTTTCCCTGTGTCAAGCGCTCCGCTTCGCCGGTCGTATGTGAGCGACAACAGAATCAACGATATCGTTCAGTCCGTCTGCCGAATTGACAACGTGCGAGCTCGACAGCCAGCGGTCGAACTCTTCTCGCTTCACCAGAATCTTTCCTTCGATCCGGTAGTGTGGCAGTGGACGCACGCGGTCCACGAGGCGATCCCTCAGCCATCGGACTGAGCATGAAGAGTAGGCCGCCAGTGCCCTGAGATCGAAATACCCTGGCTCGAAGAGGTCACCCAGCATCACAGCCCCTTGTTAAGATCCTCGCACCACACGAGCGAGTCTGTGCCGTCATGTCGTTTGCGTAGGACAGGAGACGCAGAAAGCGCATGGCATGGTGGCACTTATGAGAGGGTTCAGAATTTTTGACCATACCGAAAAGGTAGGGGAGGCTGCGGGAGGGGATTCGGCAGGCGCGCATATGAAGCACCGCGTCCGGAGACGCCGTGCCAGGTGGAGTCAGGCACCGTCGTGTCGCACGATGCGACGCGACCGTGCGGAGACGGTTGACGACGACGGGGACGTGCCTTCAGTCAATCAACCGGCTGGCAGTGAATCGCCACACCCTCACGCGAATGCTGAGGCAGCGTGGGCACGTGGGTTACGAGGCCTGTTTCATGCTCTCGATCCCACGGAGAATGAAGACCCGCATGAGGACCTGATAGGGAATGCCTTGGTGGGTTGCCAGCGCCTTCAGTTCTTTGAGGGTGCGCTCGTCGAGGGCCACACTCGTCGGTTTCTTCCTCGCCGTCTTGTAGCGTCGCATGGCCGCGAGCACATGCTCGGGCGCGAGGTCAAACGGGCCTTTATAGGTCGGGGAAGATTTCACGCGCCATCGTGGCATATTGGCTTCGCTCCTTTCGATGCGCCGGCCGGGCGCTGATCACGCGGACCTTGCTGCCTCGGAAGGTAAAGGCGACCTGCAGCACACGTCCACGGTCTGACTGCCCGACGAGTCCCAGACGCAGTTCGTTGACGACGGGGCTGGTCTGTATGCCGAGCGGGACGGCTCGTTTGAGCCGAAACACGCTCTCCACCTCGTCAGTGGTCACGTCGTGCTTGGTCCTACTCTTGGTACGGTTGCCCTGGTCCCATTCGAACGCGAACGTCGTCGTGTCCAAGATCCAGATCAACAACCATTCAACAAACAGCCATGTCGCCATACGCCACTATCGAGCCACTATCTTAACACTATCCTATGAAAGGTGCCAGGGATCCCACGCACGCGCCGTGCCGCGTGGAATCGGGCACCGTCGTGCCGCGCGACGCGACGCGACCGTGCTTCGCCCATCAGGGGGTGTGGCACGCCCGTGGCAGCCGCGCCACCGCGGACGGTGTCACGGGTGCAGTCGTGCGTAGCCACAGATTGAGAAGATGTGTTGCGCCCCCAGCGTCGGTGAAGGGCGCAACACGGTATTGGTGAGAAGAGGTCGGTGTGCAGATCCGGTGTCCGAGTCCGTTCATGAACGGTTCGGCTTTTCAGTGAGGATCGAGGGGTAGAGTGACAGACAGCATCACGGAGACGAGGACCAGCGAGCCTCGCATTGTTTGAGAACGTATGTTGGGGGGTTAGGCCAAACGACGCGTCCGGGTGACTCGCCTGTGCGTGGGAGGCTGTAATTCGACGCGGACCGGTCGCCCCAGCGCCGCCGCCATATTCACCAGCGCATCTAAAGAAAAGCGAGAGATCCGTCCGCGGAGCAGATCATTCATTCGCGGCTGTGTCACCCCGCATGTGGCGCCTGCTTCCTGCTGCGTCCACCCGTTCGTCTCGATGACCTCGGTGATCTGCCGCATGAGTGTAGCGCGCGCACGCAAGTTCGCCGCCTGTTCGGGCGTATCAGCCAACGCGTCCCACACACTCTTGAAACTGTGGATCGTCTTAGTCATGTTTCCCTCGCTTGAGTTCAGCGTACCGTGTCCTAGCTTGCTCAAGGTCACGTGCACTCGTCGCCCGGCTTTTCTTCTGAAACGCATGGAGCACGTACACCGCTTCGGCGAACCGAGCCACGTAGAGCATGCGATAGATGCCGGAGTCATCCCAGACCCGTAGTTCTTCGACACCCTTTCCAACGGACGGCATCGGTTTGAAATCGGTTGGCTGCTTGCCGTACTGGACTTGCTCGAGTTGGTACCCCACATCATGTCGAACGTCTTCCGGAAACTGTCGGAGACACTCCAGCGAGTTTCCAAGAAAGCGCAGCGGTTTCACGGATTAAATATACCAGTTTGGATATACGACGGCAAGCCCACGCAGACCCTGACTGTGGTGATTGCCGTCGCAGTAGCGAGTACGTGTGCACCCCCTTCGTTCGAACGTATTATCCTAAATGGGTCTTCGTGAAGTCGTGTGGGTCATTTTTCACGTTTTTCAGATCGCAGGAAGGATGCAGGTGAGGACTTTCAACCGCAGGTACTCTTCATCCTTCAGTCCATACGCCCTGCGCTGGATGACGCGAATCTTGTTGTTCACGCCTTCAACGAAACCGAGCGACAGCTTGTTCTCCACTTTGCAGAACGCAGCAATCCCATCCCAATGACGCTCAATCATTGCCGCAAATTTCTCGTAGGGCTTGAGCCGCTGCCACTGGAGACCGGTCTTCCAGTTCTCGAAAAACTTGCTCGCCCACGCCGCGCTT
>Ga0224500_10000500_pt1 | contig 26606 bp, 24 predicted proteins | sample SF_Oct11_sed_USG_FD_168126 | JGI IMG/M metagenome (GOLD analysis project Ga0224500, IMG submission 168126) | Sediment microbial communities from San Francisco Bay, California, United States - SF_Oct11_sed_USGS_4_1 | ecosystem: Environmental > Aquatic > Marine > Sediment | place: USA: California... | reverse complement strand
AGATCTATGATCGCCATGTCGCACGGTTCCATGCGGCAGACAAACAGGATCCACTGGAAATCGCGCGTGATGTACACACAGTGATGGACGAGGTGATCATGCGTGATCGCGCTAAAGACCCGGACAGTCGCAACATTCAGTGCAGCAAGGGCTGCAGTCATTGCTGTCATGAGGCCGTCGAAATCTGGCCGCACGAAGCGGCGCTGCTGGTCAGTGTTGCGCACGAAAACGGCGTGGCGCTGGATCAGGCTCGTCTGGAACGACAGTGCCGATACACGGTAGATACCTGGCGGCAGCAGCCGCGGGCCGACAAGGCGTGCACGTTTCTGGGTGTCGACAACGCCTGCACGGTTTACGAGGTCCGCCCCAACGCTTGTCGCAAGCTGCAGGTGGTGACCGACCCTGCGTTATGCGATGCGTCGGATCACAAACCGGACAGCGTTGGTCGCTGGTTCAGCTGGGAAGCCGAGTTGATGGAATCCGCGGCGCTGGAAGTGTTTGGCGCTGCGTTGATGCCGGAATCACTGCTGCACGCATTGACGGCGCAGGAAGCGGCGCGCTGATTGCAGGTGAAAATCGGGGGATCACCGGCTGACCGTCACCGCACTTATGACTATGTTCCGGCGGCTGACTTGACCCTGTCGCGCGGCATCGCTAAACTTCAATCCCGATAGTTTTTGTCAAGTTTAGGAGTTGCAGTCATGTCTGTTCAGGAAACCATCAAGAATCAGGTTACGGGCCACAAGGTCGTGCTTTATATGAAGGGCTCGCCGGATTTTCCGCAGTGCGGTTTTTCGGCGAACGCGGTCAAGATCCTGCGCGCCTGTGGCGTCAATGAAATGTTTACGGTCAACGTGCTTGAAGATCCGGAAATCCGCCAGGGGATCAAGCAATACGCCAACTGGCCGACCATTCCGCAACTGTACGTCAATGGTGAGTTCGTCGGCGGGTCCGACATCGTGTCCGAGATGTACCAAAGCGGTGAGCTGCAGAAAATTCTGCAGCCCTGAAAGACCGCGAACCCCGAGAAAAGCCGGCTTATGCCGGCTTTTTGTTTTTAAGCCAACAGGAAATCATAGGCTTCCTGCACCATGAGTACGATGGCGATGGCAAACAGCATGCGGCGCATCCATATCCGGTAGGTTTCGCCGTCGATGCGACTGCGGGTCCTGGTGCCGATCAGACAGGTTGCGGTGGCGATCACGGCCAGTGGCAAAGTGATCAACCATTGGCTTGGCGATGCGATGCCGCCGGCGACCAGGGTGACAAACTGGGTGCACTTGCCGACAAAAAAACTGATGTTCATCGCCGGCACCAGCATCAGGGGCGGCAGACTGATGTTGAGGTAATAGATGATAAGCGGCGGCGCAGCGATATTCGCAGTGCTTTCAAATAGGCCGGCAAGCAGTCCACAGCCGACGCCTGAAATCCTGTGATGTCGTTTCATCAGCGGCCATTCCAAATGACCCAGGCGCAGCATCCCCAGATAAACCAGAATCACGCCGGCGAGCAGTAGCGCGTAAGGAAACTGCGGAAACAGCACGAACAGCTGTGCGCCGATGGCTGCACCGGGCAGGCCGCAGAGGGGTATCCACCAGAACCTGCGCAGGACGATGCCGAAGTCGGGGCTTTTTGCCAGAGTGACGATGACCGTGGCGAGACACGGCAGCAATATGGTGACCACAGCAAACTGCATGTTGGTCACGGCGGCAATCAGCGGCGTGGCGATCATCGGGAATCCCATGCCCAGCGCGCCTTGCACCCAGCCGCAGAACATGATCACGATTACGACGTACGTGATCAGCCAGGGCGAGAGCGTGTCGATGCCGAGCATGGGGAGCCGCCTTTACGCGGCGATGCGACCGGCGCGCGTCAATGCAAGCGCGACCACTTCGGCTATATGCAGGGCATTGCGATCGGTCAACTGGGCAATCTGCTCGCGGCAGCTGTAGCCGCTGGCAATGATCATGGTGTGTTCATCGGCGGCACGTACTGCGGGCAGCAACGCGGCTTCTCCCGTCTTCACCGAAATTTCGTAGTGTTCCGGGTTGAAGCCGAATGCCCCGGCCATGCCGCAACAGCCGGACTCGGCCGTGCGGGCGCGTATGCCCAGACGCTTCAGCAAGGCCAATTCGGACGCCATGCCGAATACGGATTTCTGATGGCAGTGCCCGTGCACCAGCGCATCACCCCCAAGCTGCGGCGGATCCCAGTCGGTGATGCTCATCAGGAAATCGCTGAACAGATGCACCTGCAGGCTCATTTTCCTGGCCAACGCATTTTCGGGAAAAAAATTCAGCAGTTCATCGCGGAACACCGACAGGCAGGCCGGCTCGAGGCCGATGATCGGTACGCCGGCGCGGATGTCGGGTTCCAGCACATCCAGAATTTCCCGGAGGTGGGCGCGCGCACTGTCGAGCATGCCGAAATCATAGAGCGGCCGGCCGCAACACAGATGTCGTTCGGGGAGGGTAACGGTATAGCCCAGCGTTTCCAGGACTTCGACCGCCGCGGCAGCCGAACCCGGCTGGAAGTGATTGTTGAACGTGTCCGCCCACAGAATGACGCGGCCGCGGTTTGTGCCGGCCGGCGGTGCGGGACTGCGCCGCTGGAACCACGTGCGGAAGGTGCGGCGGGCGAACTTCGGGATAGCGCGTTGCTGCGCGATGCCGCCCGCAAACTTGAGCAGCGCGGACAGCCCCGGCGTGGCGGCCAGCAGGTTCACGATGCGTGGTGCGAGCGCGGCCCATCTTGCCCAGTGACCGATCAGTCCCATCGTATAGGCCTGCACCGGACGCAGTTTCCCTTGATAGTGATGATGCAGGAACTCGGCTTTGTACGCGGCCATGTCGGTATGCGTAGGGCAATCGGACCGGCAGCCCTTGCAGGCGAGGCAGAGATCGAGGGCTTCGCGGACCTCCTCGCTTTGCCAGCCGTCACGGATGATCTCGCCGCGGAGCATTTCACCCAGCAGGCGGGCGCGGCCACGTGTGGAATAGCGCTCTTCGCGCGTCGCGCGATAACTGGGGCACATTACGCCGCCGGCGTGCGCGCGGCATTTGCCCATGCCGACGCAGCGTTCAATCGCGCGGTTGAAGCCGTTGCCTTCGCGGCTGGTGAACGCAAACGCAGTTGCCGGACGCAGCGGCTGATAGTCGGGACCGTATTTGAGGTTTTCGTCAGCCCGGTAGGGGTCGATGACCTTGCCCGGGTTCATGCGGTTGTCCGGATCCCAGATGGCCTTGAATTCGCGGAACGCCTGCATCAGCTCCTCGCCGTACATCACCGGCAGGAATTCCGCCTTGGCCTGACCGTCGCCGTGCTCGCCGGAGAGTGACCCGCCGTATTTGACGACGAGTTCGGCGGCGGCCCGCAGGAAGTCGCGCCAGGTGCGAATGCCCTCCGCCGAGCGGGTGTCGAAGGTGATGCGGGCGTGGATGCAGCCGTCACCGAAATGACCGTAGAGCGAGGTTTCATAACCATGACGGTCGACCAGCGCCTGGAATTCGCGCAGATAGTCGCCCAGCCGCAGCGGATCGACCGCAGCATCCTCCCAGCCCACGACGGGGTCGGGCTGATCCGCATGGATCGTCAGCGCGGTCGCTGATGCTGCAGTCTCGCGGATGGTCCAGATACGTTCGCACATGGCCGGGTCGGTGATCAGCCATGATGACGGGGCTCCCGCCCTGCCGGCGTAGTGTTCTACCAGCGCTGTGGCCTGCGCGCTCGCAGCCTGCACGGTCTCGGCGCCGAATTCAATCATGATCCACGCGTTGCCCTGAGGCAGCAACGCGATGTCCTCACCACGCAAGCCGCGTTCGCGCAATCCCCCGATGATGCGTTCGTCGAGCCCTTCGGTGGCGATGGGTTTGAACGGCAGTATGTCGGGAACGGCGTCGCCGGCAAGATAGATGTCGGGAAAGCCCAGCACCAGCAGAACCCGCTGCTGCGGGCTGTGCACCAGACGGGCTTGCGCACCCAGCGTGAATACGCAGGTGCCCTCGGTGCCCACCAGCGCGCGTGCGACGTTAAATCCGTTTTCCGGCAACAGCTGGTCGAGGTTGTAGCCGGAGACGCGGCGCTTGATTTTCGGGAACCGTGCGCGGATCAGATCGGCATACCGGTCACGCAGCGTACGCAGCCGGCTGTATATCTCGCCGCGGCGCCCGCCGGCGCGGATGATGCGCACCAGGTCGTCTTCGCTGGTCGGGCCTACGGTCAGCCGCAGCCCGTCGTAAGTCAAAATGTCCAGCGTTTCGATATTGTCGACGGTCTTGCCGGCCATGACCGAGTGCGCGCCGCAGGAATTATTGCCGATCATTCCACCGAGCGTGCAGCGACTGTGTGTCGCCGGATCCGGACCGAAGGTCAAACCGTGTTTTTCTGCGGCATCGCGCAACGTGTCGCATACCGTTCCCGGTTCGACGCGTGCACTCATGCCGGCCGGATCGATTTCGAGCACACGATTCAGATACTTCGAGGTGTCGATGACCACCGCGATATTGACGCACTGGCCGTTCTGGGAAGTGCCGCCGCCGCGCGGCAGCACCGGGACACCGTGTTCCCGGCAAATATCCATGGTTTCGATGACGTCCTCGACGTCGCGCGGCACGACGACCCCGATGGGGATCTGGCGATAGTTCGAGGCATCCGCCGAATAGACGGCGCGGGCGCCCGCGTCGAAGCGGACTTCACCCTTGATGCTGCGGCTCAGATGCCGGGCAAGCGCGGCGGGATCGGCGACTGCGGTCAGCGGTCGATGGCCATCAACAGGGGCGTTCAAATGGACTCCGGGATTAACGACAGGTCGCGGCACGAGGCTGCGGAGGCCCGATTGTAGCTTGACCTGCTGACCCCTAGAAAATACTCTTAAAAACAATAACTTGCGCCAACTCTTTTCGCGGGTGAATGAGGCATAATACTCAATAAAAACAATTGCTTAAGCACCTTTGTGCAAGCGTTTGCAACGAGTGTGCGTGCGGCGTATCATGCAAGGCCGCCGGATGTGCTGCTAGTCCGGTCAGGATCCGTTCTCAATGTCTTTGCGCTTGTCTGCAGCCCTCAGGTGCGGCAAGCATTAATCCGGAGGAAAGTAACCATGAATACCATGGCCGATACCAAGAACATTGCCAAAACACAGGCCGCGAGCGGCAAGGTGCGCATGACGCCGTCCGAGGCTTTTGTCGAAACACTGGTGGCGCAAGGCGTAAAGGACACGTTCGGTATCGTCGGTTCGGCCTACATGGATGCGCATGATCTGTTTCCGCTCGCCGGTATCCGGTTTCTGTCGGTGGCGCATGAGCAGAATGCCGCGCACATGGCCGATGGTTATTCACGGGTGACGGGCAAGCACGGTGTGTGCATCGCCCAGAACGGCCCCGGGATCACCAACTTTGTCACCGGCATCGCGGCGGCGTACTGGGCGCATTCGCCGGTGGTCTGCGTGACGCCGGAATCGGGCAGCCTGTCGATGGGGCTGGGCGGGTTCCAGGAAACCGAACAGATGCCCATATTCTCCAAGATCACCAAATGGCAGGTGCACGTAAACTCGCCGCTGCGCATTGCCGAACTGACCGGACGTGCGTTTGACATTGCGATGGCCGAGCGCGGACCGGTGCAGATCAATATTCCGCGCGACTATTTTTACGGCGAAGGCGAGTATGAAATTCCGCAGCCGCACAAGCTCGAGCGTTCCGCGGGCGGGCCGGAGTCTCTCGATGCCGCGGCCAAGATGCTCGCCAAGGCCAAGTTTCCGGTGATCCTGTCGGGTGGCGGCGTGATCATGGCCAACGGCATCAAGGAATGCGCGGCACTCGCAGACTATCTGACCGCGCCGGTGGTCAACTCCTATCTGCACAACGATTCCTTCCCGGCGAGCCATCCGCTGTGCTGCGGTCCGCTCGGTTATCAGGGTTCGAAGGCAGCGATGAACATCATTGCCAAAGCGGACGTAGTGCTGGCGCTGGGTTCGCGCCTCGGCCCCTTCGGCACGCTGCCGCAGCACGGGCTGGATTACTGGCCGAAAAACGCCAAGATCATCCAGGTCGATGCGGATTCGCGCATGCTCGGCCTGGTCAAGAAAACCACGGTCGGCATCTGCGGCGATGCGCGGCAGGCGGCGATTGCGCTGCTCGAGCGCGTAAAGGCGATTGCCAAATTCACGCCGAACAAGGCGCGCCTGGCCGAGGTGCAGAAGGCGAAAAAGGCGTGGGTCGAGGAACTCGACAAGTGGGCCTCGCCGAATACCAAGACCCGCATCGGGCCGCGGCAGGCGCTTGCTGCGCTGGCGCGCGCGATGCCTAAGAATGCGATGGTATCGACCGATATCGGCAATGTCTGCTCGGTGTCGAACAGTTATCTGCATTTCGAAACTGCGCCATCATTTCTCGCGGCGATGAGTTTCGGCAACTGCGGCTACGCGTTTCCGGCGGCGATGGGCGCCAAAGTCGGACGCCCGGACCGGCCGGCCATTGCCTATGTCGGTGACGGCGCCTGGGGCATGAGCCTGAACGAAGTGATGACCTGTGTGCGCGAGAAGATCCCGGTGATCGCGGTGGTGTTCAATAACGGCCAGTGGGGTGCGGAGAAAAAGAATCAGGTCGACTATTTCGAAAACCGCTTCCTCGGCACCAATCTGCAGAATCCGAATTTTGCCGAAGTTGCCGAGTCCATGGGTGCGAATGGCCTGACGGTCGAGCACGTGGACGAGGTCGGCGACGCCTTGCGCGCAGCCGTGCGATCGAACAAGCCGACGGTGATCAACATGATGCTGACGCAGGAACTGGGCGACCCGTTCCGGCGCGATGCATTCCGCCAGCCGCGGCGGTTGCTGGCGAAATACCGCAAGCACAGCGCGAAGCAATACCGCTGAACCGTACTGCCGGGCAAAAAAAGCCGGCACCAGCCGGCTTTTTCCCCCAATGAAAACTCGCACCAACAAAGCGGCAAGGCTCGCCGACGTTGCGCGACTCGCCAAAGTATCGACGGCGACGGTGTCGCGTGCATTGACGCTGCCGCACAAAGTGAAAGCGCGCACGCTGGAACGCGTGCACCAGGCGGCGCATACGCTGGGTTATGTCGCTCATGGCGCGGCACGCGCGCTGGCATCGCGGCGCACACACACCATTGCCGCCGTCGTGCCGACGCTGGACAATGCAATATTTGCGAACACCATACACGCGCTGCAGCGTACGCTGGATGCGGCCGGTTACGTGCTGTTGCTGGCCAGCCACGAGTTTGATGCCGACGTCGAGGCGCGCGTCACGCGGGCGCTGATCGAGCGCGGTGTGGACGGGCTGGTTCTGCTGGGCACGACGCACCATCCCGACATCTACCGCATGATCGAAGCCCACTCTCTGCCTTATGTGCTGACCTGGGCTTTTGACGAGAGCGGGGATCAGCCCTGTGTCGGCTTCGACAATCGCGCTGCGGCAATGCGCGTCACCAATTACCTGCTGGATCTGGGTCACGTGCGGTTTGCGATGATCTCCGGAATTACCCGGCACAATGAGCGTGCCCGGGAGCGCCTTGCCGGCGTGCACGCTGCGCTCGCTGCACGGGGGCTGGCATTAACTGCTGCGCACATAGTCGAGAAACCGTATACCCATACCGGTGGCCGCGAAGGATTGCGCGAGGTCATGGCCGGACGCGAACCACCGACGGCGGTGATCTGCGGCAACGATGTGCTGGCCATCGGGGCCATTGCTGAATGCAACGTGCGGGGGCTGACTGTGCCCGGCGACGTGTCGATCACCGGGTTTGACGACATGGAAATTGCCGGAGTGATGACGCCGGCACTGACCACGGTGCGGTTCCCGACCACGGACCTGGGGGTATATGCGGCCAAACATCTGCTTCTGCGGCTGGAGGGCAAAACCGTGGAACTGCGCTGTAAACTGCCGACTGAACTGGTGGTGCGTGAGAGCGCGGCGGTGCCGCGACGCCGGGGTTAGGCGCGGCGGCGACTGTTCAGGTCAGCGCCTTGCGTGCCTTGGCGATGGCCGCTTTTACCCGAGCGGGCGCCGTGCCGCCGATATGGCTGCGGCTTTTCATCGAGCCCTCGAGTGTGAGCGCTTCAAATACATCCTCGGCAATCAGCGGCGAGAACTGGTGCAGGTCGGCCAGCGCGAGCTCGGAGAGATCGCAACCGCGCGTTTCGGCGAAACGCACGGCCTGTGCCACGGTTTCGTGGGCCTCGCGAAAGGGCGTGCCTTTCTTGACCAGATAGTCCGCCAGATCGGTTGCCGTGGCATAACCTTCGAGTGCGGCAGCCCGCATCGCCTTGGCATTGACGGTGATGCCACCCACCATGCCGGCAAATACGGCAAGGCTCATCAGCAGCGTGTCGACCGTGTCCAGCAGCGGCTCCTTGTCTTCCTGGTTGTCCTTGTTGTAGGCGAGCGGCTGGCCTTTCATCAGGGTCAGCAGTGCGACCAGATTGCCGTTGACCCGGCCGGTCTTGCCGCGCACCAGTTCGGCCACGTCGGGATTTTTCTTCTGCGGCATGATCGACGAACCGGTGCAATAGCGGTCGGCAATGTCTATGAAGCCGAAGCGCGGACTCATCCACAGTATCAGCTCCTCGCTGAACCGGGACAGATGGGTCATGGTCAATGCGCCGGCCGCGACGAATTCAATCGCAAAATCCCGGTCTGATACCGCGTCCAGGGAATTCTCGCAAACGCCATCGAAACCCAGCTCCTTGGCGACCATCTGCCGGTCGATCGGAAATGAGGTTCCGGCGAGCGCGGCTGCGCCCAGCGGCAGCCGGTTGATGCGCTTGCGGCAGTCCGCAAAGCGCTGCGCATCGCGCGAGAGCATCTCGACGTAAGCCAGCAGGTGATGCGCAAATGACACCGGCTGCGCCACCTGCAGGTGGGTAAAGCCGGGCATTACGGTGTCGGCGTGCTTCTCCGCCAGATCCAGCAGCGCGCGCTGCAGCGCCTTGAGCAGGGTTTGCACGTGATCGGTCGCCGCGCGCAAGTAAAGACGCACATCAGTGGCGACCTGGTCGTTGCGTGAACGACCGGTGTGCAGGCGTTTGCCGGCATCGCCCACCAGGTCGGTGAGGCGCCGTTCGATGTTGAGATGCACGTCTTCCAGGTCTATGGACCACGGGAAAGTGCCGGCACGGACCTCCTCGCCGATCGAGGCGAGCCCTTTTTCGATGGCTTCGAGATCGGCCGCCGTCAATATGCCGACCGCATGCAGCATGCGGGCGTGGGCAACCGAGCCCTGTATATCGAATTCGGCGAGCCGCTGGTCAAAGCTGACCGAAGCGGTAAAGCGCTTGACCAGATCATCCACCGGTTCAGTAAACCGGCCCGACCAGGGTTTGGTCGCGCTCTGTTTCGCGCCGCTTCTTGTTTTATCTTTTGCCGACATGGACTTGCGTGGGGCCTGCTAGAATGAAACCGCCATGGCGCGGAGTATAAATCATAATGCCAACACCGGCGCCCTGCCGGACTTCCGCAACTTCGGAATACTGCTGCGGATACTGCTGGTCGTGAACGGTGTGGCGATGCTGGCGGCGCTGCTGCAGGTGCGGAGCGTTGTGCAGTGGCCGGCGCAGTTTACCGAGAATGCCGCACTGGTCGAACCGCTGCTGATATTGAGTCTGCTGGTGCTCGCCGCAACCGAAGGCGTACTGCGCCGGTTGTCTTACCCGGCGGCTATTTTCGCCGTGGTCGCGATCGAACTCGGTCTGACCGTCGTACTGCACGCAGCCAGCAGGACATGGTTTTTCGTGGAAATGCATTCGCTGCCACGCTGGCTGCTGATCGTCGCGTTAACCACGGGCATGCTGCTGGTTTACTTTGATCTGCGCGGACGGGCGCTGTCACCGGCCCTCTCCGAAGCGCGGCTGCAGGCGTTACAGGCGCGCATCAGGCCCCACTTCCTGTTCAACAGCATCAACGCCGTACTGTCGCTGGTGCGGCAGTCGCCGCGCCGCGCCGAGGCGGCACTGGAAGACCTGGCGGGGCTGTTCCGCGCGTTGATGGCGGACAACAGGGAGCTCACGCCGATTGCACGGGAAGTCGAACTCTGCCGCCAGTATCTTGATCTGGAACAATTGCGGCTCGGCGATCGTCTGCAGGTGGAATGGCATACGGAAAACATGCCGCCGGACGCGCTGGTGCCGCCGCTGTCGCTGCAGCCGCTGCTGGAGAACGCCGTGTACCATGGCATTGAGCCCAGCGAAAAACCGGGAACGGTCAGCATCAACATCTACGCGGCACGTGACCGGTTGCATGTCGTGCTGCGCAATCCTTATCGCGCGTCCGGCAATCACCATTCCGGCAACAAGATGGCCCTTGCCAACATCCGCGAGCGACTGCAGTTGCATTTCGATGTCGCCGCCGAGCTCACCACGAAAGTTGGCGAAGACACCTATGAGGTGCGGATCGTCATGCCCTACGTGAAGGCCAGGCAGCCATGAGCGGACCACTGCGTGTGCTGATCGTCGATGACGAGGCGCCGGCGCGCAGTCGCATGCGCGATCTGCTCGCGGACGTGAGCGCGGTCTTGCCGGTGGAGATCGCCGGTGAAGCAGCCAACGGGCGCGAGGCATTGCGCCTGGCGCAGAGCGGTGAAATCGACGTCGTGCTGCTCGACGTGCGCATGCCCGGCATGGATGGAATCGAAGTCGCGCAACACCTGCAAAAGCTCGAGCTTCCGCCGGCGGTCATTTTCGCGACGGCCTATGATGCCTATGCGATCCGGGCGTTCGATCTGCACGCGGTTGACTACCTGCTTAAGCCCATTCGTGCCGCAAGGCTGCAGGAGGCATTGTCGCGAGCCGTGCACAATATCGCGCCGGCCGCAGCGCTGCGGGATCTGCAGCAGGCGCCGCGCGCCTGCCTGAGTGCGGCTGAGCGCGGCAAGGTGCATCTGATCCCGGTCGAAGAAGTGTTGTACCTGCGCGCGGAACTGAAATATGTCACCGTGCGCACCGCCGCACGAGAGCATCTCATTGAAGAATCGCTGACACGGCTGGAGGAGGAGTTCGGCGAGATTTTTGTGCGCGTGCACCGCAACTGCCTGGTTGCGCGTGCGGCAATCCGCGGGTTCGAGCGGGAGGGCGGCGAATCCGGCGAAGGGCCGTGGCGGGTCGTGCTGGCTGATCTGGAGGAGCGCATCCCGGTGAGCCGGCGTCAGCAGCATCTGGTGCGCGAGCTGGCGCGATAGGACCGGCTCAGGGTTTGCGCGGCCGCATTTTCACCAGGCCTGCCTCCAGCGCCTGTTCGATATACAGCCGGTAAAAGTCGTCCGCAAGCAAGCCGACAATGGGTGGCGCGACCGCCTTGCCCTCCGCATCGAACGCGATCAGTGTCGGAACGCGTCGCACACCGTGGCTGCGCGCGAAACTGAGATGTGTCGTGGTCTTGCCATCGAAATCACGCAATGCGGTGCTGCGACCTACATCGATCTCGCGGATCAGCACGCGGCCCCGCCACTTCGGATCATTTTGCAGCGGGATCAGGTAGTCACGACGCGCAATCGCGCAGTACGGACAGGAATGCTCCATGAAGTGAATCAGCAACGGCGCACGTTGTATCCGCGCCGCAGCGGCGAGTCGGGCGAGGTCGTCCGCAAGTAGCAACTGCGCGGCGACCGGCGCGGTGGCACCTATCGTCCATGCTACAATCAGCCATCGAAAAAATCCTAGAATTTTCAATATAATCAATATGATAGTAAGAGCTTCCCGGCGCGTTCCGGATTCAGTGGTGATTGCTACACGGGAGTCGGCCCTGGCATTGTGGCAGGCGCAGCATGTGCAGGCGGCACTGAGACAATTATATCCGGCAATGGCCGTATCCATACTCGGCATGACGACGGAGGGCGACCGCAATCTCGGCAGCTCGCTCGCCAAGATCGGTGGCAAGGGGCTGTTCGTCAAGGAGCTCGAGGACGCGCTGGCTGATGGTCGCGCGGATATCGCCGTGCACAGCATGAAAGATGTGCCCATGCATTTGCCCGAAGGCTATGTGCTTGCGGCGGTACTGGAGCGCGCCGATCCGCGCGATGCATTTGTCTCGACGCAAGGTCCCGGCCCGGCCGCATTGCCCGCCGGCGCGCGCGTGGGTACATCCAGCCTGCGCCGCGAGTGCCAGTTGCGGGCGAATTTTCCGCATCTGCTGATCGAGCCGCTGCGGGGCAACGTGCAGACGCGACTGCGCAAGCTCGATGAGGGTCAGTACGGCGCGATCATACTCGCGGCGGCGGGACTCAAGCGCCTCGGACTGGCGGATCGCATCACCGCATTGCTGACGCCCGAGCAGAGCCTGCCGGCAGTCGGGCAGGGCGCTCTCGGTATCGAGTGTCGCGGAGACCGGGCAGATCTCCTTGATCTGCTGGCGCCGCTGGCGCATCTGCCGACGCAGCAATGTGTGACGGCTGAACGAGCATTTTCGCGGGCACTTGCGGGCAGTTGCAACGTGCCGCTAGCCGGATTTGCGGAACGCAGCGGCGACGAATTGCGGCTGCGCGGACTGGTCGGGTCGCCCGACGGGAGACAGGTCGTGCGCGGTGAAGTGGCCGGGGCGGCGGCGGATGCTGACGCGCTGGGACTTGCGCTGGCAGCCGATCTAAGGAACCGCGGCGCCGCCGAAATACTCGCAGCGCTGGCACACAGTCCATGACCGCGGCAGCGGGGCCGCTGACCGGCCGCGGCATCGTGGTTACCCGTCCCGCGCACCAGGCGGAACCACTGGCAGGCCTGATTCGCGCGGAGGGCGGTAACGCGATTGTTTTTCCGGTCCTCGAGATTCTCGATACCGCGGACATTCAGCCGCTGATCGAGGTCATCGACCGGCTTGATGACTACAATCTTGCGATCTTCATCAGCCCCAATGCCGTGATGCGTGCGATGAATCAGATCGTGGCGCGCCGCCCATGGCCCGCAGGCCTGCTTGCCGCCGCCGTCGGCAAGGGGAGCGTCAAGGAACTCAAACGTTTCGGCCTGAGCGATGTCATTGCGCCGGCGCGCGTTTTCGACAGCGAAAGGTTGCTGGATTTACCGCAGCTGCAGTCTGTCGCGGGACAGCGCGTGATCATCTTCAGGGGTGACGGCGGCCGCGAGCTGCTGGGTGACACACTGATTGCGCGCGGTGCGAGCGTTGAATATGTCGAATGTTACCGTCGTGTCCGGCCGCGCACGGATGCGGCGCCGCTGCTGAAAGCGTGGGCGCGCAATGAGGTTCATGCCGTGTGCGTGACCAGCAGCGAAGGGTTGCGCAATCTGTTCGAGATGGTCGGTAAACTGGGCCAGTCATGGTTGCGGCGCACCCCTGTGCTGGTGCCGCACCCGCGTATCGCCATGGCAGCACGGGAACTCGGCTGCAACAATGTTATCGAGACCGTGCCCGGCGATGAGGGCCTGATGGCGGCGTTGCGTCAGCATGTCGGTTTGACATGAAAATTGTGCCCGCATGCTATCCTTCAAATCATGAGTGAAGAACGTACTGAACCCGCCGGCGTGTCGGAAACCGCAGGTGGCACGGCTGCGGAAAGTGACGGCCCGGCTGCAGCGCCCCGGGAGAGCAAACCCGGCGGATCCGCACTGGCGGCGCTGGCGCTGATCGTGGCGCTGGCGGCTGCCGGGGCGGCCGCCTATCAGTGGTATCACGACCGCGGTGCCGGCGAGGCACTCCGCCACGAGCTCGCCAAGCGTCTGGCGGACATGGAAGCGCAGAACAAGGACGCTGTCGCGCGCGCAAGCCAGGCATCGGCCGCATTGCGCGAGGCCGAAGTCAAGCTGGGCGTGCTCGAATCCAAACTTGCGGAATCGCAGAATCAGCAGATTGCGCTGGAAGCGCTGCACCAAGAGCTCTCGCGCAATCGTGATGAATGGGCATTCGTCGACATCGAACAATCGATATTGCTTGCCAGTCAGCAATTGCAGATCGCCGCCAACGTGCGCGCTGCGCTGATCGGTCTGGAGAACGCAGAAGCCCGGCTGCAGCGGATGGATCAACCGCGTTACACCGCGTTGCGACGAACACTGGCGCGGGACATCGAGCGCCTGAAGTCGCTGCCTCTGGCCGATGTTTACGCGACCAGTGTACGGCTGGACGACGTGATTGCAGGAATCGACAAATTGCCGCTGGCGATGGATGCGCGCGCGCGCGCCGAAGCCGTTGCCGCGCCGCCCGTCGCTGCCGACATGCCGGACTGGGAGCGTGTGTTGCGCGAAGCCTGGCGGGAGCTGCGTCAACTGGTGCGAGTACAAACCTCCAATCTACCGGACGCCGTGCTGCTGCCGCCCGACCAGGTTTTTTTCCTGCGCGAGAATCTCAAACTGCGTCTGCTGGGGGCGCGTATTTCTCTGCTGTCCCGGGACGCGAAGAGCTTTCAGCGTGACCTGAATCTGGCGCTGGCTGCGCTGGAACGGCATTTTGACGCGAATGACGGAGGTGTTACGGCTGTCGCTGCGTCATTGCGCAAACTGCAGTCGGCGCAGGTGCAGGTCGACATGCCGGACCTGACGGAAACGCTGGAAACCTTGCGTAAACTTCGTTTGCCGCGCCCCAAGGGGTCCGGATAGATGGCGCTGTCTTTGCCCGGATCGCCGATGCGACAGTCGCGACTGCGCCAATGTCCTGAAAACGGAAGCCCATGCGCTGGCTGATCTGGATATTTCTCCTGGGGGCGCTGGCTGCAGTTCTGACATTGTTGGCGCGGATGAATGCAGGATACGTGCTGGTGGTCTTGCCGGGGCATCGCATCGAACTGTCGGTGAATTTTGCGGTGGTGCTGCTGGCCCTGGGATTTTTGCTGGGCTATTTTCTGGTGCGCCTGCTGGTCACTACCGTCGAATTGCCGGCGCGCGTCGCCCGGTTTCGCGCCGCGCGTCGCCGTGAATCCGCACATGGCGCACTGGTCAGCGCGCTGCGCGAGTTCTTCGCCGGGCGCTACGCACGGGCCGAGAAGACGGTGAATCGTGCAGTGGCGCTGGGAGAACCCGCTGATCTAGGGGCGATCGTAGCCGCCCGCGCCGCGCATGAGCTGCGCGCGCCCGATCGGCGTGACCGGTATCTCGGGCAGATCGAGCTGAATCCGAAAAAACCCGACATTGCGCTGGTCGTAAGCCGCGCACGGATGCTGCTTGACGAACGGCGGCCGGAAGATGCGCTTGCTGCGCTGGCCCTGCTGCCCAAAAAGCATACGGCGGTGTTGCGCCTGGAATTGAGGGCGCGGCAACGCATGGGCCAGTGGGATCTGGTTCCCGCATTGATCAACCAGCTCGAAAAGCGAAACGTGTTCAGTGCGGATCAGGCCGATACCGAACGTCGTCATGCCTGGCGCGAGCTGTTGCGGCAGCAATCCGAGATCACCGCGCTGACCGACGCGTGGAAGCGTGTGCCCGAGCGCTATCGCAAGGACACGACGGTGACTGCGGTTGCGGCGCAGGCGTATCACAAGCTGGGGCGTTACGCCGAAGCGCAGGCCATCATCGAGCGCAGCCTGGATGCCGAGTGGGACAGTGGCCTGGCGGCTTTGTATGGGGAATGCGGTGCCGCGGACACGCTGCGCCAGATTGAACGCGCCGAACGCTGGCTGCGCGATCACCGTGAAGACGGTGCACTGCTGCTGGCGCTCGGCCGCTTGTGCGCGCAACAGCAGTTGTGGGGCAAAGCACAAAGTTACCTGGAGGCGAGTTTGTCGGTGGAACCCAGTTATTCAGTGCATCTCGAGCTTGCGCGGCTGCACGAGAAACTGGGGCGCGCCGACGACGCACGCGTCCATTATCGTGCCAGTCTCGAACTGGCTGTCGACGAATTGAGGGCCGGCCAGGTCAGGCGGGTCGGTGACGGGCGCGGCAATCCGCCGTCCTGAAGCGAAGGATCAGGTGCCGGCCGGCACGGCTGGTGTGAACGCATCGGCATGGAAAGCCGCTTCCGGAAGGCCGTTGTGCGTGCACAAATCCAGCCGCGCCGCATCGATCATTGCCGGCGCGCCGCAGGCATATACCTCGTATCCGCTCAGGTCGGGCAAATCGGCCATAACGGCTTGGTGTACCAGTCCGCGCCGCCCGCCCCATTGCTCTTCCGGGGAAACATCAGACAAAACCGGAATGTAGCGGATACCCGATTCACGTTGCCAGCGCTCCGGCAGTTCATTCAGATAAAGATCGGCGGCGTGACGAGCGCCGCGATAAAGCGTCATCGGGCGCTTGATCCCGTGGTGGAGCGCATGTTCGATGATGGCCTTGATCGGAGCGAACCCGGTGCCGCCCGCAATCAGCACCACCGGCTTGTCGCTGTCTTCGCGCAGAAAAAAACTGCCCAGAGGGCCCTCAAACCGCAGGATGTCTTTTTCCTTCATGCGCGTGAAAACATGTTCGCTGAAAGATCCGCCGTAGTTGCGCAGATGCAGCTCCAGCAGGTTGTCGTCGTGTGGCGGATTGGCCATGGACAGGCTGCGGCGGGTGCCGTCTTTCAGCAGAATGTCGATGTACTGGCCGGCAAGAAACTGCAGGCGTTCCGCGGCCGGCAGTCGCAGCCGGATACGCATCACGTCGGGAGAAATCAGCTCCAGCGTCTGTACGCGGCAGGGCAGCGTTTTTACCGGAATGTCCTTGACCGTGCCGATTTCACGGCATTCGATGACCAGGTCGGAGCGGGCGCAGGCCTGACAGAACAGCGCCATGCCCAAGTCCCGCTCGGCGCCAGACAGCGCGGTTTCCTGGGGCCTGCCGTGGTCGATATCGCCTTCGACCACTTTGCCTTTGCATGACCCGCAGGCGCCGTTGCGGCAGCCGTAGGGGAGCATGAACCCCTCGCGCAGCGCCGCCTCCAGTATGGTCTCGCCATCCTGGGCATGAAAAATGTGGCCGCTGGGCCGGATCGTGATTTGCCGGGACATGTCTGTTACAGGGAATTCTGGACGGGATGACTGGGCTAGAATACGGCGCTATATGAAACTCGGAAATTCATGAAACGGCTTCTGGTCATCGGTTGCGGCGATGTCGGCATGCGTGTCGCGTTGTTGTTGCGGTCGCGGTATCGAATTTATGCGCTGACCCGAAATCCAGATCAGCTTGCCGCGCTGCGTGAACATGACATCGTTCCGCTGACCGGTGATCTGGACCAGCCGGAGACGCTGTCGGGTTTGTCCAGTCTCGCGCATGAGGTGATACATCTTGCTCCGCCACCCGCGCATGGAATTGCTGATACACGCACGGCGCATCTGATCGCGGCACTGGGACGGGGTCGGAGTTTACCACAGCACTTCATCTACATCAGTACCAGCGGTGTTTATGGTGACTGCGGCGGGGCATTGATCGACGAGACCAGTCCGCTGCGGCCGCAAACGGATCGCGCTCGGCGTCGTGCGGATGCCGAGCGACGGCTGCGTGCATGGGGTACGCGCACCGGCGTGCGCGTCAGCATTCTGCGTGTCCCCGGCATTTATTCGGCCGACCGCCTGCCGGTCGCGCGCATCGAGCGCGGAACGCCGGCGCTGCTGCCCGAGGACGATTCCTATGTCAACCATGTGCATGCCGACGACCTTGCGCATATGGTGGTTGCAGCCCTGCATCACGGGCAGGCCAACCGCAGTTACAACGCCAGCGATGATGCTCCGCAGAAAATGGGCGACTACTTTGATCTGGTGGCGGACCGCTGCAATCTGCCGCGCCCGCCGCGCATGGCACGTGCCGAAGCGCACACGGCGTTGCCGGAGAATCTACTGTCGTTCATGAATGAGTCGCGGCGCCTCGCCAACCACAGGATCAAACAGGAACTGCGGGTGCGGTTGCTTTATCCGACAGTGCGCGAAGGCATTGCCGCCGCGACTGCGCCGCAGGGCACACAGGACACGCGCCATGCCCACTGACGGCGATCAGGTGCTACTGGTGCTGTCGACTATGCCGGATCAGGCAGGCGCTCGGAAGCTGGCGCGCCTGCTGACTGAGTCGCGACTGGCAGCCTGCGTCAATGTGCTGTCACCCTGCCAGTCGGTGTACCGGTGGCGCGGCGCGGTCGAGGAAAGTACGGAAATCCCGATGCTGATCAAGACGACTGCGGGCCGCTACGCTGAGCTTGAATCCGTGGTGCGGGCCAACCATCCTTACGAACTTCCTGAAATCATTGCGGTCCCACTTGCCCGCGGCCTGTCCGGATACCTTGAATGGGTTGCCGGTGAAACCGCCTAACCCGCTATTACCCTTTCCCGGCCTTTTGTGTTCACTATGAAATTACGCTGGCTGGTCCTGATCCCGCTGCTGTGCGCCGGCCTGGTACATGCGGCCGAGCCTGAATTGCTGGAGCCGGAAAAAGCCTTTGTGTTCAGCGCGCGGGTTACCGGCTCCGACAGCGTTGAGGTCCGTTATGTCATCGCGAAAGGCTATTACATGTACCGGGACAAGTTCCGGTTCGTGCTGGAGCCTGCGACGGTGGCCCGGGGCGAACCGCTGCTGCCGCCGGGAAAACTCAAGAAAGACGAGTTTTTCGGCGAAACCGCGGTTTATCGCGACGAGGTGCGGATTACGCTGCCGATTAACCGTGATGAGAAAGTGGACCGCGTGATGCTGACCGCGGTTTCGCAGGGTTGCGCGGATGTCGGCGTCTGTTATGTGCCGGTTGAACAGAAAGCCGAGTTGCGGCTGGTGACCGGCGCCACCGGAGGAACCGCTGCTGCCCCGGACGGCGCGCTGTCGCAGCTGTTTGCGGGATCGCGCAACGCGCCCGGAGGTTCCCCGGCCCCGCTGGCAAAGGGCGAGGATGATCTGGTTGCTGATCTGTTTCATGGCGAAGCATGGCTGTTGATCATCAGCTTTTTTGTTTTCGGGTTGCTGCTGTCGTTTACGCCCTGCGTGCTGCCAATGGTGCCGATACTCTCCGGCATCATCGTCGGGCACGGGCACAAGCTGACCCGTATGCACGGGCTGCTGCTGTCGGCAGTTTATGTGCTGGGGATGGCCATCACTTACGCATTGGCCGGCGTTGCTGCCGGGATTTCCGGCGCACTGCTGTCCGCCGCACTGCAGAGTCCGTGGGTTCTGGGCGCCTTTGCGACACTGTTTGTAGTGCTGGCCCTGTCGATGTTCGGATTTTACGAACTGCAACTGCCCACGGCCCTGCAGTCGCGGCTGGCCGGGGCGAGCGGGCGGTTGCACGGCGGACACTACACGGGGGTATTCGCGATGGGGGTGCTGTCGGCCCTGATCGTCGGGCCCTGTGTCGCGGCGCCGCTGGCTGGCGCCTTGCTCTATATCTCCCAGAGCGGCAATGCGGTGCTGGGCGGCAGTGCGCTGTTTTCGATGGGCCTGGGCATGGGGGTGCCGCTGCTGGTCCTCGGTGCGTCGGCCGGAACACTGTTACCCAAAGCCGGGCCGTGGATGGAAACCGTCAAGCGGTTTTTCGGAGTCATGCTGCTCGCAGTCGCGATTTATCTGGTGTCGCCCGTGATACCGGTGACCGTGCATATGCTCGCGTGGGCGGCGTTGCTGATCTTTACCGCGATTCATTTGCGCGCACTGGATCCGCTGCCCCCGGGTGCCCGCGGCTTTGCCCGGTTCAGCAAAGGAGCGGGCGTGATTGCCCTGGTTGCGGGCGTTGCTTTTCTTGTCGGCGCACTCTCCGGCGGTCGCGATGTACTGCAGCCGCTGTCCGGGTTGCGCGGTTCCGCAACCGGTGCGGGCGGAGCGACACCGGGAGTCGCTTTTCAGCGCGTCGCCAGTCTGGCGGAACTCGATGCACAGATCAGCGCCGCAGCAGGAAAAACTGTGATGCTGGATTTTTATGCCGACTGGTGCGTGAGTTGCAAGGAGATGGAGCGTTATACATTCAGCGATCCCGGCGTGCAGACGCGCCTCGGGGGCATGGTCAAAATTCAGGCGGATGTGACCACGGGAACGGCCGAACACCGGGCGCTGCTGCAGCGGTTCAGGTTGTTCGGCCCGCCCGGCATTGTGTTCTTTGACAGCGCCGGCCGTGAAATACCGGGTCTCCGGGTCATCGGTTATCAGCCGGCGGACAAGTTCGCGGCCGTACTCGACCAGGCGCTGGGCGCGCGGTGAGCCCGGTCCGGCGCGCGCTGCTGTTTGCCGGCGCCGGCGGCCTGGCCGCGGCCGCCGGCTATGCTGCCCATCTGTGGCGCCTTGGCAGCCTGGGTTCTTCGGGAACAGCCGATGCCGCGGCGGCGATACTTAATAGCCGGCTGACCGCTCTTGATGGCACGGTGCAATCACTGGCGGCATTTCGCGGGAAGGTTCTGGTCATCAATTATTGGGCAACCTGGTGCGCCCCGTGCCGCGAAGAGATACCGCTTTTCATCCGGCTTCAGGGGGAATTTGCCGATAAAAACCTGCAATTTGTAGGCATTGCCATTGATCAGGTAGATAAAGTTCGTGATTTTGCCAAAGAGTTTCAAATCAATTACCCGGTGTTGCTTGCCGGGATCGAGGCGATGGAGTTGTCGCGGCAGGCCGGCAACAAGGCGGGCGTATTGCCCTATACATTGGTGCTGGACCGATCGGGAGCAATCGCGGTGCGCCTGGTTGGCGCCATTTCCGAGGCGCGGATGCGCAAGGAATTGGCGCCGCTGCTGTAATTGACATTGATTCGCGGCCAAACACACGGTGGTTATCGCGATAAAATCAGTTAAAGTCGATCTTTGTGTCGGCTAAATCACGTAAAAATCATCAAATGGCTTTAAAGTCAGGGCAGGCGCGGTCTCGGTTGATGCGGCCCGGGTAAAGCCACGAAAGCCGAGGCGCAGGAAAAGCGGTGGCGCGGGACGAATCGTCACGGCGGGGTAAGGGCACCCTAAAGCCCCGCTAAAAAGCGCAAAGTCGTAGACATTTTCGCCTAAAATAAGGCAAAATCCGGCATCTTGTATTAGCCGATCTTTTCGTCTGCAGGGTCGGCCGGTTGGATGTGGCTACAATGCCGCAGAACCGTGGTGGCAACACGAAAACGATTATAAACAGGAATTCCATGGCGAGTCCGCAACACCTGCTGCTGCTCAACGGGCCGAATCTGAATTTGCTGGGCACACGTGAGCCGGAGATTTATGGTGCGACGACGCTGGCAGATATCGAGAGCCGGTTGCAGGACCGCGCCCGTCAGGCCAAGGTCAAACTGGTGACCTTTCAGAGCAATGCCGAAGCGGCGCTGGTCGAGCGGGTGCAGCAAGCGGGACGGGAAGGCGTGGATTTCATCCTCATCAATCCTGCCGCGTTTACCCATACCAGCGTCGCCCTGCGTGATGCACTTGCCGCGGTTGCGGTTCCGTTTGTCGAGATTCATCTGTCAAACGTGTTCGCGCGGGAATCCTTTCGCCACAAGTCTTATTTTTCTGACCTTGCAGTAGGCATTATCAGTGGCCTGGGGCCGCTCGGGTATGAACTGGCGCTGGATTTCGCGCTGCGGTACACCAACAGGGGTTGAGTCATGGATTTGCGCAAACTGAAGACTTTGATTGACCTGGTGCAGCAGTCCGGCATCGCCGAACTGGAAATTACCGAGGGGGAGGAAAAAGTGCGTATCAGTCGCTTCGGCGCCCCCGGTGCACAGCTGTCCGCGCCGCAGCAGGTGGCAAGTTCCGCGATCGCAATGATGCCGGCTGAAACCGCAGATAAGTCTGCGGAACCGCCGGAAGCGGCGCCTGCAGAACCCGAAGGCCATCAGTTGAAGTCGCCAATGGTGGGCACGTTTTACCGGTCGTCGGGGCCGGGAGCCAAACCGTTCGTCGAGGTCGGGCAGACGGTGAAAAGCGGTGAAACCGTGTGCATTATCGAAGCCATGAAGCTGCTGAACGAAATCGAAGCCGACCAGGATGGTGTCATCAAATCCATACTGGTCGAAAACGGACAGCCGGTGGAGTACGGACAACCGCTGTTTGTCATCGGTTGAAACTTTTGCAATGCCTGTCGCGGGTCAAACCGGTAACGCTGTCGTCTGCAGCGCATCCGGAAATCTGTGCAGCGCAGGGGATGTTCTGAGCGCATGTTCGAAAAAATTCTCATAGCCAATCGCGGCGAAGTTGCCCTGCGCATCCAGCGCGCCTGCCGCGAAATGGGCATCAAGACCGTGGTGGTGCATTCCGAAGCCGATGCGGAAGCCAAGTACGTCCGCCTGGCTGACGAATCGGTATGCATCGGTCCGGCGCCTTCCAACCTGAGTTATCTGAACGTGCCGGCGATCATTGCCGCCGCTGAAGTCACTGACGCCGAGGCGATACATCCGGGTTACGGTTTTTTGTCCGAGAACGCCGATTTTGCCGAACGCGTGGAGCAGAGCGGGTTTACCTTTATCGGTCCCAGGGCCGCAACCATCCGGCTGATGGGCGACAAGGTCAGCGCCAAGAACGCGATGAAGAAAGCCGGCATACCCGTGGTACCGGGCATGGACGGCGCATTGCCCGAGGAGGCCAAGGAAGCGGTAAAACTGGCGCGTCAGATTGGCTATCCGGTCATCATCAAGGCCGCGGGCGGCGGCGGCGGGCGCGGCATGCGTGTCGTACATACCGAAGCTGCACTGATGAATGCCGTCAATACGACCCGCGCCGAAGCCCAGGCGGCGTTCGGCAATCCGTCCGTTTACATGGAAAAATATCTCGAGAAGCCGCGCCACATCGAGATCCAGGTTCTCGCCGACAAGCACCGTAATGCGCTTTATCTGGGCGACCGTGACTGCTCCATGCAGCGCCGCCATCAGAAAATCATCGAGGAAGCGCCGGCGCCGCTGATCAATGACAAGGCCCGCGTTCGCATCGGTGAGCGCTGCGTCGAAGCCTGCCGGAAAATCAGCTACGAGGGCGCGGGCACGTTTGAATTCCTTTACGAAGGCGGCGAGTTTTATTTCATCGAAATGAACACCCGGCTGCAGGTCGAGCATCCGGTGACCGAGCTGGTGACGGGACTCGATATCGTCCAGCTGCAGATTCGTGTCGCCGCCGGGGAGAAGCTGTTGATCCGCCAGAAGGACGTGGTGCTCAAGGGGCATGCAATTGAATGCCGCATCAATGCCGAGGATCCGTACAAGTTCACGCCGTCGCCCGGGCGCATCACGTCATTGCACATGCCGGGAGGGCCCGGCATCCGTGTCGACTCCCATGCCTATGCCAATTATTTCGTGCCACCGAATTATGATTCGCTGCTGGGGAAAATCATCGCCTATGGTGACACCCGCCAGCAGGCCATGGCGCGGTTGCAGATTGCGCTGTCCGAGACGGTCATCGAGGGCATCAAGACCAATGTACCGCTGCACCAGGAACTGGTGCGGGACGCCGCTTTCCAGCGCGGCGGCACCAGCATCCACTATCTCGAAGAACGCCTCGCCAAGCTGACCCGCGCAGGGTAGCGCGGCACGGCGTTCGGGATCATCGAGTTCGCCCGCATCATGCCCTGGCTTTGCGCAATCATCGAGGCAGACGAAGAATCCGTAGATGCATTGTCCGATGCGCTGCTTGCCGCCGGCGCACTGGCTGTGGATGTGCAGGATGCAGCTGCCGGTACGGCGGCGGAAAAGCCCATTTTCGCCGAGCCCGGTGAAAATCCGGCTGCAGGATGGCGTCGCAACCGCGTTGGCGCGCTGTTCGCGATCGATGCCGATCTTTATGCGGCGGTGCCCCGGGCGCTGCACGAGGCCGGGGTGTCCGCGGGGCAGGGTTTCCGCGTCGAGCGCGTCGAAGACACCGACTGGGTCCGGCTGACGCAAAGCCAGTTCAACCCCATGCAGATTACGCCGCGGTTGTGGGTAGTGCCGAGCTGGCATGTACCGCCCGACGCCGGCGCGATCAACATCGCACTGGATCCCGGAGTTGCTTTCGGCACCGGCGCGCATCCGACGACGCGGCTGTGCCTGCGCTGGCTGGATGGCGTCGTGACGCCGCAGACCGATGTACTCGACTACGGTTGCGGCTCCGGAATACTCGCTATTGCCGCGATGAAGCTGGGTGCAGCCAGTGCCTGCGGCGTCGATATCGACCCGCAGGCACTGGTCGCTGCGGGCAATAATGCGGCGCAGAACCAGGTGACGGTCACTTTTGCTGCGGCCGAAGACGGACACGTCGCGCCGGCGCAGATTGTCGTGGCCAATATCCTTGCCAACCCGCTGGCCGTACTGGCGCCATTGCTAGCGCGATTAACGCATCCCGGCGGGCACATTGCGCTGTCGGGCATTCTTGCCGAACAGGCTGCGACCGTGCTGGACGTCTACCAAGCGAATTTCGACATGCGGCAGGCCGCAACCGATGAAGGCTGGGTCCTGCTGACCGGTGTTCGCCGGTAACGCCCGAATTTGCGGTAGCACGAAATGCCAAAACCAAGGTCAATTACCGAAAATCGTTCTGTATCATTGAATGCATGAGCAGCAGGCAATCCAAGATCTTGTTAGAGTCGTGACCATGTCGTTGACCACGCGCTGCATCCATTGCCAGACCGTGTTCCGGATTACGCTGGAACAGCTGCAGGCGCACGGCGGCCAGGTGCGCTGCGGTCGTTGCATGAAGGTATTCAACGGGCTGGATGTGCTGGCGCCGGATGCGGCCATGCCGGCCGTCGCCTCAGCGGCACCAACGCCGCAGCGCCCGGGGTCAGCATTGACCGCGGATCCGGCGCCGCTGCCGGCAGCACCACCCTCGGCGCAGACTGAGGCGGCAGACCCGGTAACCGCCGTCACCGAGAAAACCGAAACCGAAGCCGAGACTGAAACAGAAAAAGAACTAAGAACCGGAACCGGCGCGGAAACCCGCCATCGGCCCGGCGTCGCAACCGATGCGGCACCCGCGCGGACGGAGGCTGATGCTTTGCCCGAATCTGCGCATGTAACTGAACCTGTGGATGCGGCGGAGCCGCAGACAACGGCTGCCGAGGAGCAACCGGAGGTTGTAAAGGTTGATGACGACAATCCATTTGTCGACGAGGTTGCCGCGGAGCAACCGTCAAAACTCCACCAACCCCTGCTCGCGGCAGCCAGCGTGCTGCTGGCTGTGGTGCTGGGCACGCAGGCGGTTTATTTCTATCGGGGCGAGATCGCTGCACGGCATCCGTGGGCCAGGCAGTGGATCGCGGACGCCTGTGTCCGTGCGGGTTGCACGGTGTCGCTGCCACAGAAACCCAAATCGGTGCTGATCGAAGCATCGGACCTGCAGGTCGTGGATCCGGCGCAGCCGAGCCGGATTCAGCTGACGGCAACCTTGCGCAACCACGCCGGACATGATGTCGCTTATCCGGCGCTCGATCTGGTGCTGACCAATGTGAACGACCATACGCTGGTGCGCCGCATTTTTCTGCCGGCCGAGTACCTCGGCGCAGGCCGCGATCCTGCTGCGGGCATTGCCGCGAATGCCGAATTGACGGTGCGCCTGGCGATGGAAACCGGCAACCTGGGCGCCGCCGGTTTTCGGCTCGCGGTACTGTCTGCGCCGCAGCAGTGACTTGCCGGATTCTGCTGATGTCACGACCGGATAAACCGATGTGGCCCAGCGGGCAATGACGATGCCCCTGCGTGTCACGGCGTTGCATGCGGAACACCGTGCGCTGAACGCCCGGCTGGTGCCGTTCGCAGGCTGGGAAATGCCGCTGCATTACGGCTCGCAGCTTGAGGAACATCATTCGGTGCGCCGCAGCGCCGGCATGTTTGATGTCTCGCACATGCGCGCGATCGACATAACGGGTGTGGATGCCCAGGGTTTTTTGCGGCAGCTGCTGGCCAACGATGTCGTGCGGCTGCGCGAACCCGGCGCAGCGCTCTACAGTTGCATGCTCAATGAACACGGCGGCGTACTCGACGACCTGATCGTGTACCGGTTTGGCGAGGACAGCTACCGCCTGGTCGTCAATGCCGCTACGGCATCATTCGATCTCGCATGGATACGCGGGCATGGCCGGGGACGGGGCTGCGCCATCGAATTGCGCGACGACCTGGCGATACTTGCGCTGCAGGGACCGCAGGCGCGGGAGCGATGCTGGCAGGCGCTGCCCAGACTGCGCGCGGCGACGAGAGCGCTGGCGCGCTTCCAGCTTGCGCTGGCAGACGGCATGCTGGTCGCGCGGACCGGGTATACCGGAGAAGACGGATTCGAAATCATGTTGCCGGCGGCGCGCGCACCGGCGGCGTGGCGCGCGCTGCTGGCCGCCGGATTCTCGGCGTGCGGACTGGGCGCACGCGATACCTTGCGGCTTGAAGCGGGCCTGAACCTGTACGGACAGGATATGGATGAATCTGTAACGCCGCAGGAATCCGGACTGGCCTGGACAGTTGATCTTTCGGGACCGCGTGACTTTATCGGCAAGGCCGCGCTCGAGACGCGGACGCCGCTGCTTCGGTTCACGGGCGTGGTATTGCGTGTCCCGGGTGTGATGCGTACGCGACAATCGCTGCGTTGTGCAGCCGGGACGGGCATACTCACCAGCGGCGGTTTTGCGCCGACACTGAATTGTTCGATTGCGCTGGCACGCGTACCCCTGGCGGCGCGGCCCGGAGATGCCGTTGAAATTGAAGTGCGTGGTCGCTGGCTCGCTGCCGTACTGGTAAAACCACCATTCGTGCGCGACGGCAGTCCTGTATCCGCACTCGCGGGAATTATATAAATTATTGATTTTATTGATATTTTAATTTGGAGTTGTTATGAGTACGCCCGAGAACCTGAATACA
>Ga0224500_10000493_pt1 | contig 26793 bp, 22 predicted proteins | sample SF_Oct11_sed_USG_FD_168126 | JGI IMG/M metagenome (GOLD analysis project Ga0224500, IMG submission 168126) | Sediment microbial communities from San Francisco Bay, California, United States - SF_Oct11_sed_USGS_4_1 | ecosystem: Environmental > Aquatic > Marine > Sediment | place: USA: California... | reverse complement strand
CTTGCCGCCGAGGCCCGCGGGCTTCTCACAACCGAAACGGTCGAGGACGACGACGTGGACGCCGACGCAACACCGGAGCCTCTTGCCGCCGACACCGTCGAGGCGGTCGAGACGGTCGAGGAGATCCCGGTGGTGGAGGAGCCGGTTGCGGTTGTCGCCGCTGCTGTTGCTCCCACCTACCGTCGGGCGCCTGCTGCGTCCACCCCGATCCGCGTGATCGACGAGAACCCGATGCCGGTGCTTGTCGCCGCAGCCGGTGTTCCCGGCAACGCTGTTCGCGCGGGACAGCCGCTCGACAGGGACACGTTCGCGAAGGCGCTGATCGAGGTCGCGAAGCGGCTCGGCCGGCCCTCCAAGAACGACAACGGCAACCTGGAGAAGCATCTGGTCGCCTCGATGCACATGCCGTACCCGGAGGACCGCATCCTTCGGTCACGCGACTACGACGGCAACCTGGAGAAGCTGCAGAACGTTGGGTCGCCGTTCCTCGGCAAGAAGGGCCAGGAGGCGCTGCTGGCGTCCGGTGGGCTGTGCGCCCCGCTGGAGCCGTTCTACACGCAGCCGAACCTGTCGACCGCCGCAAGGCCGGTGCGGGATGCTCTGCCGAACTTCATGGCGGAACGCGGCGGCGTGTCGGTGCCAACCCCGTCCACGATCGGTGACATCACCACCGCGATCTCGGTGATCGAGGAGGCTGATGACGCGCTCGGCGGCACCTACGCCACCAAGTCATGTCAGGACCTGTCGTGTCCGTCATGGACGGATGTGGCGGTCACGGTGATCGCTCACTGCCGCGAGTACGGCAACTTGAACGCGATGGCGTGGCCGGAGGGCATCGCCCACGAGAACGACATCACGATGGCCGCGCAAAGCCGCGCGGCGGACGGGTACCTGCTCGACAGGCTGACAACGCTGTCGCTCGTCAACACCTACGCGGTCGGCTACGGCTCCCTGTCGGTGGTCATCGGCGGGCTGCTGCAGGCGAAGGCCAGCACCATCTCGGTGCTCAGGATGAACCCCGGCACCCGCTTCCGCGCGCTGCTTCCGGCGTGGGCGGCGGACAACCTCGCCTGGGACCTCGTCAACAGCCAGTTCGGACGGTTCGAGATCGGCCCCGACGGAGTCGCCGGCCTGCTCGGCCGTTACAACATCGACGTGTCCTGGTACCTCGACACCGCAACCGGCGACGGCCAGGTGTTCTCCGACGAGGTCACGTCCACCGCTCTCGACCGGTTCCCCGGCGAGATCGACGCGTACGTGTTCCCCGAGGGCACGTTCCTGCACATCGACTCGGGCGACCTGGAGTTGGGCATCGTGCGTGACTCGACGCTCAACAGCTTGAACGACTTCCAGGTGTTCGGGGAGACGTTCGAGAACGTCGCCAGGATCGGACCGGCACAGGCCGCGAAGAAGATCGCGTTCACCGCGTGCCCGACCGGTGAGGTCGCTGCTCCCAACGGAACCGCCATCACCTGCTCCTGAACCTGACGGGGCGAGAGAACCACTGACATGACCAGAAACATGCGCAGAGTTCTCTCGCCCCACTCCACACCGATGCACACCACGTTCAACAGGAGGACAGACTGATGGCAGCCCCTTGCGGCGTCGCTCTCGGCCTGTGCGCAATGAGGCTCACGAAGCTCCAGAGCACAGGCTGCATGGCGTCCACGCCGGACAACTCGTTCGTCACAACCGAACTCGTCAACCTCACCCTCACCCCCGTCATCGAGGCGGGAGCGGACACCACCCTCACCGGTGGCTGCGACTGTGTTGTCGCGTCATATCGCGGCACCGACAAGCTGAAGAGGTTCGAGTTCGAGGTCACCGCGCCGAAGCTCTCTCCGGCGATGTACTACCTGCTGATGGGCGGCACCGCGTTCTCGGCCGGCGGGTTCCCGGTCGGGTATGTGTGGCCGACCGAGGCGGCGTGCGGTGACACGCAGCCGGCGGTTGCGCTGGAGTTCTGGGTGAAGCACTGGAACGGTGACGCCCAGGATCCCACGTACCCGTGGATTCATCATGTGTACCCGCAGACCTACTGGCAGCTGGGTCAGCAGCAGTTCCAGAACGACTTCGCTCAGCCGACGATCACCGGGTTCTCCCGGAAGAACGAGTGCTGGGGCGACGGCCCGTACGGTGACGGCCCGGAGGCGTTGTATGGCACCCCGATCGACATTTCGACGGGCACGTTCTACTACGACGACACGGTGTCGCTGCCGACGGACACCGAGTGTGACTTCGCCGACGTGACGCCGGGGTCGTAACACGATGATGGGCCGCGGCTTGTTCAACAACGAATGTGAGGTGCTGTAGTGAGCGCGAACCCCGTGTTCTTTGTTGACGGGCCGCGGCCTGTTGTTCCCACCCGCCGTCTGCTTGACGTTCCGGGTGTCAGGGTGCCGGTGACCGACAACCATGCGTTGCTTGGCATCAGGGTGTGGCCGCATCCCACCGATGTGCCGGTTGGTTGGGATCCGTGTTCGGAGGGCACGTTCCGTCCGAAGGATTCTGCGTCTGCGAACCCGGAAAGCCCGGAGTTCAGTCCTGTGGTGGCGGTGGCGGTGGAAGCGTGTTCCACGTTCACTGTTCACAACCAAACCGAGTATCAGGATCGGGTTCGGGCGGTGTTGGAAGCCGGGCTGTCGCAGGTTGCGGAACAGGTGCTGATCAGCGGGCCTGGTGGCACGGCGGCGAACCCGTATGTGGCGGAGACGACGAACCTGCTCAACGGCGGCGCTGCTGTCAATCCCGCCACCGGGCTGGCGGCCATCGAAAACGAGTTGGCGTCCACGTTCCGGGACGGGTTGATCATCGCTGACCCGGCCACCGCAACCGCGTGGGCAGCCCAATATCTTGTGTTCGAGGATTCCGCGTCGAGGACGCTGCGAACCGCGATCGGCACACCGGTTGCTGTTGCGAACGGCGCTGTTGACGCGCACCCCGACACTGTTGGCGCTCCCGCGTTCGCGCACTCATGGGCATGGGCTGTTGGCCCCACCCGTGTGCTTGTCGGTGACATCGAGATCGTTGCTGACAACGTGAAGGAAAGCCTTGACCGCGAAATCAACCTGATCGAGTACCGGGCGGAAGCCTCGCTGATTCCGTACTGGGACAACACGTTCGCTGCTGCTGTTCAGATCGACTGGTCCACCGCGTAACACCGCAACACGACCGCTCCTCGGGGCGGTGCAAGACCCACCAGGAATCAGCCGGGTGGGATAGCAACAGGTTGGTGCTGATTGGCTTCGCTGTGGATCCCGAAGTTTCTGCGGCAACTGTTCGACGTGAACATTCCCGCTCCGGCGGACCAGGATGTTCTCACGTACGACCTTGGCACCCAAAAGTGGGTTGCGGCAGCAGGCGGCGCGGGAGCCACAGGCCCAACCGGTGCGACAGGCCCAACCGGTGCCACCGGTGTTGCCGGTGCTTCGGGCGCTGACGGCGCTGACGGGGCAACCGGTGTTACGGGTGCCACGGGGTCCGGGGCGACCGGCCCGGATGGGGCAACCGGTGTTCAGGGCGCAACCGGTGTTCAGGGTGCCACAGGCGTAACGGGCGCGACGGGCACCGGAACGGTTGGTGCGACCGGTGTTCAGGGCGCCACCGGCGCGACTGGTGTGACCGGTGCGACAGGTGCTGGCACAACCGGGGCCACGGGAGCCACTGGTTCGCAGGGCGCAACCGGGGTTACCGGTGCGACCGGCGCAGGCACCACTGGCGCAACAGGAGCAACAGGGGTTCAGGGCGCAACCGGCGCCGCTGGTGCAACCGGCACCGCGGGCGCAACCGGTTCTGTCGGAGCAACCGGAACAGCCGGAAACGACGGGTTGGACGGTCAGCAGGGAGCCACAGGCACCGCTGGCGCAACAGGAGCAACGGGAACCGCGGGCGCAACAGGGGCGACAGGCACCGCTGGCGCCACGGGAACGACAGGGGCGACGGGAACCTCTGGTGCTACCGGTATTACCGGCGCCACGGGTGTTGGCACAACCGGTGCCACGGGAGCGCAGGGGGCCACAGGGGTTGGCACAACCGGTGCCACAGGCGCTGAGGGCGCAACCGGAACCGCTGGTCTTGATGGTCTTGACGGCCAAATCGGCGCTACCGGCCCTGGCGGCGGGGCAACCGGTCCAGAGGGAGCAACCGGGGTTACCGGCGCAACGGGAGCGACCGGCGCAACAGGGGTGGATGGAGCGACCGGTGTCACGGGCGCAACCGGTGCTGCCGGAGCCACGGGCGCAACAGGCGTAACCGGTGTCACTGGAGCGACGGGTATCACTGGGGCTACGGGAACGACCGGTTCGACAGGCGCTCAGGGCGCAACAGGCGTTACGGGTGCAACAGGTGTTGACGGAGCAACAGGTGTTGACGGAGCAACAGGTGTTGCTGGTCTTGACGGACTTGATGGGCAAACAGGCGCGACCGGTGCTGATGGGGCCACCGGTGTTCAGGGTGCCACCGGGACAACCGGTGCCACAGGTGTTGCTGGGGCTACCGGCGCGGATGGCGCGACGGGGATAACAGGAGCTACTGGAGCGACCGGTGTTACGGGCACGACTGGTGCGACCGGAGCGAACGGTGCTACGGGCACAACCGGAGCAACAGGGGTTCAGGGCGCAACAGGCGCTGAGGGCGCAACCGGCGCTGACGGCGCAACAGGTGCTGATGGCGTCGACGGGCTTGACGGATTGCAAGGAGCAACCGGAGCGGCCGGTGCGACCGGCGTTGAGGGTGCAACAGGAGTTGATGGTGCTACCGGGGTGACCGGTGCCACTGGTGTCACCGGGGACACGGGGGAGCAGGGAGCAACCGGTGTTACGGGAGCGACCGGGGTCACTGGTGCGACTGGGGCGAGTGGTGCCACGGGCGTTGCCGGCGCGACCGGTGTGACAGGCGCCACAGGAGTTACGGGGGACACAGGAGCCACGGGGAATACGGGGGCCACGGGAACAACCGGGGCAACAGGCGTCACAGGCGCAACAGGCGCGGATGGTGCAACAGGCGCGGAGGGCGCGACCGGTGCAGCCGGTCTTGACGGACTGGACGGTCAACAGGGGTCCACCGGTGTTCAGGGTGCAACAGGTTCGCAAGGCGCGACAGGTGCTGATGGCGCAACCGGTGTTACGGGCGCAACCGGTGCTGATGGTGCCACCGGTGCTGATGGCGCCACAGGGGTTACCGGCGCCACAGGTGTTACAGGCGCGGCTGGGGCGACCGGTGTTACTGGCGCTACGGGCGTTACTGGCGCAACAGGAGTGACCGGTTCCACCGGTGTGACAGGTTCGACTGGCGCGGACGGGGCAACAGGCGTGACGGGTGCCACGGGCGCTGACGGCGCAACAGGAGTTGCTGGCGCTACCGGCGCTGACGGCCTCGATGGGTTGGACGGTCAAACCGGTGCCACGGGTGTTGCCGGATCGACAGGCGCTCAGGGTGCAACGGGCACAACAGGAGCGACCGGCACTGATGGAGCGACCGGCGCTGACGGCGCGACCGGTGTGACAGGTGTTACGGGTGCCACAGGAACAACGGGTGCTACCGGTGTTACCGGGGCGACTGGAACGCAGGGCGCTACCGGTGTAACAGGGGCAACAGGTGTGTGGGGTGGCGCGGTCACGATCCCGTACACGTTCTCAACAACAACGACGGACAGCGATCCTGGCCCTGGGAACCTGCGTCTCAGTGTGGCGTCTCCGCAGCGAACATCAAACAGGATTCGCGCTGATCTGCTTGACCGGTTGGGGGCCGACTGGACAGGCGTGTTGAACTCTTTGGATGACAGCACGAACACGACGAAGGGTTACATTCGGCTGTCGAAGGAAACTGATCCGACGGCGTACATCGTGTTCGGGATGACCTCGATGGGGTCTCCGTCGGGGTATCGCAATTACACGGTTGCTGCAACAGGCTGGTCGGCTGATGATCCGTTCTCTGACTCCGACAAGATTTTGCTGCAGTTCACGCCTGCTGGGGACGCTGGTGCTGTTGGCGCAACAGGCGTCACGGGTGCCACGGGGGTTACGGGTGCTACTGGTGTGACTGGCGCGAACGGCGCGACCGGTGTTACTGGTGCGACCGGTGTGACGGGTGCTACTGGTGCGAACGGCGCGACCGGTGTTGCGGGGGCGACAGGATCAGACGGAGCGACCGGTGTTACGGGGGCGACTGGGTCTGCTGGCGTTGATGGGTTGGATGGGCAGCAGGGTGCTACTGGGTCGGTGGGCGCTACCGGGTCGCAGGGTGCGACGGGAACCACGGGCGCAACTGGCGCGAACGGAGCCACAGGCATCACCGGGGCGACCGGTGCGAACGGTGCCACAGGAGTGACGGGCGCGACAGGCACAGAGGGCGCAACCGGTGTAACGGGAACCACCGGTGCAACAGGCATTACTGGTGCAACCGGTGTCACTGGTGCTACGGGCGTAACCGGCGCGACGGGTGCCGCGCATGAGATAGGCGCGGTTGTTGCAACCATCCAAGCATCAGACGCCGCCACCGACGACTACTTCGGGCTGCCGTCGGTGCTGTCCGCGGACGGGTCAACGCTGGTGGTTGGCGCGTCCGGCGAGGACGGCGCTGGGTCAGACCGCGGTGCCGCATACGTGTACCACAAGTCCGGCGGTGTGTGGACGCAACAGATCAAGCTGGTGGCGTCCGATACAGCGGACAACGACCAGTTCGGCAACTCGGTTGCGTGTTCGGCAGACGGTTCGATTGTTGCTGTCGGAGCACCTACTGAGGAGGGAGCGGGCATCGCCCGCGGCAAGGTGTACGTGTTCTCCGGGTCATCGTGGAGCACCGAGACGATGCTCACCGCGTCCGACACGGCAGACGGCGACAGCTTCGGCTATTCGGTTTCGTGTTCGTCCGACGGGACAATCGTTGTTGTTGGCTCCCCGTTCGAGGATGGCGCAGGGACAGAACGCGGCAAGGTCTATATCTACTCGGGATCGTCGTGGTCAACCGAGACGATGCTCACTGCGTCCGATACAGCAGACAGCGATCGATTCGGCCTGGCGGTTGCGTGTTCGGCAGACGGCAACACAGTTGTTGTCGGAGCGCGCTATGAGGACGGCGCGGGCACCGACCGCGGCAAAGTCTACGTCTATTCCGGGTCTTCCTGGAGTACCGAGACGGCTCTCACCGCTTCTGACCCGGCAGACAACGATCAGTTCGGCGCTTCGGTTGCGTGTTCGTCTGATGGTTCCCGCATCGCTATCGGCGCGTACGACAAAACCGGAGGCGACCCAGCTTATCCCGGATCCGTCTATCTGTTTGACCGTGCGAGTGCCACATCGTGGACGGAAACTCGCAAGATCCTGCCGCCGTTCAGCACCACCGCCGACCTGTACATGGGCGACAGCGTCTCCCTGTCCGGCGACGGAACGCTGCTTGCCGCTGGTGCGCCGCAGTGGGATGGTGACGGGTCAGGGTATGCGTTTGTGTTTGACCTTGTGTGGGGTTGGCAGGGTGCTACCGGGGTTACCGGGGCTACTGGTGTCACAGGAGCAACAGGCGCTGGCACAACAGGCGCAACCGGAGTTACTGGCGCAACAGGTTCCGATGGTCTGCCGGGGTTGGACGGCCAAAGAGGCGCCACCGGAGTCACGGGAGCAACCGGAGTCACGGGAGCAACCGGGGTCACGGGAGCAACGGGTGCTACGGGCACAACCGGGGCTACAGGGTCGAAGCCTTCCGGCCAGTTGTTCCTGAGCGCCGCCGGAATGTGGCCGTCAACTACCAGCGGAGCATCCGTCAACACCAAAGTGGAATCGGCAACGAACAAGCAGAACCAGTATGTGATCGAGTTCGCTGACGGCAGCACCCTTTACGCGGAAGCCACCCTCGCGATGCCATCCGACTGGAACGGTGGCACCGTCACCGCAGCGTTCTACTGGCGCACCACCTCGACGAACACGGGAGCGTGCCGCTGGCAGATCGAGGGACGCTCCTACGGTGACGCGGAAACGATTGATCAGGCGTTCGGCACACCGCAGGCTGTTGACGACGCCGGGTCTGGCACAGCTGGGCAGGTGCTGATCAGCGGCGTAACAGCCGCCACCACCCTGTCTGGAACCCCGGCCGCATCCGAACTGGTGCAGTTCCGTGTTGCGCGATTGGGCGGTCACGCCAACGACACGTTCACCGGGACAGCCAGATTGCTTGGCGTGATGGTCAACTACACGAGAGCCTAAGATGGCGTTTCCAACACTCCGAAGTTACTGCACCGGTGCAGAAACAACGAACACAACATCCTGGGATGTGAACTATCCTGGGCCGTCGCCTCCGACCGGGCAGACCTCCGCGATAGCAGACGGTGGCTCAGACTGGTTTCTGTCGGGCGACCTGATGCTGTTGCTGATCGGCGCTGACGGTGCCAGCCGTTCGTTCAGCAACTTCCTTACCGGTTGGACAAGCCTGAAGTCGGCGCTCAGCGACGGGTCATGTTCGCTGAACATCTGGTGGAAGCTCGCGACCGGAAGCGAGGGAACAAACGCTCAGATTTGGGACACCGGCACCGGCATCACCTGTTCAGGGTCGGAGCAGGGACCATGGCGTCTTTCGGTGTACAAAAACTATTTTGGAACAGGCGGGGTGGTTGTTTCAACGGGTGCTACCGGTTCCAGTTCCACACCCGACCCGGACTCGGTGACGATCAGTTGGGGTGCGGGTGAGGACACCCGTGCGGTTGCCGCAATGGCATCTGACGGAACCGTCACCGTCAGCACCTATCCGTCCGGTTACACGCTCAACCAGTACGCTGACCATTCGGGCGGCGGCGCCGGCGCCGGGCTTGGGCAGGCCGGCGCGAATGTCAACGCGACCGCAGCCGACCCAGGCACGTTCGGTCTTTCCGGTGTTGACGGGTGGGCGGCAGCGACCGTCGCGATCCGCGGTGCCGCCTCCGCCTACCAACCACGCTATGGGTTCACGAACTTTCAGAACCCCGGTGTGTTCTGACCGATCTTTCGTTCACACTCACAACAACACGTTGAAAGGAACATCGCATGGCCGCATACACCCCCGCCACCCTGATCACAACAAAGGCGTTCGGCAACGGCGCCGCCAACATCTCAACATGGCGCTACCAGAACACCGGAGGGGCCGGCACGTTCGGGATCGCCCGCACCACCGTCATCGAAACCCCGACGGCAGCACGCACCGTCACCCTGCAGCAGGGCACAACCGCAGCCGACACCACCGCAGAACGAATCGCTGACGCGTTGGCGCTCACCGCGAACGTGCCGTACATTCTGAACGGCTGGTACACCGTCGCGAACAACGAGTACTTTCAGGGGTTCGCGAACAGCACCGACATCAACGGAGCCTGCTACGGATACAGCTATGCGTAGCCCGGGGAGCAGCCATTACGTGTAAGATGCACGTGGATGGGCCGACCAGCGTTAACCGAACAGCAGTTCCAAACATCCCTCTTGGTGAGGTTTTGGAAAAACGTCCAGAAGACGGACACATGCTGGCTTTGGACGGCGTCGCTGAACGACCAGGGATACGGCCAGATGACGTACAAGAACCGCAGGCCCGATCGCTGCCACAGGATCTCTTGGCGGATTCACTACGGGGAGATTCCGGCGGGCTTGTGTGTTTTGCACAGATGTGACGTCAGGCATTGCGTCAGGCCCGACCACTTGTTTCTTGGGACACGCACGGACAACATGCGGGACAAGGTTGAGAAGGGACGTCAGACTGGGCCTGCTAGACGAACTCATTGCCCCAAGGGGCATGAATACGATGAACAGAACACACGAGTGAGGCGTCGCGCCAACGGCACCTGGTACAAGCAATGCCGCATTTGCGACCGAGAGAGCAAGCGCAACCGTCAGCGTGAGTACATGCGTGAGTACAGAGCGAAGAAGAGAGCCGCTTGAGTCGCATGGACCCGCGTGACGTTGACGCGTACGCGAAACGGTTCGACCATCTTGTTTTGCGTCCGCAGAGCACGGGCATCAACTTCCGATGTCCGCTCTGCGGCGCACGGGCACGCAACAACCAGGGGATGGAACCAATGTGCACCGGTCCGCATCCGTCGTTGGATGAGCATGAGCCAACGGTGATGGTGCGCGTCCACCCGTGAGAGTAGGGTTCAGCGCATGAGCGAAACCGAGCAGTACACGAGCGATGACCACCAGCAGTTCGAGAAGGATTGGTGGTCCACCTGCCTCACAACGTTTGGTGAGGAAGCCAAGCAGATCAGTTACGCGTACCGGATGGGCTTGCAAGTGGTTCCGGTGTACGGCGGCCACTGGCCTGTTTACGACCTCCAGGGCAAAAGCGTGGTTGACATTGGCGGCGGGCCGGTGTCGATGCTGCTGAAGTGCGTCAACCGAGGCGCCTGCGCTGTTGTTGACCCCTGCCAGTACCCGGAATGGGTGGCGCAGCGGTACATGGAAGCAGGCATCACCGTGTACCGGAAGCCAGCCGAGGACTTTCATCCAACATCGGACTACGACGAAGCCTGGATTTACAATTGCGCGCAGCACGTCGAAGACCCCGAACGGATTTTCAGGCAGATGCGCGAGTACGCCTCCGTGATCCGCGTGTTCGAGTGGATAGAGACACCGCCGACATTGGGGCATCCTCACACCCTTCACGCATCTGATCTGGACGAGTGGCTGGGCGGCAAGGGAACGATCGAGAACATCAACGAGAACGGCGCGGTCGGCCTCTGCTACTACGGCGTTTTCGGCGCATGACGCTGCATCTACTCGGACTTCCCCACACGCGCACCACTTCCGAGTTCGCCTCCTGCGCGTACACCCAGCGTGTGATCAAACTTTGCCGCATGTTGCATGGACGCGACCGACCGCTTGTTTTGTACGGAAGCGAGATCAACGAAGCTCCCTGTGACGAGCACGTCACCATCGTCTCGGAGGCGCAGCGCGAAGCGTGGTTTGGCCCGGTGAACGAGAACGACCTTGGTCGCGGCGGGTTTGATTGGCTGCACACGTCGGAGTGGTGGCGTCATGCCAACCAAAACGCTGTCAACGCCATAAGAGAACGCATGGACGACAAGGACTTGTTGTTGGTCACCGCAGGGCAGACGCAGCAACCCGTTGCGGACCTGCTCCCACAACTAACGGTGGCGGAACCGATGGTGGGGTACAAGGGCATCATCACCAGCCGGCAGGGCGGACCGGCGTTCGCGGCGTTCGAGTCGTACGCGCATCAGCATTTCGTGTACGGCTGGTTGAACATGGAGTTTCCCGGCAGGTACGGGTACGACGTGGTCATCCCCAACCAGTTCGACCCCGCCGAGTTCACGTTTCGCCCCGACCATGACGGCTACCTGTTGTTCGTCGGACGGTTGATATTGCACAAGGGACCGCAGATCGCCGCGCAGATCGCGCAAGCCCTTGACATGCCGTTGAAGGTCGCCGGCCCCGGAGCACTACGGTCGGGTGACGGGTGGGTGGAGGCAGCGGAAGTCCGGGTGGAACCATGCGAGTACGTGGGAACCGTCGGCATCGAGCAACGCGCCGAACTGATGGCAGGCGCAGCGTGTTTGCTTGCGCCCACCACGTATTTGGAGCCGTTCGGCGGTGTCGCGGTGGAAGCGATGATGTCAGGCTGTCCTGTGGTGACCTTTGACACGGGGGCGTTCACGGAAACAGTGGTGCCAGGTGTGAGCGGCTACCGGTTTCACACGCTGCAAGAAGGCGTTGATGCAACCAGCAAATCCTTGGACATACCGCGGGCGGTAGTCCGCGAGCACGCGATGCGCAACTACTCGCTTGACGCTGTGCGGCCCCGCTACCAGCAATGGTTCGACAACCTTGATGGTCTTTGGGGCGAGGGATGGACGGCGTTGACCGACCATCCTCTTACCATGCAAGCATGATCACAGCCGCCAGAGGGCAGGCGTACAGCGCCACGGTTCAGGTGGGCATCACCGGGCTGGTCGGTCTGATCGAAATGCAGTTGGTCGACACCAACGGCAACATCGTTACGACCGCATCCACCCTCAACATCATCGAACTGCTGGACGAGTTCAACATCGGAACCGGAACCTACGTCGCCGCCCGTGTCGCCCCAATGGTGCTCGGCTCGTACGTGGTGGAGTTCTCCAACGACGGGTCGTTCGACGCCGAAACCGTTTCTGCGGAGGACATGACCGTTGTTGCCGGAAACGTTGTTCCGGTTTTGCCGCCGATTCCGGTTGACCCGTCGGCAGGCCCGTACAACGGCCCATGTTTGTCATGGACAGACGGCGACAGGGTGGCAGCGTGTTGTTCTTCCGCCGTGGGCACCGACACATCGGTGTTCGATGACTCGGTCGCAATGGCCTCTGAGGTGCTGTTCAACCTTTCAGGCCGTCAGTTTCCCGGCCAGTGCGAAACCACCGTTCGTCCGTGCGCAACACGCTCTTGCGGGTTTCAGCAACTGTCACGCGGACATGTGATCTGGCCGGCCGACTGGTTTTACGGTGGCACCTGGGGTTGGGATGGTGGACGATGGAACTACCCGGCGTTCTCCGGGTGTGGTTGCACCCCGCTGTCAAGGGTGCTGCTTGCCGGGCACCCGGTGGTGGATGTCACCGAAGTCAAGGTTGACGGTGTGGTGCTCAACACAAGCGAATACCGGTTGGACGAATACCGGTTTCTTACGCGCATGGCAGACACAAACGGCAACCCACAGTGGTGGCCTTCGTGTCAGGCGCTGGACAAACCGGACACGGAAACGGGAACGTGGTCGGTGACGTACACGTTCGGTCAGTCACCACCGAACATTGGTCAGCAGGCCGCAACCGTGCTTGCCTGCGAGATTTACAAGTTGTGCGCTGACGTTGACGACGAATGCCGGTTGCCGGATGGTGTGACACGCATCATCAGGCAGGGCATCACGATCGAGAAGTTGCCGACGTTGACGTGGGCGTTCGAGAAGTTGCGAAACGGCGCAAGCGGCCAGTGGCGCACAGGTATCGCTGCTGTTGACCTGTTTTTGAACTCGTACAACCCGTCTGGGTTGAAGCGCCGTCCGACCGTGTGGAGTCCGGCGTTCCAGTATGCGCGACGGTACGGATGAGCACCATCATTCCTTCTGATATTGGGACGTTGTCCGCGTACGCGCAGGATCTGTTGGATGTGTGCGCTGACGCTTTGGCGGACACCACCGCAGGAACTCCCGCGGACGTGTTCTTGGATGTGGACGCGCCGGCGTTCGATTGCTGTCCGGCGCTGGTGGTGGTTGTGCCGAACCTGGCAGAGGGAATCACGTCGCCGCTTGCCCCGTCAGAGGAAACAGCGTTGCGTTCCACGTTCGGCCGGATCAACCTTGTCACGTACACGGTGTGGACGCTCAGATGTGCCGCGCCGATGCAAAAGAACGGGAACCCGCCCACGGCGGCGGACAAGCAGGCTGTTGCTGTGACGGTGCAGGAGGACATGTGGGCTGTCTGGAACGGTGTCAACCATGCTGTTCAGAACGGCTTGATCTTTGACACCTGCACCGGCGTTCACTTCGATGGGATACGCCCGATTCGCGCTCAGGGGAACTGTGTGGGGTCGCTAGCGACGTTCCGCGCAATGATCCCTGGCATTCCGAACGACGGAACATAGTATGGCGTCTCTGACGAAATACGTGTTCAACGAACCCGCGTTTCGCCAGATGGTCAACCAACCCGGCGGCGGCGTCGAAGCACTTTTGCATCGCCAGGCAGTGCGGGTTGAGATCGCGGCGCAAGCAGCATTGTCGGTGCCGTGGCCCGGATCACGTTCACGGAACCCTGCTCCCGGCCCTCCGCGTCTTCGCACAGGCGATCTTCGCAACAGCATCAGGGTTGACGGGCCAATGCTTGGCAGCGACGGGTTCATCGAGATTCCGGTGGCATCAACGAGTGTCCACCGGGGGTTTGATTACAGTGACTGGTTGCGTGACAACGGTTACGAGTTCGTGCAGATCAGTGATCTGGCGTAGGAGGAGGAGACATGAAGGATTTCAACAAGAGCAGACAGGAGCGACGCGCCGACGACCCCGTCGACATGCTCGAAGACCGCCAGTTTCAGCTGGGCGACGGTGTGTTCACCCGACTGTCGCACCCGCCGTACCAGGCAACAAAGGCGATGGTCGAGATCACCGAGAACACCGATGGTCTTCGCGTGTTCTCGATCGTCGAAAACGCTGTTTTGGCGATGCTGGAACCACAGGATCGCGACAGGTTCCGACAGGTGGTCGCAAACGAAAACGACCCGATCTCGTGGGAGGATCTGCTGGAAGTCGCGTTTTGGCTGGTTGGTGAGGCCAGCGGAGGCCGCCCTACCACACGGTCGCAGTCCTCTACGGATATGTCCTCGGAGCCTGGGACCGACTCGACGGAAAACTCATCGCTGGCACTGGTTGTGGACTGAAAGACCTGACGGCGAGAGAGCAAATGAACTTCGCATACCATGATCTGACAGGTCATTTGCCTTCGGACAGTCCGGTGTTGCATGACATCAATCTTGCGTTGGCGCCGCCGGAGGAGAAGCAGAAGACGATTGATCGTCAGAACGCGGATGCGCAGAAGCGGTTGATGGCGGTGCCAGGGTTTGGTGTTGCGCCGCCGCCGCCTCGCAGGAAGCCGAAGGTTGACGCTTGAGCACAATCGCTGAAGCGTTCGTTCTTGTGAGGCCGGATACCCGGTCGTTTGCTGCTGAGTTGCAGAAGCAGTTGGCGGCTGCGGTTGGGTCGATGCCAACACCAACGGTGAAGGTGAACGCCAGGGTTGTTGCGCAAGGCCAGATGCAAGACGTGTCTAGGCAGGTGCAGAAGCAGTCTGCTGCCGAGGTCGCAGCGGCGGGCGAGATCGCGGTTGCGCATAGGCAGGCTGGTTTGGCTGCGGTTACAGCAGCGCAGCAAAGGGTTCGGGCGTCGGCGGCGGCTGAAGCTGCGGTGGAACAGGCTGCTGAGGCGGCTCAACGGCGTCAACAGGCGCAGCAGGCTGGCGCTCGCGCTGGTTTGAGGTTGTCTGGGTTGGCTGTAAGACAGGAGCAGCAAAGGGCGGCGGCGGCGCTGGCGGCGGCAGCAGCGGAAAAGCAAGCTGACAAGTTGTTCAGGGACTCTCTCGCTGTTCGCAAGGCAAGTGCTTCTGCGGCAGAGAAGTTCGCCAGGGTAGAAACAGCAGGGGCTGTTGCACAATCAGAGGTTGCGAAGAAGCGTGCGCAGTTGCTTGCGCTTCTTCGCGCGGACAGGGCTGCGCAGGAATCGGTCAACGTTGCCACCGCAAGAGGATCTGTTCTTTCCAGGGAACTTGCGGTGGCGATGAAAACACAAACTGCTGCTGCTGTGGATGCAGCAAAGGCCGAGTTGGGTCTTGCGATCGCAACAGCAAAAACGAACAGAGAACAGGCGTTGTCGGTTGCGTCTGCGGAGGCACAGCGAACAGCCAGGCTCAGTCAGGCAGCACGCGGTGGTGGCGCAGCAGCCCTGGCGTTCGGTGGTTTGCGTGGCGCGGTGCTCGCGTCCACCGGTCCGTTCCTTGCCGCCACCGTTGCCGTGACCGCGCTCGGGAAAGCCATTGGTGCAGCCGCGAACACCGAACAGCAACTCAACATTTTTCAGGCGACCGCACGCGCAACCGGCGAAGAGATGCAACGCGTTGCCGCAACAGCGAAACAACTTGGCGCTGACATCACGCTGCCAGGAGTAAGCGCCGGCGACGCCGCGTTGACAATGACGGAACTGGCGAAAGCCGGTTTGTCGGTGCAACAGTCGATTGACGGGGCACGAGGTGTGTTGCAGTTGGCGACCGCCGCCAACATTGACTTTTCGGCTGCCTCGGAGATTGCGGCCAGCCGGTTGAACGCGTTCAGCCTGTCAGGAACAGACGCGTCCAGGGTTGCGGATCTGCTGGCGGGAGCGTCGATCGCTGCGCAGGGCGGCATCGAGGACTTCGGGATTGCCGCGCAACAGGTGGATGCTGTTGCCCGCCAGGTTGGTGTGTCGATCGAGGACACCACCACGTTGCTTGCGCTGTTGGCGAAAAACGGTTTGCGTGGTTCTGACGCGGGAACCTCTTTGCGAACCGCGTTTATCAGGTTGATCAACCCGACGCAGGAAGCTCGCGCGCTGATCGACCAGTTGGGTTTGTCAATCCGTGACGCGCAGGGAAACATTGATCCGCTGGTGTTCGCGAAGTACGGTGAGGCAGTTTCGGGTCTTGCGCCTGACTTGCGGGACATGTTGACAGCAACCATTTTCGGTCAGGACGCGATTCGTGCGGTGTCGATCGCAGCGCGGGAGGGCGCATCAGGGTTTGATGCGCTTGCCGCCACTGTTGAGCAGGCAGGGAACGCGCAGCGGTTGACAGAAGCTCGCGCCAAGGGGCTGAAGGGTGCGATGGGAGGGCTTCAGTCGAATCTGGAAACAACGGGAAGCACGATCGGATCGTTGTTGCTGCCGTTTCTCGAAACGTCCGTGAGGGTAATGGCAGAAGCCGCCAAGGCGGCAGGAGTTTACGCTTCTGCGATCAAGAGTCTGGGCGAAAAGTTTGCGGATCTTATTCCCGGTGGTAAAAAGACACGAGACATTGCCAAGGATGTGGCGGTGAACTTCTTGAAGTTCGCCGGCCCGCAGGGAGTTTTCTTTGGTGCAGCGAAAGCAATTGACGTGTTTACAACGTCATCGGACGAAGCCGCGGCCTCGTTGGCGAAGACACAACAGGGCATCAAGGACTTCGCCGACCGAACGAGGACGTTCTCGTTGGGTGACGAGTTCGGATTCAAGGGGATTGCTTCAACAGCGTCGGACAAGCGGGTGAAGGATCTTGAGGCGCGCAACAAAAAGATCCTTGAACTGATAGGGCAACTGCACACCGGGTTGGAAACGTTCGGGAACACAGGCCAGATTGACACAGCAGCGATTGACAGTCTGATCAGCACGGTTAATCAGTTGAAAAACCTTGGTGGGTCTGCTGTGCAGGAGGCGCTGAGACAGAACGCCAAGGGAATCAGCAAGGTGCTGCTTGAGGACTTGCGCAATGTTGCTTCAGAGTTTGGTGTGACGATTGACTCGCTGAACGTGGAACTGCCGCAGAGGCTCGCGAACATCATCAACCTGGTGGCGCAGAACACTCCTCAGCAGGCAGCGCAGGTTGGCCGACAGGTTATCGCCGCGCTTGCGGAAGGAATCAAGAGCGGAGATGAACCTGACCGCGCAGGCTTGTTGGTTGTGAAGCAGTTCATCAAGGCGTTGCAGAAGGGTGGGCCGGAAGCACAGGCAGCAGCGAAACAACTGGGTGACCAACTTGGGGACGCGTTCGCGGAAGGCGCGCTCGCGAAAACACAAAGGGTGAAGGATGCGCTGACAAGCGCGTTCTCCGGTATCGGCGTGAAGTTGCCGCAAACAGATTTGCCTGCTGATTTGAAACAAGCGATTGATGACGCAAAGAACGATCCGAACTCCCGTGCCCTGCTGGAACAGTACGGTGCGAAGCTGGATGAGTGGCGTGCGGATGGGTTGCGAAGCGCCACGGAAACGATTGATGCGGCGAGGGACACGTCAGCGAGCGCGGCAAGGTCAGCGGTGAACGCCGGTCGTGCGGTGGTGGCTGCGCAAAGGGCGATCACGGATGCGCAGCGTGGGTTGGTGAGGGCGGCGAAGGCGGCGAGCGAAGCGTTGGTGGAGTCGGTGGGTCAGGCTCGTGACAGGTTGCAAACGCTTGCCGGTGAGATCGCGGATTCGCTTGGTCGGATCATTGATGTTGGGCCGCTTGGTGAGCAGGCTCAGAAGTTGAATGATCAGTTGGACAAGGTGCAGGCGCGGCTTGACAGGTTCAACAAGAGAAACGAACGCAAAAGCGCAAGTGACGCGCTGGCGTCGGCGCAACGTGATCTGGAGCAGGAGCGGTTGCGGTTGCAGGGTGGCGCGATCGGAATGACGGAGAAGGAACGCCGAACGCTGACAAACCAGTTCTTGGCTCCGTTGCAGCAGCGTGTGACGGAAGAACGGAACAACGTTCGGCAGATTGATTTGCAAAACCAGGCTGACACGCTTGCGTCACAGTTGGAAGGCGTGGGTGACGCTGCCGAGGATCTGAAGAAAACGCTGACGTTGACGCTGTCGAACCTTGCGTTCCGGGCCGGTCGAGGAGATATCACGCAGCAGCAGTTCGCCGCGCGAGCACGCGCGATCGCTGTTCCTCGTATCGCGATTGCGAAGGGACCGGACGGGAAACCGTTGGGTGAGGCGTTCGCCCAGGACCTTGTTGACAAACTGGCTGCGTTCATCAAGCAGGGCGGCACGTTGCAGGGGTTCACAGACACGAAGGTGCCGGCATCGGTGGTTGATCCTGCGGATGTGTTCGCAACCGGCGCTGTGGCGTTCGGTGACGCCACCCAGGCGTTGTCTGACGCGAAGGTTTCGTTTGCTGACGCCCAAACGGCGTTTGCGAAGGCGAAGGATGATCAGGCGAAGCAACAGGCCGCGTATCAGCGTGCGATCATCGACAACACGGCAGCGGTGAAAGCGCAAACGTCGGTGTATGAGAAGGCGAAGGAAGCGGTGAAGAACCCGAAGGTTCCGACGCAGACGACGGGCGGGCCTCCGAAAGACAGAAACAAGGATGTCAACGGAGGCGCAACAACAGGGGTGGTCAGGAAATGATCGTTGACTGGACGGTTCCGTTCTCGCTGATCACGCCGCAAGGAACCCTCGTTCTGAACGCGCCCACCACAACGTTGGGTGGTGACCAGGGCACGTTTCTGTTGGTGCCGGATCAGTGCCAATCGCAGATTCCGTTGCGAGCAACCGACAACGACATTCCGCAGCAGGACGGCGAAACCCTGCACGAACGCTTCTACAAGGGGTACCTGTTGAACCTTGCGGTGGCGTTGACAGAGAGCACGGACACGATGGCGTGCGACACGTTGTTGCAGGACATGGCGGACACGCTGATGCGGCATGTGAGGGCGCTAACGAACCCCGTGGACGGTCGCGTGTACTGGACACCAAACGGCGCGTCGCAACGCATGCTGAAGAACGTGAAGTTGATGGAACCGGCCGCACCGAACCTTGCTGACGGCGGGTTGACAATCGTGTCGTTTCAGGTGAAGTCTCCGTACCCGTACGAGTGGACACAGGCGGAAACCACCACCACGATCACCGCTGGAAACTCGGACACGTTGACGAACAACGGAACCGCTGACTTTTACCCGGTGATCCGGGTGGACGCTGGTGCGTCGTCGTTCACGATCACGAACAACTCGATTGTGGATGAGCAGGGCAACCCGTTGGCGATCGTGTACAGCGGCGCAGCGATCGGTGGTTCGTATGGGGAGCTTGATTGTTTCAAGGGCACGTTTTATCAGGATGGGGATGGGGCGAACCTGTCGGGTGACCTTGATGTGTTCCAAACCACGTTTTTTCCGTTGCAGGTTGGTGTCAACGTCATTGATGTGGTTGGCGCTGACATCGACATTCTGTGGCAGGACGCATGGGCGTAGACATTCACCGTCATTGGCGCTATCTCCTCGCTGATCTTGACGGCACCCCCATTTCGTTTTACGACACGCAAGCACGCCAACGGTCGATCGAGTACACGCTGAACGACACCACCGTCATCCGCGGTGTGATCAACTCAGACAACCCGCAGGCGAACATCACGTTCACAGATGGGTTTCCGTATCTGTCGGAGGGCGACAGGTTGTTGTACGCGTTTCGCCGTGATTACGACGGCGGCGGCTCAACCTACCCGTGGACATGCCGTGCCGCCGGGATCATCATGCAGGTGAACGACACTGGCGGTGTCGACAACGCCGACACCGAGTTCGTTGCCTACGACCCGTGGCAGTATCTGATGAGCCTGCCGGTCGTGAACACGTCGTTCCCGTCCGCGGGAACATATGATGTTCCCTACGCAAGCATCAACCTTGACCAGATCGTTGTGGCGTTGATCCAGAACGCGCATGACACGTACACGTTCGCGAACCCGGCGAAAACAGGGATTGATCTGACAAGCGGCACGATCGAGTCGTTGCCGCCAGCAACGATCGAGTTTCAGCGCGAAACGTCGATTGGTCAGTGCTTGCAGCAGTGTTGCGAGCTTGGCTGCGACATTGTGTTGACCCCGGTGTATGACCCGTTGCGTCCTGGCGTGATGTGCGAGTTGAACGTGTACGCGTACGCAGGTGATTTGCGTCCTGACGCAACGTTCGCGTGGGACAAGGGCCGCCGCAGCGTTGTTGATGACAGTCGCCAGATTGATGGGACGCAACGTCAAAACAACGTCAGGTATCACTTGCGGGCGAAAGCGGACAGCACGGAAGGCACGGACATCGCGACAGAGGGCGCGTCTGTCACTCGGTTTGGCGACTATTACGGAACCCAGTATTTTCCTGCGGAGACATCGTTGACGCAGTTGAGCGAACAGGTGCAACAGACGTTGTCGGAGTTCAGCGAGAACAAGCGCACCGTCAGCCTTGGTCCGGTTCCTGAACGCTCACCCGACCCGTTCACCGAATGGTATTTGGGTGACTTCGTTCGCGTGTACGCGTCGAAGAAGCTGCGGGCAAGCCAGTCGGGGTATCAGCGCGTTACAGGGTTCACCGTTGAAATCTCGGATGACGCGTTGGAGACAGTCAGGGACCTTCGGGTTTACATTCCGTTGGAGCCGGCGTCGTGACGAAACCTGTTCGGCAGCGTACGCACAATCAGATCCAGAACGAGGTGATCTCGCGCACCAGGGTGTTGGAGGCTTTGCCTGGTGAGGTGACGTGGGAGGGTGACGGCGGTGCCGGTGTTACGGGTCTTTCGTGGGCGATGGCGTCAGTGCAGGGAACACCGACGGTGTCAGCGTCAACAGCACTTGACCTGGAAGACTTTTACACGAACGACTCAAGTGTGTTTAGTTGGTCCTCTGGAAACCCGTATTCGATTGCGGTTGTGCCTGACGGGTTGTTTTTGGTGCAATCTAACTTGCGTATCAGCACAAATCTGGACGCGATAAAGTCGATGTACGTGTATGCGACGTTGACTCCTGACGCGACCCCGTCTGGCGCGGATTTGGATTCAAGGTCTACGGACGGAAGGTATTTCACTCAGGTAAGCGGTGGGATCACAGGCCCATCGAACTTTTGGTATGAGACGCTTTGGCCGAAGATCGCTGGGCTTGGGACTGGGTATGTGCAGATTGCGGCGATCTATTCTGGGACGAGCTACCAGATTTCTAGTTCTGGCCTGTCGGGAATCAAGATCGTGAAGATGGGTGGCGCGTAGTGGCTAGCGGTCAGGCTCGCAAGATCATTTTTGGGGATGGCCTGTCGGTCACTGACGAGGGTGATTACACCATCCGCGTGAGCGGAGGCGGTGGGGCGGGAGCGACTGGTCCATCGGGGGCGACTGGTGTTGGTGGAACAAACTCTCTGGAGAACCTTGGGTTCACAGCGGTTCAGTCCGTTCTCACGGAGCCGAAGTTGTGGCCTGGAATGATGGCAGTCGTTCCGGCATACGGATTCAACGTCGCCGGAAGCGACTCAGCAGGCCAAGAGGGATACGCAGCAAAATCCGTTACGCACGACCAGACGGCGGCGAACTACGCCGCGGCAGCGGCAACGCTATCGGCTGTTGTTGAGGACTGGCTTCTCGATGCGTCGGTTCGTTACCAATGCTGGGTGGGGGTCAGGGTTGCGTCCGGGGCAGCGACCGCAAACATTGGCATCAGCACCACGGCAATAGGAACGAACGAAATCTCCTTGTCTGGCACGCCGTCAGACAACTTCGCTCTCTACCGTCTGTTCTCGGACGAAACATTCGGCGCAGGCGAAACGGTCACGGTAAAGGCGTATCGCACGTCAGGCTCAGGAAACATCGAGATCGACCAAGTGTACTTTTTCCCGTCCAACAGCAACACCTACGTGGTAGGACCCTCTGGGGCGATGGATGCTTGCTTGGCGGCAATTTCAATATCCACGTTTGCCGATCTTGGTGCAAGCGCCTCTTCAGTGGCGGATTCCAGGTTCACAGGTAACGCTGTCAAGGACACCCAGGTCGTTGATGATCTGCGTGATGCTGCTCCAACAGCATGGTCGTTTCTTACACCACCAAGCCTCAAGTTGGTTTCTACTTCGTCTGAATACAACGATGAACTAAGGTATCCGCGTTACAACTATGTGACAGCGTGCTTTGAGTCTGCCACAGATGACGAGAACGAAACCGGGTGTTTTGCCAGTCTTTCCGGTGACGGTGTGTCCTTTGCGTCAGCCCGTGTGTTTTTGCCACATGCTGGGTTTTACTATCTTGGTCCTTCGGTTTCTTACGGGGAGCCTCCGCAGTTGTATTTGTGGAGAAACTCTGCTCCTGGTTCATCGGTTCCGTATCAGTCGTCTAGTTCCAACACGGATGATGTGAGAGTCGGTGAGTATTTCGCCATCAGTTCGTATTTTGATGGGGTAGGAGGAGGGGGTTCTGGCGCGACCGGGCCGACTGGTGCAACTGGGGCGACGGGAGCGACCGGGGCTGGCACAACAGGAGCGACAGGCGCGCAAGGGGCAACAGGCGCGGATGGTGCTACCGGCCCGTCGGGTGGGCCAACCGGGCCGCAAGGAGCAACCGGGGTCACAGGAGCGACCGGGGCAACAGGGGACACGGGAGCGACGGGTGCTGGCACAACAGGTGCAACCGGCGCGCAGGGCGCAACAGGGGTCACCGGAGCGACAGGGGTTACCGGGGCGACAGGAGCGGGAACAACAGGGGCGACCGGGCCGACCGGGGCAACAGGAACGTCGGGTGGGGCGGGGGACGGGTGGACGGACGCGTCGGAAACATGGACGTACGCGAGCGCGGACAGTCCCACGTTCACGTTCACCGTCGCGGCTGATGTGACGACGAAGTACAGCGCCGGGATGCGCGTCAGGTTGGTTCAAACCACCACCAAGTATTTCATCGTCACCGCGGTATCAACGTATTCGGGGGGAAACACCACGATCACGGTGTACGGCGGAACGGATTACACGCTGGCGAACGCTGCGATCAGCAACCCGTACTACTCAGTGGCGAAAGCACCACAAGGGTTTCCGCTGTCGCCTGTGAAGTGGACTGTTGAAACCCTTGACACTACTCAAAGACAGCAGGCCACACCCACGGCAAACACATGGTACAACCTTGGCTCCGTGTCAATAACGGTTCCACTCGGAGTTTGGAACGTTTCGTACAACGTTTTGGCACAAGCAGCCGACTCATCATCGTCAGGCTGGGATGTAGAAACAACACTTTCCACATCCAACAGTTCTGAGTCTGACAGCACTTGGACAACCGAGCATTACGCAACCGCGTTGACAAGCCATTATGTGCAACATGCGCGTGACAATGTGATGACGCTGGCGGCGAAAACGACCTACTATCTGAACTCCCGAACGCTGTCAACAGGACTTGACAATATCTACAACCGCAACGAACGTTCGCGATTGACAATCCGCGCGGTGTGCGCGTTCCTGTAGGCGTCGTCCGCCCGGTCGTTCATGCTTCATGTGTGGGAACACCACCGCTTCCACGCACCCTTCTGATCAGGGTGCCGCCTTTGCGTGGCACCGATGTGGACGCCGCCGCCCGCGCGTTGCACCGATACCTGCAAGACGGACAGTTGGGAGCACACGACCGAAGCCGCCCCATCGTCAGGGAAACATGGGGAACAGGCAAAGCCACGCTTGCTCGAAAGGCACGACGGAAAGCAAAGCTGCCTGACGGATGGCAGTACACCCCTGCGTTGGATCGTGTGCTGATCAACGCAGGCGCGTTCGACCAGAAAGCGAACGCGTTGCGTGCCAACTGGATCGCAGAGAACACGGTGCCGCCACCACCGGCAATGGTGCATCCGCACCCCCATGGGTTTGTGTCATCGGTGTGTCAGGGCATCCATGAAACCGCTGGGCTTGCCGGAAACATGGCGTTGGATTGGTGTGCTCAGGGGGAAACACCGGTGGTTGCGGTGGTGGCCGCGGAAATCGTGAAGATCAGCGGACGCAACCCAGCGTCAGGTGCCGACAACACCGTGGGGTTGTTCGGATGGAACATTCACTATGTGTCCCAGGGTGGGTACCGCTGGTTTTCCACGCATTATGGGTCGTATCGTGTGTGGGTTGGTCAGAAGGTGAAGGCAGGGGACGTGATCGGTTCTGTTGGTCGCTGGCCGGGTGACCCGGGCAGGTCGCACACGCACCTTGGTGTCACGAGTCCGCGAGGGAGAGCGGACGCGATAAAGCTCATCAACAGGGTTGCCGCGTCGCCTCGCGTGCGCCTGCGGGTGTAGCGATCATCGTGCCTGATGGATGAGCGCAACACCACCGAAACGGCGCAACCAGAAAACGAGGTTCGCGGTCGCTCAACAATGGTGGCCGCTGATCCGGGAGATGGCGGTGTGTTTCCTTGGCGTGTTCATTCTGGTGTGGCAAACAACGCTGGAGCAGCAACCGCAGGCGTACCTTGTCGCCGCAGGTTGCGCGCTCGTAGGCGTCCCCGTCGTCGGGGCGTTGCAGCGTGGTTTGCGAAAAGAAGAGGAATGACGAGACGTATGATTGTGAGATGGGCGATGGTGGTGTGGCTTGCCACAGGCGCCGTGGTTGTCATTGTTGTTGCGGTTGCGCAGGCCGCACGATGATGATGAAACACCCGCACATGTGTCGCGCCGACTGGATGATCGCGTTGGCGTTCCTGGTGTTGCTTCCCTGTTTGGCGGGCATCTGGTATGTGGACCACCATCGAGCAAACGAGCTTCGCAAAGCACAGGTGAGGGATGCTTGGGAGCGATATGACTCGTCTTTGCAAGCGTGCTTGCGCGGAAACGTGTTGAGAACCGCAACAAACACCCAGACAAGCGTGTTGCAAGCGTTGGCGGAACACTCAAAGTTGCCTGGCAGCAGCGTGGAAACGCTGCGGTTGATCCCGTTGATCAACTGCGACAACGTGGTGCCCTCCCCAACCTCGAAAAGGCCGTCTTGAACAAGGTGTTGTAGTCCGACCTGACGGTCATGCTTCGGACAACCAACTCCCTGGGAGGGCACATGCGATCACTGCTGTCAGCAGCCGGACGAGCGTTTCTGCGTGACTTCGCCATCACGTTTTTGGCGTTCGCGAGCGGCATCCTCAACGCCCCCAACTTCGACCAGGCCCGTGCTCTTGCGGCGGCAGCGTCGCTTGCTTCGCTGGTGGCGGCGTTTCGCGCGGTCCGCGTGTTCGTTCCCGGCATCTCAACCGGTGTGGCGAACACGCTGCGTGTTCCCGTCGCCTACGCCGAAGTGGTGATCACCGGGCTAACCACGGTTGGCATGGGGTTCCTGGCGTTGGCGGAAGGCGTTTTGTCCGCACCAGACCTGAACGCTGGCAAGGCGGCGGCGCTTGCTGCTGTGCTTGGCATCGGAACAGCGTTGGTGCGGTTGGCGTCAGCGTTCCTCACACCGGGTGAAACGCCTGGTGTTGACGTGGGAATCGAGGTGCCGGCGCAGCCTGTGCCGCCTGCTGCGTTGCCGAAGACACTGTAGGGAAGGGAGGTGACCGGCTGTGGGTGCTTCCGCAGGGAACAGCATGGAGGCGGAAGCACCCACAGAGTCGGTTCGGGTGCGCAACTGGCGGTTGCAACAGTTTTTGTTGGTTGGCGCAAACCCTGATGTGGCGTTGGTGTTGGCGAACAGCACGGTGGATGTGCGCGACTACGAACGCATCGTTGCTGCCGGGTGCGACACGGAAACCGCAGCGAAGATTCTGTTATGAACGCACAACCCCGATGCGATGAGGCGGAATGTTCGAGCGGTACGCCATCCGGTACACCTCTTCAAGGAACCAACCGGGTTTCGTTAGTCGCAACCATGTTGCCATGCGGTCGTTGCCAACATCTTCGGCTCCGGGTCGCACGTCAAGCGACCATGCGATAACGTCGTTTGGGGCGCCAACCCGTCCCCAGTAAATGTCATATGGCTCATTGGGTTCGGGTTCTGGCAATCCTCCAAGGATCGCCCAGCGTGGTGCGCGCGGGGTCAGCATGACGCGTTGAACTCAGGTCGGCTGGTGAGCGCCTGCGGCCCTGCTTGCACGTTGCTTGGTGCAACACGAATGTTCGCTGTGCTTGGGATTTCGCTGCGCCAATCAATGCTGAAGTACGCGGTCCATGTGGCGTTGAACACGTTGTTTCGCACACAGATGTTGCGCGGATAGCTTCTGGCTGGGTCAGCGGTGCTGCCGAACCATGTGAAGAAAACGTGGGCGGTGTTCCCGTTGTTCGTGAACGTGTTGCCGTCGATCAGCCCGTCTGAGGAGTACCCGCCAACATAAATGGCTTCAGCGTGGCTGGATGGGTCGCTGGCAACGTAATAGTTGCGAAACGTGTTGCCGCGAATCACCCAGCCGGATGAGCCGTTGCCTCCTGGCGCATCCCAGATCAGGTTTTGGTTGTTGATTTTCTGGCCGTCGAAAACGTTGTCAGCCAATGTCCAGTTGTCCGCCCCGGATGTGACATCAAACCCAACAGCCGAGCTGTTCTTGAACGTTGATTTGTTGCCAAGGGTGATGGTTCCCTGCACGGTCACACCGGAGATGGTCACGTCAGAGGGAACAGCGAGTGCTCCTGTGACGGTGCAAACGCAAAGAACGGTGAGCGGTCGAGTGGAACCGATTGCTTGCGCAAACGCTGTTGGGGTGAACGTGCCTGTCAAAGAGATGCTGTTGCCCGAAGGCGGCGGCGGCGGCGGTGGTGGGGGTGTTGCGGGGTAGGTGCCGCATCCCTTTGTGCTCACGGTGTCCCCGGTGAACAAGGGACATACCTTGTACACCGCGGTTTTGGAGAACCTGACGGTTGTGCGGTTGATGTCACCTGTG
>Ga0224500_10000491_pt1 | contig 26981 bp, 24 predicted proteins | sample SF_Oct11_sed_USG_FD_168126 | JGI IMG/M metagenome (GOLD analysis project Ga0224500, IMG submission 168126) | Sediment microbial communities from San Francisco Bay, California, United States - SF_Oct11_sed_USGS_4_1 | ecosystem: Environmental > Aquatic > Marine > Sediment | place: USA: California... | reverse complement strand
GCTGGGCCTCGAGTCGCTCAGCAAAACGCCTTTGCAGAACATGTCCTCAGGGCAGCAACGTCGTTGCCTGCTTGCACGTGCGCTGGTTCACGACCCGGCAACACTGATCCTCGACGAACCGACTTCGGGCCTCGATTTTGCAGCAAGCTTCGACTATCTCGATCGCATTCGCCGTCTCGCTCGGGACGGGCGCAATATCATTATCGTGACCCATCATCTCAATGAAATTCCGCCCGAGGTCGACCGCGTCATTCTGCTGCAGGCCGGCAAAGTGGCCGCCGACGGACCAAAAGCCGATATCCTGACGGAGGAAACCCTTAGCGCTGTTTACGAAGTACCGATCCGGGTGGCGGAAGTGGAAGGCCACTACCTGGCGTATCCTGGCGGTCCCGGGTAGCCAAAATTAAAAAACGTGACCTGATACGATACTTGGCTGTTTTCGTGGGCTTATTCTCTGGCTTATGTTCAAAATGATACGAACCCTTCTGAGCGCCGTACCACTCATCGCCTTGCCGGCGCTGGCCGCCGACGGCGAGATTCAGACCGGCATCACGGGCGTGGGCCCCGCAAAGTTCCTGTTCACACTGGCCGCGGCTCTAATCCTGACGCTCATATTTCGTTCGACCGCCAGTCACCTGGCCCGCTACGTAACGGCCAGGATCGGCCAGCATCGCATACGCTCGGCTCTTGCCAAGCGCAGCCCCGACGTTTTGCACGATTTCATCCTGCCCGGCGCTTACGGGGGGCTCGCGAAGATTGATCATGCCGTTCTTACTGCGGGCGGCATACTTTGCATTCAGACCAAGCACTTTAATGGCATCGTCTTTGGCGGCGAAGACGAAGCGCAATGGACCCATGTCGACGGTGTCACTCGTCGCCGTTTCCTTAACCCTATGATCCAGAACGAAGGTCGCGCGCGCGCACTGCGAAAAGTCGTGCCTGATGTCCCTGTCGCCAACCTGGTCATTTTTACAGGTTCGGTTGAATTCACCTCGCCCCCGCCGAAAAACGTTATCCACGTCGACCAGCTCGAAAGCTTCGTTGCCAAGTTTGTTTTTGGACCGAGCAAGATTGACGATTGGCATGCCGTCTGGCTGACGGTCAAGGGCGCCGCCATGACCGATATCGATACCCGCAAGGACTTCCAGGCTCAGGTCGGATTCGGCTAGTATCCTGCCGGATGATCTATACTCAGCGGCTACTGCAAGCTGAGGCATGACCAATGGAAACCATCCGGATTCCGGTTTGACGTCCGAAAATCCAAAACTCATTAAGGATCGCGTTTCGCGTTTGAAGCGGGCCGCTGCTATCGCCGCCACTATTTTGGTAGCGATCTGCATAGTTGCTGTGCTTTTGTGGAGAGATCGTCCGCTTATCGATGCGATCGACTGGCCCGAACCCGCTTTCGCTTCGGCTGCAGATACGGTTACCGTCACCTGGCTGGGCGTAAGCACGCTGCTGTTTGACGACGGGGAAACCCAGATACTGATCGACGGCTTTTTTTCGCGGCCATCGCTCGCCGACATTCTGTTGAAAAGACCCGTGGATAACGACGCGGCCACGATTAACTACGCGCTCAACCAGTTTCGTATGCGCCATCTTGCAGCGATCATTCCCTCGCACAGCCATTTCGACCACGCAATGGATGCCGGCGCCATCGCCAATCGTTCCAGCGCATCGATACTGGGAACAGAATCGACCGCGCAGATCGCCCGCGGTGCCGGCGTACCCGAAGACCAGATAGTGGTCGTGGATAGCCGCACGAGCTTCCAGTTCGGCGAGTTCAAAGTGACAATGCTGCCGACAGGCCACGCGCCGATAGGCTGGCGCGGATCGGTACCGTTTGATGGCGTGATAGAGGAGCCATTGAGCACACCACAGGCGGTTTCGGCCTGGCGCATGGGCGGGGCGTTCACGGTAATCCTTGAGCATCCGCAAGGCACCGCACTTGTCCAGGGCAGTGCGGCTTACACGAAATACGAGTTACGGGATATTGCTGCCGACGTTGTTTTTCTCAGCGTCGGGCAACTGGATGCTTTGGGGAAGGATTACGCCGAGCTGTACTGGCAGCATACGGTCACTGCGACCGGCAGCCACAGTGTTTATCCCATTCACTTTGACGACTTTACGAAACCTTTCGGGGAGGTCGTCCTGTGGCCGAAGATTGTCGACAACTTTGCAACAACGTCGTCATGGCTGGACGAGTTTCGTCGCCGCTGGGATAGCGACGCGACTTTGTACCTGCCCGAATTCGGCAGGCCGATCGCGATATTTACACAGACCGTAGAGGATCGGGATCCCTCGCAAGCGCCTGCAGACTTGTAGCGCCGTCGATCAGCGCTTCCTTTTCGGTGCGACTGAGCTGTTTGACGCGGTATTCGATTCGCGCAGCACTGGCCCTGTCACCAATGGACGCTGAATAGACCAGGGTCAGCGGGCCACGACCCTTAAGATATTTCGCCCCGCGCGGGCTGCTCTCATGCTCGGCGATGCGCCGCGCAACATCCGCAGCGATTCCCGTGTAGTAAGTGTCATCGGCACAGCGAACGATGTAGACGCTGTATTCAGTGTTCGCCATCGTTACCTGTTACCGCAATTGGGTCGAAGCTGCCGCATACCTCAGGCGTTTCCGCCCACGAGCGTATCGCCTAGCACGCGAAATGCACCAACCTCGATGCTCTCCGCGTTTTTAGCGGTGTCGGCCCAGGTCAGCACGATGTCCGAGGTGCCATCGAGTTCTTTGGCAGGTTCATGCAGACGCAATGTAAGCACATTGCCCGTCATCGACGCTTCGCGAATCAAATTGTGGCCACCAAATTGCTGCTCATTGATTTCGATATAGATGGACTCGTCGAAATCCTCTTCAATAGTGCGCATTAGCAACAGGTAGTCGGCGATGTCGCCTGCGTCTGTCGTTTTCGCAAAAAACAGCATCGTGGTGTTGTCGCGAACATCGAATGCTACGGTGTCGTACTGTCGGCTATCGACCATATTCTTTCCTCGTTTTGGCGATTATCGCATCTTTTTCAGCCCAGATTTGACCCAACCAGGTGTGCATTTTCTTGCGAAACTCCCGGTCACCTTCGTAATCACCCTGCACCAGCCATTGTTCGAGCTTGCGCTCGCGAATATCGATGATGACGCGAACCTCGGCACCACAGCACATATCCCAGAAGCGAGTCGCAACGTCGGGATAGACCAGGGTGACGTCGACGATGCTCGTAAATAACTCTCCCATCGATGATACAGCGACTGCAAAACCGCCAGCGCGCGGCTGCAACAGGTTTTGATACGGCGATTTTCGATTGTCACGTTTCTTTTCGGAGAAGCGCGTGCCTTCGATGAAATTGAGTATGGATGTCGGTGTATCCCGAAATTTTTCACAGGCACGGCGCGTGGTCTGCAGGTCCCTCCCTTTCATGTGAGGATTTTTCACGAGGTAGGATGGTGAATATCGCTTCATGAATGGCATATCCAGAGCCCACCACGCAACACCCAGAACCGGAAACCAGATCAGTTGCTGCTTGATGAAGAACTTCAGGAACGGCACACGACGATTGAAAACGGCCTGCAATACAAGAATATCCACCCAGGTCTGGTGGTTTGCGATAACGAGGTACCAACCGTCTGACTTCAGGTTTTCGAGTCCATGGCTCTCGATATCGACCTTTGCACCGTAGCGCATTAACAGCGTGTTGAAACTTATCCAGTTTTCTCCGCACCACATGAGGGCGAGCGTGATGAGCCGCCGCAGAGCCGGTACGGGCAGCAACAGTTTCAGCACCGCGAGGAAGAATAACGGGATAAACCAGAAAATCGTATTGACGGTAAGGCCGCCAAAAAAAGCGACGCCTCGAAAATTGCGGGTAAATGTTTTCACGCGACTCTTTGCCGACTGTAAGGAGCTGTATTTTAACCTGATTCGCGATACCGTGAGCACATGGCAGAGCGCATGACTGTACAAAACGCATTGCAACGCGTCCGCGATTCGGCAGACGGACTCTATGCGGTCCTGCTCGAGAGCGGCAGTATGGAGCTTGGTTACTACAAGCCTGTCGGCAAAGACGTGCAGACACCGCACGAGCAGGACGAAATTTACATTGTGCAGTCGGGCCACGGCACGCTTATTCGCGACGGTGAAGAAGTTCCTTTCGCACCCGGTGATGCGCTGTTCGTCGCTGCGGGTGCCGAGCACCGGTTCGTGGATTTCAGCGACGACTTCGGCTGCTGGGTTATTTTTTGGGGACCGCCGGGCGGCGAGTCGCAGGCTTGACGGTCAGGAATCCAGCGGATTTTCCATTTTGAGCTGGCGCGTCGCTTTGCTCATCCTGGTGGGAGCTGGCGTAATCATCGCCGTCGCTATGGCCGATCCCGTTGCACAGGACCCTCTTTACCATCTTTTTGCCGATCAGCGAGCGCTGGCCAATATTCCCAATTTTTTGAACGTGATGTCCAACTTGCCGTTCCTGGTCGTTGGTATCCTGGGCTGGATAGTCATCATGCGGAGCCCGGAAGTTATCTTGCCGGGCACAAAACCCTCGTGGATGATCTTCTTTACAGGCGTTGCCCTGACTGCTTTCGGCTCCGGCTATTTTCATCTCAACCCCAATAATGACACGTTGGTGTGGGACCGGCTGCCAATGACCGTTAGCTTCATGAGCCTGGTTTCAATCATCATTGCCGAGTATTTCTCGCCGGCTCTCGGCCGTAAAACTTTGCCTGCACTATTGCTTGCGGGTATAGCCAGCGTTGTTTACTGGGCCTTCACAGAATCATTGGGTCATGGCGACCTGCGCCCCTATGCCCTTGTGCAATTCCTACCTATGCTATTGATTCCATTAATTATTCTACTCTACCCAACGCGCAGCGACCTCGGCCGTTATGTGTGGTGGATGATCGGTTTTTATGTCGCGGCCAAAGTCTTCGAACAACTGGATGGCGCAATTTATGTAGGCGGTCATATGCTGAGTGGCCATACCCTTAAACACCTTGCCGCATCGCTCGCACCTTTGAGCCTGGTGTATGGTCTGCTACAACGTCGAAAGCATGGTTTTCCACGGTAGCAACAAGCCGACCACGGCGTTACCATCCGTGCGCTGGCAAGCCCGGCACAAAACAAATCAAAGGAATACAGGACAATGACCGTTGCAAAACGAATTGATGGCAAAGCCAGGGCCGCCGCACTGGCCGCGTCGATCACCGAGAAAACTGCCGCATTGCTGAAAAAACACGGCATCAAGCCGGGGCTGGCGGTCGTTATCATTGGAGAGGACCCTGCCAGCCAGGTTTATGTGCGCAACAAGAAACGCACGGCAGAGTCCTGCGGCTTTCATTCTGTTCAACACACCTTGCCCAAAAACGCTGCAGAGTCAGACGTGCTCAAGCTGATCGACGAGCTCAACAACGACACAGCGATACACGGAATACTTGTGCAATTGCCGCTTCCCGATCATCTTGACGAACAGGCGATTACGCAGGCAATCACACCGTCGAAAGACGTCGATGGCTTCCACTTCGTGAATATCGGCAAACTGACCGCAGGCCACACATCCGACGCTTTCGTGCCCTGCACACCGGCCGGCTGCATGCTCATGATCGAGGATGAACTCGGACGCGATTTGTCGGGCAAGAATGCGGTTGTAATTGGTCGCTCGAATATTGTTGGCAAACCCATGGCATCACTATTGCTGCAGGCCAATGCAACAGTGACCGTTACTCATAGCCGAACCAAGGACCTGTCCAAAGTCGTCGCTGGTGCGGACATTGTCGTCGCCGCCGTCGGACGCCCCGATATGGTTAAAGCAGACTGGGTGAAACCCGGTGCCGTCGTTATTGACGTCGGTATCAACCGCGTAGAAAAAACAGTCGATGGCGAAACCAAAATGGTTTTAACCGGCGACGTCGATTACGACGATGTCAGCAAAGTTGCAGCCGCGATCACTCCGGTTCCGGGTGGTGTCGGTCCCATGACTATCACCATGCTCATGGCCAATACCCTGCGTTCAGCACGTCTGGCGGCGGGCCTGGGAGCCTGAGCACCAAACCGTGCCGCCGAATATCGCCGAGGACTTTCGCAGCATCTGGCTGAGTCCGGACGATAATTCTGTAGTACAGGTCATCGATCAGCGCCTGCTCCCCCACGATTACAGCATTCACGATCTCTGTTGCTGGCGGGACGGCGTCATCGCTATCAGGGAGATGTACGTTCGCGGTGCACCACTGATCGGTGCAACAGCCGCATGGTCGCTATACCTGGCCTCACTGGACGTTGACGACCCCGCTGCAGAAATCGAACTTGCTGCAACCGCACTCCTGAACTCACGGCCAACGGCCGTAAACTTGCGCTGGGCTGTTGAGCGCGTCCTGTCGACCCTCGCCGACGCTGGTGAAAATCCGGACCACGCTGTGCTGACGCGACACGAAGCTGAAGCGATATGCGACGAAGACATCTCGATATGTCGCGCCATCGGAGCACACGGGCTCCCCCTGATCGAGGAGATCTCGACCAAGAAAAACGGTGCACCCGTCAACATACTGACGCACTGCAACGCCGGTTCACTGGCGACAGTAAGCTTCGGCACGGCCACGGCCCCCATCTATCTCGCTCACCAGAAAGGTATTGCAGTCCACGTCTGGGTAGACGAAACACGACCTCGCAACCAGGGTTCGCAACTTACTGCCTGGGAGCTGGCCGCAAACGGTGTGCCACATACCCTGATCGTGGACAACGCAGGAGGACACCTGATGCAACGCGGGCAGGTTGACGTCGTGATTACGGGAACCGACAGGACTACGCGCTGCGGCGATGTCGCCAATAAAATCGGCACCTATCTCAAGGCACTTGCCGCCAGCGATAACAGCATTCCGTTTTACGTCGCCTTGCCATCGACAACGATAGACTGGGGCACGCGGGACGGTTTGCGGGAGATCCCAATAGAAGAACGCGACGCTCTCGAAGTGACGCAAACCTCTGGCGTTTGCAACGGACAGACGATCAGCGTGCGCACCGCTGCAACGGACACCGCTGTAAGAAACCCCGCCTTCGACGTGACGCCCGCCCGGCTCGTCACAGGACTCATCACCGAACGCGGTGTATGCGCCGCGAGTGAAGAAGGTCTTTTGCGTCTCTTTCCGGAGAGGCGAGACAGTTGATGCTGGACGAAGGCTATATCAAATACCGGATTCACTGGTCGCCGAAACCGGCGCCGGATGTAGCCGCCGCAAAGCAGCTGGAAGAATGGCGCAGACCCCTGTTCGTTGCTGGACTCATAGGACAGTATGACGATCCACCGATAGGTTTTGGCAATGTCAGCATTCGTTGCGGAGAACCCGGTCAATTTCTGATTACAGGAACACAAACCGGCCACGTCGCATACAGCAACGCAGCGCATTACTCGCTGGTTACCGACTATGATATTGCGGCAAACGAATTGTCGTGCAGTGGTCCGGTCCAGGCGTCGTCGGAGGCACTGACACATGCGGCAATCTACGAGATGGACCCGGCGATCAACGCCATTGTCCACGTACACAGTCAGTCGCTGTGGGATCGCTACGTGAATATTTTGCCGACCACACATCCGGATATTGCATACGGCACACCCGAGATGGCGCACGAGTTCGAGCGGCTATACAGGGAATCAGGGTTTCGATCACAAGGCATTGCGGTGATGGGTGGTCATGCAGAAGGACTACTGAGTATCGGTGCCACGCTCGAACTGGCGGCGACGAAAATACTGGCGCTCACTCGACACCCGCGCGACTAGCCTCCTCACTTTCTCGCGGCTCAAGCGCAAAAATAAACGTCCGGCAGTATTTGATCGACGGGGCCGTTTCGTCCTTTGCCAAAGGCCTGAACGAGGATGCGCGTACAGCATTGATCGACGGCCTCTCAAAGGCCCGGTTTGTGCTGCTTCGGACTGAGATCCGCTGCGTCCGACCTGCGCGGTTTATTTCGAAACAGACCTGCACTTCGCCTTCAATTCGATCGCGCCGCGCCTTGCGGGGATATTTTGGCGCAACAGTCAGCTGCGGTACCCGATCGGAGCTGCTATCCACGATCCGCGCCACGATCGGCTCATCATCATCGGCCGCGAAAACCGATACGGAAACCATCAGCACGGCGACTATGCGCCAGTTCATTGCGGCTCCGGTGCCTCGACCGGCAGCTCCGGCTGCTTGCGACGATCATCGATCGTGATCTTTTCATCTACCGGCACCACTTTGTCGAGGTACAGGCCTTTCACCTCTTTCAGCTTTTCGGATCGGGGATTGAGTTCCTGGCCCGCCCTGATATCTGCCTCGGATTCTTCAAACCGTTCCAGTTCAAGGTAGACCAGTGCCCGGTTGTTGTACGTGCGCCAGTGGTACGGGTCGAGTTCCAGCACCCAGTTGCAGTGTTCGAGAGCGGTTTCGGCCTGCCGGAGCAGCATGAATCCGGCACACAGGTTTGCGTGCCCGACTTTTTCCTCGCGCAGGCCCTGGGCCATGTTGAGCCCCATCAATGTGAGCCGCACGCCTTCCTCTGCGTTGCCCGCCATCAACGCATTTGCACCGTCGTAAAGATAGATATTTCTGGGCCCGAGCACGGTCTTGGCCGCCGTCTCTTCGTCCGCATTCACCTGTGCCGCCGCGAGCAAGGTCATCGTCAGCAGGCTCAGGATTCTATTCATGGTCTAGCTACTGAGGTGTTCGGCGAAGAACTCCGTGGTTCTTTGCCACGAAAGCGACGCGGCTTCCTCGTCGAAGCGCGGCGTCGTGTCGTTGTGAAAACCGTGATTTGCGCCGGCGTACAGGAAACGGACGTAATTTTTGTCAGCTGCCTCAAGTCCCTTTTCGAAATCCGGCCAGCTGGCATTGACGCGTTCGTCAAGTTCACCGTGATGCAGCATCAATGGCGCATTGATCGTGTTCGCATCGGCCGGTGCCGGATGGCCGCCGTAGTAGGACACCGCTGCAGCAAGCGTGGGTATTTGTACTGCGAGGCGCAGCGACATGCTGCCACCGAAGCAAAATCCGACACAGCCCACTTTGCCCGAGCAATCCGGGTGGCTGCCGACAAAGTCGACGGCCGCAGCAAAGTCCTCGGTCATTTCCGCGCTGTCGCGCTTGGCCTGCATCGCCCGGCCATCATCATCGTTGCCCGGATAGCCGCCAAGCGGCGTCAGCGCATCCGGTGCGAAGGCGATGAACCCGGCAACTGCCAGCCGGCGTGCAACATCCTCTATGTAGGGGTTCAACCCGCGATTCTCGTGAATGACGACGACTGCCGGCAGCTTGTGCTGGATAACCGCGGGGCGCGCATAGTAGCCGTTCATTACACCGGCGCCTTTCGGCGAGGGATATTTTTTATAGCTGGTCGAAATGGACTTGTCGTTCGGGTCGACTTGCTGTGCGAGACTGTAGTCCGGGCTCAGACTCGCCAGGATGGCCGCAGCTGCCGTTGCCGAGGCTGTGATCTTTGCGGCCCCGTCGAGAAATTCCCGCCGGCTGATCTGGCCATGCACGTAGCCATCAAACAGTCGCATTACGCGTCGATCAAGCGTCTTATTACTGGCCACTGATGTATTGCTCCAGGTGTTGGATTTCTTCCTGCTGGTCGGAAATGATTGCCTGCACGAGATCGCCAATCGAGATCATGCCAACCACGGTGTCGTTATCGATAACAGGAAGGTGCCGGATCTTGCGCTTGGTCATGACCGTCATGCATTTATTGACTGTGTCCTGCACGCTCGCGGTACAAACCTCACGCGTCATGATCTCGCCGACTTCCGTCGATTCTGACGATCGTCCCTTGATAATGACTTTGCGCGCGTAATCACGCTCGGTGACGATGCCCAGCAGCTTGTCACCGTCCATAACCAGCAACGAGCCCACTGCCTTGTCGGCCATGATTTTGATGGCATCGAGTACCGATGCACTGGCGGCGATGGAGATGATCCCGCGGCCTTTAGAGTCGAGCAAATGATGTACCAGTTTCATGCTGTCTCCCCTCAAATGCACCCGTCTGACAGGCGCTTTTAAGGGGAGATATTAGCACTTATGCGGGCTCAGGTTTCCTGATCTACCCTGCCACGAACATCCGAGATGGACAGCCCGCCGCTACCGTCGTCAACAATAACGAGATCATTTTCAACGTCAGATACCTTCATACTGCCGGATCCGTCGTCGAGTGTTACCGAGCCGCCAACGTGGCGGACAGTGATGCTGCCCGAGCCATCGACAATCGAAACGTCACCAGAAGCGTCGGCAACCGTGATTGAACCCGAACCGTCGTCAATCTTCAGGTTGGCTACATTGCGGACCTCAATAGAGCCCGATCCGTCGTCGATGCTGACGTCGCCCTCCGTGTCGGCGACGTCGATCGAACCTGAGGAATCGTTGATATCGACCGCCATACCCCGGGGAACCCTGACGTCGAGCACAATATAGGCATCACCGCGCGCGCCGAAAAGCCGTGCATCAAATTGCGCCTCGAGCGTCGCGACATTGCCGTCCCGCTGCAGGCTCAGTTTCATGTTCTTCTGCAGGTATTGCTGCGCGTCCGCGTCGTCTTTCCGTTGCACCACGATCCTCGCTTCGACTTCGATTTTGTCGAGGCCGGCTACTCCCCGAACGTCCATACTTCCCGGGCCCGAAAGAATCGATAAGGTGTCGATGCCGGCAGCATCCAGTTCAAGGTCCCGATCTTCTTCGTAGTCCGACCAGCCGGCACTCGCAATACTCGTTACAAACATCGCCAGCAATAAATAGGCACGCATAAGTTTCCCCTCGGGTAAGTCGTTGTTTGTCGTCCTCATCAGGGATTAGACGCCTGTCGCGCCGAAATGGTTGCAATCGCGCCTTATCTGCCGTCCTGCACCGCATAGCGCTCAAGTTTTTCGTCGAGTACCGCGGCCGGATACCAAACGCCACGCAACATGACGCCATGAATTCGCCGGCTGTTGCGTATATCGGTTAGGGGATTAGCGTCGAGCAATACGAGATCGGCGTCTTTGCCAACCGCCACGATGCCTCCGTTGGAGCCGAGAAATCTTGCGACCTCTACCGTGCCTGTTCGCAGCGCCGCGTAAGGTGTCAGGCCCGCAGCAACCAGGGCCTGCAGTTCCCGGTGTGTCGAAAACCCCGGTACGTTAAAGGTCTGCGGCGCATCGGAACCCAGTAACAGTCCAGCACCGGCGCGATAAAGTTCCCGTATCAGCCGGCGTCTCAATTCAATGCCTCGCGCCGCCGTCTCCGGACTGAAATCGCGATCGTTCCGCTGCGCTTCTTTTTGCGCTACCCAGTCCTTGACGGTTGCCGCCGATACGTAACGCATCTCAGGCCGGCTTTTGAGCTCACTTACCGGCGTATCGTCGATCAACTGTTCCACAAGGACTTCTGTCGGTACATTCCATGTGCCCGCTTGCTTGGTTGCCGCGACGATTTCAGCAACCCGGTCGATGTCGATCTGGTCGGCCAGCAGTACATCAAAGAATCCACCGTAACCTCCGGAACCTGGACTCTCCGGTGGCAACAGGGCGGCGAAATAGCCGTCGAGGTGGTCGATAGTCGTCATCCGGTATTGCAGCGCTACCTGCACGCCAGCCGCCGCCGGTACGTGTCCGGCAAAGGACATGCCGATCTTGTTTGCAGTGGTGGCGAGGGCCTGGAATTCGTCCAAGCTCAGGCCTGGGTGGATCTTGATGAAATCGTATCCGGCCGCTTTTTGCTCATGCACCTTCTGAACAACATCAGCCACTCCTGAAACGGAGCGCCCGCTAAACGAGGGGCCGGAGGTTGTGAGTCGCGGGCCGAAGATCTCGCCGCTGGCAAGTTTGTCCCGCAGTTCCAGGTGACGGGCCTGGCCGAGCATGCCGCGGATCGTGGTAATTCCGTTCGCAACGAACAGGCTTGCCAGGCGATCGATCTGGGCGGGATCCGTGCTGGTCACATGTGCGTGCATTTCTGCCAGGCCCGGCATGAGATACCGGTCAGTACCATCGACGACCCGTGCGCCTTTCGGCACCGGCACGGCGTCAACGTGCCCGAGTTGAGCAATTCTGCCGTCGATCACGACGAGCGATTGTTGCGCGACTACTTCATCGGTATTCATCGGGACGATGTTGACGTTAACGAACACCGTTGTTTCCGCACCTGCGCGTGCCGCCGCTATCAGGCAGACAAGAACGGTCGTTATCAATTTCGAAATCGGATTATTCATGGAGTTCTTTGAGCTCGGAACCCGAACACGGTTCCCACAATATCTACCGGGATAATCAACCCCCGTTCATGATCGCAGCCAGCTTGTCCTCTGTAATATTGCCGCCACAGACTATCGCCACGATGTTCTGGCCGCCGATCGCCGCCGTGCTCGCCAGCATACCCGCGACCGCTACACCTGCGGCGCCTTCGATGGTGTGGCCTTCGCGACCGATATACAGCCGCATCGCAGCGGCGATCTGATCCTCGTCAACGATGACCCACTCATCAATTACTGCCTGGTTCAGTGGAAATGTAATCGCGCCGGGCTCGATGCCACCGGCCGTGCCGTCCGATAAGGTCGCTGCGCTGGGTAAATCGAGTATCTCGCCAGCCGCTACGGACTGAGCCATAACGGCCGAAGCTCTTGGCTGGCAGCCATAAACGCGAATATTCGGGTTATGCGCCTTGAGGACGCTTCCGATCCCGCCCGCAAGGCCGCCGCCGCCAACTGCGATGAATACAGCATCGACATCGGGCAGCTGCTCGAGAATTTCCAGGCCGCAGGTTCCCTGCCCCGCGATCACTTCCTCATCGTTATACGGCGAGAGATAGAACATGCCGTTGTCATCTGCGTATTGCCGCGCGTGCTGTTCGGTGTCGAGTCCATCAACGCCGAAAAATCGCACCTCGCCTCCGTACGATTTGATTTTTTCAACCTTGGCAAGCGAGGTCTGCTTCGGCACGAACACGACGCCCGATGTGCCAAGCCGCTGCATCGCGCAGGCAACGGCCGCGCCGTGATTGCCGCTTGATGCAACGACGCAACCTTTGGCTCGCTGGTCTAAGTCTAGCGTCAAGAGGCGATTGGTGGCGCCACGAAACTTGAACGAGCCCGTTATCTGCTGGTTCTCAAGTTTGAAAAAGACATTGGCGCCCGTGTCGTCACTGAAACTTGCGGACCTCACGAGCGGCGTGTACTCAATTTGTCCGGCGGTTCGTCGAGCGGCAGCACGCACGGCTGTCGCGTTACGTCCGATAATTTCCGGCACTCCCGATGATTCAGACATTTTCGGCACCGAAGGTGTCACAACGATTGATATCGCCAGAGTCCAGGCCGACGCGGAACCACCGTTGCCGTTGTGCCGAGGTCCCGTGCGTGAACGACTCCGGTACGACTGTGCCGCGACTCTGGCGTTGCAGGGTGTCATCACCAATCGCACTGGCGGCGTTCAGCGCCTCCTCTACATCGCCCGCCTCGAGAATATTTCTCGCACGGTCCGCGTGATTTGCCCATACGCCGGCCAGGCAATCCGCCTGCAGTTCCAGGCGAACGGATAATGCATTGCTGTCGGCTTCGTCAAGTTGCTGCTGCATCGAACGGACCTTGCCTGAAATGCCGAGCAGATTTTGTACATGATGGCCGACCTCGTGCGCGATTACGTAAGCCTGTGCGAAATCGCCCGGCGCGTTAAAGCGCGTTTTCATCTGCTCATAAAAACTGAGATCGATGAATGCCATCTTGTCGAGCGGGCAATAGAACGGGCCCATTGCCGCTTGTCCCAGTCCGCAGGCAGAGCGCGTTGCTCCGGTGAACATCACCAGCGTCGGTGCCTCGTAGCGCTGGCCATTCGCGGCGAATATTTCACTCCAGACATCCTCTGTATCGGCGACCACTACACTGACCATGTCAGCGAGCGGATCATTTTTCAAATCTTCGGCGCCGGGTCGCGTACCTGTCGAAGACACTTGACCGCTGGATTGAATGCCTTCCAGCAGTGGTGTCGGGTCCACGCCAAAATACATGGCAAGCAGTATCACCGCGATCGTGCCCAGGCCGCCACCGAGCAGCTTCGGTGCCCCGCCTCGCCCGCGTCGATCTTCAATATTTGAACTTCGTCGTCCGCCCTGCCATCGCATGTTCGCTATCCTCACCCATCCAAGGGCTTTCAGAACCATCTGCAGCGAGCCACTTTACAATAATTAACTCATTTTTTGTTTGCGTTGCATTGGACTCTGCTCCATGCAAGCATTGCCGTTCAATTGAAAAGGGCACAACTGCCGAAAGGCAGCGTCGCAAAGCCACCGGTCTACGGGCTAACACCTACGACAGCGGAGTTACCAATATGAAGTCAGATGGATTTCGTGACACGGGCAGATTCGATCGCCGCCCGGCACAACCCGGCGCATACGCGCCCGACAACCTCGCCAACCTAATGCGTTGCCTCGATGGCAGTGAAAACATTGCCATCCCGATTCGGCCGAAAGGTGCAGGTTCATCAGCAACCGACTGCAATCTCGCATCGTCCGGAACTTCCGTGAGGATGACCGGACTTGACCGTATTATTCACGTCGACACACAGAACCTTACGGTGACTGCCGAAGCCGGCGTCCGGCTCGGCGCGCTTATTTCTACCCTGGCCGAAGACGGCCTCGAGCTAATCGGCAGTTTCGACCAGACAGAGCGGACGCTGGGAGGTGCAATTGCGGCGCCGTGCATGGGTCCGGGCATCGGTGGTTCCGCGTCGATGCTGTCTACCCAGGTGATCAGCCTGAAAGCGGTTACTGCTGCAGGAAAAGTGATGAAGGTGGCGAGCTCACAGAAGCATTTGCTGAGTGCCTTCCGCCTGAGTTACGGGATGTTGGGCGTAATTTTTGAGGTGACCTTGCGCGTCCGCCCGATCACGACGTTCACTGCGAGTCATCGCAGTATGGATATTGATACCTTTGCACAAGTCGCCAATCGCCTGGCCAGCGGCAATGTAGGACTTAAGTTCTATTTGATGCCGTATCGAAATCACGTGTACCTGGACCTGCGCCACTATGATGCGAGCAACGGCAACACCTACAACACGCCATGGAAAATCAAGGACTGGGGCGAAAGCACCGTACTTCCCAATGTCTTTAAGAGCCTGAATCGTGTAATGCCCATTCCTTCGGTCCGATATCAATTGATGGATACCATTTCCGCTACGACACATGGTCTCGTCAACTCGATGCCGGTCCGAAACGGCAACAACGCGGCGGCCGGCGGCCGACATCGTCGCAGGAAGCCCAGTAACCTGCTCTATTCGACCTGGTGTTTTCCCGCCTCGGATTTTTCTGTCGTCGTGAAGGCGTACGCAAAGTTCTGCCGCGAGACTTTCGCCCACACCGCTTATCGTTGTGACCTGCCCGCCGTCGGTTATCGGGTCGCGAGAGACAACTCCGCGCTCCTGTCTCCGTCCTTCGATGAACCTTTAATCGCTCTGCAGACCACGTCCACGCAAAAACGCGGATGGGATGGATTCGCGCTCGACCTGTCCGAATTTGCCGAGAACTGGGGCGGCATACCCCTGTTTAATCAAACCCTCGCGCCGCGCGATACCTACGTCTCGCAGAGCTACACCGGCCGCATGGAGTTTTTCAGGAAAATTCGCCGTCAACTCGACCCGGGTGGCCGGTTACTGAATCCCTATCTCGCGCGCTACTTCAAGTAAGAGTCGCAGGACGCCACATGTAGAACTTTAACTTATTGTTTTTTAAGTTATTTTATCGTGTGCGCACGGATCGCTGGATTTTATATATCGAACTGATACTATGCATCGCCCCGATATATGGAGACCTCCGGCACCATGGACGTTAGAACCGTTTGCCTCGGCATGTTGACGGACGGAGCCGCCTCCGGCTACGACCTCAAAAAACACTTCGAATCCACGTTCGCGCATTTTTTTGCGGCGGGTTATGGCTCCATCTATCCAGCCCTGTCATCGCTTTGCGAACAGGGGATGGTCAATTGCGAATGCATTCCCCAGGACGGCAAGCCCGACCGCAAGGTTTACCACATCACCGCGGAGGGCAGGACCTTCCTGCTTAAGGCGCTCGAGAATCCGACGCCCTGCCACAAAGTCCGGTCGGAATTCCTCGCCACGATGTGTTTTGCGCACCTGATGCCCGATGCGCAAATCGAAAAGGTGCTCGACAGCCGCCTCGAAGATTGCGCGTACTACACGAAAATGATTTCCGAGGTCGAAGCAAGCTGTATGCAGGACTGGCCGCCCGGAAAGCGTTTTGTCGCCGGTTTTGGCAAAGCCATGATCGAGGCAATGAAAACCTACGTCGAAGAAAATCGTCACCTGCTAACTGAAGAGTCCGCGTCCAAATCGGCGACCGGATAACGAAAGAATGAGATTGAAAATGAAGCAGTCTAAGGTCAGTCAATACAAATCCTGGTTTCTTTCAGGCGGCATCGTCGTTGTGGTCATTTTCTGGCTGCTCTCAGGACAGCTTGATGATCCCGGCGCGGTCGAATCGACTGTAAACAATGTCTCCACAAATGCCGCCCATGCAAAAAGCGCGGTGAGAGTGCGTACGCAATCCTCGGAGCAGGTACAGCGTACTATTGTCGTCAATGGCAAGACGGCACCGGCAAGAGTCGTCGAGCTCTCGGCCGAGACCGATGGCCGCGTCGAATTCCTGGGCGTCGAGCGTGGTGCCAACGTTAATCGCGGTGACGTTATTGTTCGCCTGGATCAGCGCGACCGGCAAGCGCGCCTCGCACAAGCGCAAGCCACAGTGAAGCAGCGCGAGGTCGAATACGAAGGTCGATTGAAGCTGAAGTCCTCCAGCTACGTTTCCGAGGCTCAGCTGCAAGAGGCCATTGCTATGCTCGAAGCCGCCAAAGCAGAGCAAATACGTGCGGAACTGGATCTCGAGTACATGAATATCCGTGCGCCCTTCGGTGGCGCGCTGCAGTCTCGAGTCGTGGAGGTTGGTGACTTTGTGAAGGCCGGCGACCCGGTCGCGACCTTTGTCGACAACCGAAAAATCATCGTCTCGGCAAATGTGTCCGAGTTCGATGCGCATTACGTCAATGTCGGGGATACAGCAGAAGCGAGGCTTGCGACCGGCGAAACCGTACAAGGCCGAATTCGCTACGTGGCCCCGGTGGCGGACGAGGCTACGCGTACTTTTGGTGTTGAACTCGAGGCCGATAACTCAGACGGCGCACTGCGTATCGGCGGCACCGCCGAATTGCGCATCCCCGCCGAACAGGTGCTCGCACACCGTATCTCTCCTTCGTTGCTGACTCTCGACGATGCCGGCAATGTTGGTGTGAAAATTGTTAACGATGACGGGTTGGTTGAATTCGTAAAAGCGGATGTAGCGCTCTCTACGAGCGACGGAATCTGGCTCACGGGCCTGCCACAGGATGCGACGATTATTACTGTGGGCCAGGGATATGTTGCGAATGGGACGCTGGTTGATGCCGTTCCCGAGAACGACGCGAAAACGGCCGTAGCCATTAAATCGGGTGGTGAGGCGAAGAACTGATGAACATCATTGAGTCAGCAATGACGCGATCGCGGACCGTCATGCTGTCGCTCCTGGTCGTATTGATCGGAGGGCTGGTCGCCTACAACACGATTCCCAAGGAAGCGGAGCCCGATATCGAGATTCCCGTGGTCTATGTCAGCATCACGCACGACGGCATTTCACCCGAGGATTCCGAGCGCCTGCTCGTGCGCCCGGTTGAGCAGGAATTGCGCTCAATCGAAGGCATCAAGGAAATGACCGCCAACGCCTACGAAGGCGGAGCCAATGTACAACTGGAGTTTGACGCGGGTGTCCGTACGGATCAGGCGCTGCAGGACGTGCGGGAAAAGGTCGACAAGGCCAAGACCAAATTGCCGGACGATACGGATGAACCTACTGTAAACGAAGTAAAGATGTCTCGCTTCGATCCCATGCTCGTGCTGAATCTCGCCGGCAATATTCCCGAGCGCAGCCTCACAACTATCGCCAAAGACCTGCAAGAAAAAATTGAGGCTCTGAGCGGAGTACTCGAAGTCAATCTCATCGGCACGCGCGAGGAAATGATGGAAGTCGTCGTCGATCCGTTGGCGATGGAAAGCTACGGTCTCGACCAGGCCCAGATTATCCAGTTTGTCAGCTTGAACAATATCCTGGTTGCGGCTGGCGCATTGCATGCCAGCGAAGGTCGATTCCCGGTGAAAGTCCCGGGAGTATTTGAAAGCGCTGCAGACGTGCTTGATCTGCCAATCAAGGCCGTCGGTGATCGCGTTGTGCATTTCAAGGACATCGCCGAGGTTCGGCGCACTTACAAGGATGCCGAGAGCGTCGCGCGGCTGAATGGCCGGCCGGCCATTGCCATTGAAGTCGTACAGCGAGCCGGTGCGAACATCATAGACACGATCAATGAAGTCAACGCGCTGATCGACGAAGAACGACAGTATTGGCCCGCTGACATGGAAATTGTCGCTTCGAGGGACAAATCGAAAGACATCGGCGACATGTTGTCTGAATTGCAAAACAGCGTTTTGTCGGCTGTGCTGCTGGTATTCATCGTGATTATCGGCATTCTCGGTTTTCGCTCGGCGTTACTGGTCGGCGTCGCCATTCCCGGCAGTTTTCTCATGGGAATACTGATCATTGGTTACTTTGGCGTCACCATAAACATGATGGTGCTGTTCGCCTTGATCATGGCCGTCGGCATGCTGGTCGACGGTGCGATCGTCGTCACCGAATTAGCGGATAGGCGCATGGCCGAAGGCGAATCGCGCTTCGATGCGTATTCGCGCGCCGCGGTGCGCATGTCCTGGCCTATTATTGCATCGACTTGCACGACACTCGCAGCGTTCGTGCCGCTGGCGTTCTGGCCCGGTACCTCAGGGGAATTCATGAAGTACCTGCCGATTACGCTGATTGCCGTCCTGTCGGCCTCATTGATAATGGCGCTGCTGTTCGTACCAACGCTGGGTTCCCTATTTGGAAAGACTGGTGCGAACACGGAAGAAGCCAAGCGTAACCTGGCGGCTGCAGAAACCGGCGATCTCAACATAGTGTCTGGTTTTACGGGACGCTACATCCGCTTCCTGCGCCGGTCGCTGCAACGTCCGTGGCTTGGCGTCGGTGCGGTGACGGTACTCCTGGCGTCTATTTATGTTGCTTTCGCCCTGTTTGGCAAAGGCGTTGAATATTTTCCGGACGTCGAGCAACCCTTTGGCATGATCGATATTCGGGCCCGGGGAGATCTCTCGACTGCAGAGCGGGACACACTGGTTCGCCAGGTAGAAGAACGGGTCCTCGGCATGGAGGAAATTGAATTCCTGTACGCAAAAACCGGCAGCAATGATCAGGGCGCGGAGGACCAGATAGGCACCCTGACGCTCAATTACACTCATTGGGATGAGCGCCGCAAAGCGGATGACATTCTTGAGGACGTGCGTACGCGAACTCGTGACCTGGTTGGTATCCAGATAGAGCCACGCAAACCGGACGCGGGTCCACCCATCGGCAAGCCCATACGCGTCGAATTTTCGTCTCGATATCCCGACCTGTTGGCCAACGCCGTTGCAGACGTGCGCTCCCTGATGGAAACCCGGGACGGCATTATCAATATCGAAGACAGTCGCCCGCTGCCCGGTATCGAGTGGCAGATCAAGGTTGACCGTGCAGAAGCGGCCCGCTTTGGCGCTGACATAGCGCTGGTCGGCGCGATGGTTCAGTTGGTGACCAACGGCATCAAGATCGGCGAATACCGGCCGGATGACAGTGACGATGAAATCGATATTCGCGTTCGTTATCCCGAAGACAGTCGCAGCCTGGCGCAGATAGACGAACTCCGAATTCCGACCGAACAGGGGCTGGTCCCGATCAGCACTTTTGTCGAGCGAGTGCCGGCACAAAAAGTCAGCAACATTCGTCGTATTGATATGCGCCGCACGATGTCCATCGACGCGGACGTCGCTGCAGACGTGCTGGTGAACGATGTTGTTGCCGAGCTTCGCAAAGAAATGCCGAATCTGAACATCGACCCGCGTGTGAGTTTGACCTTCGGCGGCAGCACACAGGACCAGGAAGAAGACCAGGCGTTCCTGGCTCGTGCGATGCTCATGGCACTCGCCATCATGGCGATTATCCTGGTCACGCAATTCAACAGCGTTTACCAGGCTGGATTGATACTCACCGCCGTAGTCTTTTCAACAGGTGGCGTGCTTCTTGGCCATCTCATCATGGGCAAACCTTTCGGTGTGATCATGAGCAGCGTGGGCGTCATTACGCTGGCCGGAATCGTCGTCAACAACAACATTGTGCTCATCGACACTTTCAACGTGTTCCGTAGCCGGGGCGAAGAGGCGTTTGATGCGATCCTGCGCACCTGTGCGGTTCGACTGCGCCCCGTGATGTTGACAACCGTGACCACGATTGTGGGGCTGATGCCGATGGTATTGGGCGTGAATATCAACCTCATTGATCGCGAGGTGTCCATCGGCGCGCCCAGCTCCCAGTGGTGGACCCAGCTGGCGTCATCCGTAGCCGGCGGACTCGCTTTCGCAACCGTCCTGACGCTGTTGTTGACGCCGAGCCTGCTGATGATCCAGGCCAACGTCAGCGAGCGATTAAGTCGCCGGCGTAGCCTGCGATCGAAACAGCTGGCCAGCGCGGCGTCCTGAGGGACGAGAAGCCCGAAACTTTCTTGGCGTGACTGCAATCCAAACTCGACTTTGAGGCATCTAATACCTGAGAGGCCGGCCAAGCCTCGCAGGAAGATTTCTAACTTATTGTTTTTAAAATCTTTCTTGTCAAATTGGCGGCTTGAGAGGTCGGCACTTGCGTTATACCGATCTAGTGTTATACTTCACTACAACACCAACTAGGTAAGCTGTAAAAATCATGAAAACCCTGACCACATTTCGCATCGCTCTCCTCTCCCTCGTCCTGGCCACAAGCTCGTTGATTACGGGCTGCGGCGTGGGCGAAGCCAGTGTAACGGAGGTCGATAATGCCCCCGAAACAACGCCGGTAGCGGTTGAGATTGCGACACCGATTCGCGCGGACATTTACGCCACCTACTCGGCGAATGCGTCCTTGTCCTCCGATTACGACGCACCCGCAATTGCGCGCGTCGCCGGTGAGATTGTCGAATTGGCCGTTGAAGAAGGCGATCGTGTCGCCGCAGGCCAGGTGCTTGCGCGCATGGACGGCGAGCGGCTGAGGCTGGAAATGCTGGCGGCCAGGGCGAATCTCGATCGGGCAGAGAAAGAATTGACACGCATTGCCGATCTGCATGCCCGTGGTCTGGTCAGCTCTTCGATGTTTGAAGGCCTGAAATTTGATCTCGACTCTTTGCAGGCAGCCTATGATCTGAAGCAGCTCAATTACGAGTACTCCATCATTCGGGCGCCGATTGCCGGCGTAGTGTCTGCTCGCGAGGTCAAGTTGGGTCAGAGCCTGGCTGAGGGCAACGTTGCGTTTCGAATTACCGAGACCTCAGAGTTGCTGGCGCACTTGCAGATTCCACAAACGGAGCTGGACAAATTCAGTGCGGGCCATGCGGCGACCGTGCAGGTTGCCTCAATGCCGAATCATCAGTTTGCCGCGACCATCATTCGCATCAGCCCGACTGTTGACACTCGCAACGGAACCTTCCGCGCTACCGCGAAAATTGACAACGCCGACGGAGTCCTGGCTCCCGGCATGTTCGGACGATTCACCGTCGCTTACGAAAAACGCACAAACGCACTGGTTATTCCGAAAACAGCTGTCCTGGACGAAGACCAGGAGAAGACAGTTTACGTTGTTCAGAATGGCGCCGTCGTCCGGCGCGTTGTGGAGACCGGTGTCGAAGAAAAAGGGCTCGTTGAAATTCTGAGTGGCTTGCAGGAATACGATGAGATCGTCGTTGTCGGTCACGGCGGACTGCGCGATGGCAGCAAGGTGCTTGCCAGCCTTTCCGAATCCGACCGGTTTTCGGGCTAGTTAACTCGGGCTAACGTTCATCCCAGCGTGGTTTCGAATACGTGACCACCGGGACCGGGGCATAAGGGGACTCCAAATGAAGCTATATCGCGTTGGCTTGATTCCATTCGCGTGTGTTTTGCTGTTGAGCGCCTGTCAAAAAGGCGCCGATACCGAGAGCGAGGAAACGGACGAGGACGAAGCGCCGCCCGTTCCCGTCGAGACAGCGGCGCCGATTCGAGGCGATATCTATGCGACTTACACGGGAACGGCGCCTATAGAGGCCCTCGCAGAAGCGGACGTCATTGCCAAGGTCGCAGGCGAAGTTCGTGAATTGCGCGTTGAAGAAGGAGACATGGTCAAGAAGGACCAGGTCCTGGCCGTGCTGGACGGTGATCGCCTGCGCCTCGAGCTGAGTGAAACGCAGGCGCGGCTGCGCAAGATGCAACGCGATTTCGAGCGTAACAAGGAACTGCAGGATAAGGACCTGATCAGCGAAGGCGACTTCGAAAAGATTCAGTACGAGATGGAAGCGCTGGAAGCGTCCTACAACCTGGCGCGCCTCGAACTCGACTACACACAAATCCGCGCACCGATAGATGGCGTCATCTCGGAGCGTTACCTGAAATTAGGCAACACGATCAAAGCAGGTGACCCGGTCTTTCGTGTCACGGGCTTTGATCCCCTGGTTGCGTACATGTTTGTGCCGGAGCGGGAGTTTCGCGAGATCGCCGCCGGACAGCCCGTGCGCATTGATATCGACGCGTTGCCTGGCCCACCGGTCGTCGCCACAGTTACACGCGTCAGCCCCGTTGTGGATGCCAATACAGGAACATTCAAGATCACGATTGAACTGCGCGGCACAGAGCATCGAATCAAACCCGGCATGTTTGGCCGCATGAGCATAATCTACGACAAACACGAAAACGTTCTGCAGGTACCGCGCAGCGCGATCATCGAAACTGCCAGTGATACCTACGTGTACGTGGTCGAAGGCGACGTCGCGATACGCAAGTCTGTTGAGACAGCCTTCAGTGGCGAAGGCATGGTCGAAATTGCGTCAGGACTAACCGGGGACGAAAATGTCATCACGGTCGGGCAGCTGGGGCTGAAGAATGAGGCCAGGGTTGTTGTCATTAATGCCCCGGCCAAGGAAGCTGAATAATGCGCCGCCTGATTGAGATAGCAACAGAGCGACGCGTGACAATCATCATGATGATGACGGCCATAGTGCTGTTCGGCATGGTGTCGCTGTCTCGCCTCAACCTCAATCTGTTGCCGGACATCTCGTATCCCACGCTGACAGTACGTGCCGAGTTGACGGGCGCAGCGCCGGTAGAAATCGAAAATCTCCTGACCAAGCCGATTGAAGAAGCTGTCGGCGTCGTCAGGAACGTGCGACTTGTACGTTCAGTTTCGCGTTCGGGCCAGGCTGATGTAACCATCGAGTTCCTGTGGGGCACCGACATGGACCTGGCTGGCGTCGATGTCAGGGAGAAGCTCGATGTCCTGTTCCTGCCACTGGAGGCGAGTCGCCCGCTGTTATTGAGGTTCGACCCGTCATCCGAACCGATCGTCAGGCTCGGCTTATTGTTCAAGGACAACGACGCGACCGTCTCGTCTGAAGCCCAGCTGAAAGCGCTGCGACGCCTCGCAGAAGACCGCGTCAAGGTGGAACTGGAAGCAGAAGAAGGTACTGCCGCAGTAAAGGTCAGCGGCGGACTTGAGGATGAGGTCCAGATTCAAGTGGACCAGCAGAAGCTCTCGCAACTCGGGATCAGCATCGGGCAAATCGCGGAGCGCATCCGAGCTGAAAACGTCAATCTCTCTGGCGGCCGCCTGGAAGAGGGTAATCAGCGTTTCCTCGTCAGGACACTCAATGAGTTCCAGGATATTGACGAGTTTCGCGACGCGATTGTCGCTCACGTTGCCGGCCAGCCGGTATACCTGCGCGACGTAGCTACTGTCCAACAGGGTTACAAGGACCGCGAAGCAATCACGCGCGTCAAGGGCCAGGAATCGGTCGAGCTCGCGATTTACAAAGAAGGTGACGCGAATACCGTCCAGGTCGCTGAACGCATTCGAGAGCGCCTCGAGTCGTTGCGTGAGTCCCTCGCGGGAGAAATCGAACTCGTTACGATTTACGACCAGTCGACGTTTATTTCGGCCGCCGTATCTGACGTCCGCACGGCAGCGGTTCTGGGTGGCCTGATCGCAATATTCGTGCTGTACGGCTTTCTGCGCGATGCGCGTGCGACGACGATCGTGGGTATCGCGATTCCCGTTTCCGTGATTGGCACATTCCTGCTGATGTACACGAACCAAATTTCCCTGAATATCATGTCGCTGGGCGGCATCGCCCTCGCCGTCGGCATGCTTGTCGATAATTCCATCGTTGTACTTGAGAATATCGTGCGCAAAAAAGAGCAGGGGCTGGAAGTCGTTGCCGCTGCACGAGATGGCACTTCCGAAGTTGCCGGGGCGGTTGTGGCCGCCACCTTGACGACGATCGCCGTATTTTTTCCGATGGTGTTCATCAGCGGCATTGCAGGTCAGCTATTCAAGGACCAGGCACTGACCGTCACATTTGCACTGGTTTTCTCCCTCTTCGTTGCTCTTACGCTGGTCCCTATGCTTGCGTCCCTGGGCGCGAAGAGCCGATACGACGACGGCGGCGATATGCAGCCCGCGAACTGGTTCACGCGTTCCGTTGCTTTCGTTGTGAGGATATTCGCGTTTCTGTTTTTTGTCGTAAGCAAGATATTTTGGTTGCTGCTGTGGATTCCGACCAGGGCATTCCAGGCCTTCTACAATTTCCTGGCAGCAATTTACCCGGGTGCCCTGCGCTGGTCCCTGCATAATCGCCTCGCTGTCGTACTCATTTCACTGTTACTTTTCGTCGCGACGATGGCCCTGGTTCCACGACTGGGATCCGAGTTAATACCGCAGTTTTCACAGGGTGAGTTCACGGCTAACCTGAGATTGCCCCCGGGTATGCCCCTGGCAGAGACGGACAAGGCTATACAGGTCGCTCAAAGAGCCGCTGCCAACATTGATGTCGTAGAACTGAACTACTCGGTGGCAGGAACCGGCAATCGACTCGATGCCAATCCGGTTGATGCCGGCGACAATACCGGAACGCTCAGTGTCCGGCTGAAACCGGGGTCGGGCCGCGATGCAGAGAATCAAACGATGCAGGCGATGCGCGCCGAGCTGGCGAAATTGCCAGGCGTCCAGTATGAGTTCACTCGACCGTCATTGATGTCATTTGCGAGCCCTCTGCAAATTGAGATTTCCGGCTACGATCTCGCCAACCTGGCGCGGGTAAGCCAATCAGTCTTGCAGGCGATGTCGGCGTCCGATCGATTTACGGATATCAAGACGAGCGTGGAAAGCGGCAACCCGGAAATACAGATCGTCTTTGACCAGGAACGTGCCGCGAAACTCGGCCTTGCCGTTCGCGACATTGCCAACATCGTTGTGGCAAATGTTCGCGGTGAGCTCGCAACACGGTACACCTGGCGCGACAAAAAAATCGATGTGCTTGTACGCAGCGTTGATACGCGCAAATCAAGCATCGAGGAAATTCGCAAGTTAATCGTCAATCCGAATTCGCCTCGCCCTGTCACGCTCGATGCCGTAGCCGAAATAACGGTCTCTCAAGGGCCCGCAGAAATTCGCCGCGTCGCGCAGGATCGCGTCGCCCTCGTCTCGGCAAACCTTGCGTACGGTGATCTCGGCGCGGCGGCGATCGAAGCGGGCAACATAGTCGGCAAGATTCCGCTACCCGCTGGCATCAGCGTCATTGTCGCCGGACAGAGCGAGGAAATGCAGGAATCGTTCGAGTCCATGCAGTTCGCGTTGGCACTGGCGGTGTTTCTCGTTTACCTGGTCATGGCATCGCAATTTGAATCCCTGATTCATCCTTTCGTGATTCTCTTCACGATTCCGCTAGCCCTGATCGGTGCCGTGCTCGCGCTTTTTATCACCGGGACGACAGTCAATATCGTCGCATTCATTGGCGTCATCATGCTCGCGGGTATCGTTGTCAATAACGCGATCGTGCTCGTAGATTTGATCAATCAGTTGCGGGAGCGCGGCAAAGAACGCATGGAAGCAATACTTGAGGCCGGCTCGGCTCGGCTCCGGCCGATCCTGATGACCTCGCTGACGACAACACTGGGACTGCTGCCGATGGCGATGGGATTCGGCGAAGGTTCTGAAGTTCGCACTCCCATGGCGATCACCGTTATCGGCGGCCTTACAGTTTCCACCCTCCTTACGCTGGTCGTCATTCCCGTTGTCTACTCTCTGATGGACAGAAAATGAACCACACGGAACTTGCGTTGCGTCGCCCGGTAACGACCGTTGTCGTCTTCGTAGCGCTGTCCCTGGTTGGACTCCTGGCGTCCCGGTTGTTGCCGCTGGAGAAATTCCCGGACATAGAGTTTCCGGGGATTTTCGTGCAAATCCCGTATGAGGGATCGACGCCCGAGGAAGTTGAACGTCTGATCACGCGTCCGGTGGAAGAGGCCCTGGCAACGCTGTCGGGGGTCGAGACGATGTTCTCAAGCTCCAACGAGAACCAGGCGGAGATTTTCCTGCAGTTTGGCTGGGACCAAAGCATGGGAGCCAAGGGCATAGAGGCCCGGGCAAAAGTCGACGGCATCCGGCATTTACTGCCCGCCGACGTGCGACGGGTCCTGGTCTTTACGGGTTCACTCGGTGATCAACCGGTATTGCAGCTCAGGATCTCTTCAGAGCGCGACCTCTCCAACAGTTTTGAAATGCTGGACCGACTGCTGACACGCCGGCTGGAGAGAATTGAAGGTGTATCCCGGGTCTTCCTGCAGGGTGTCGATCCGCGCGAGATTCGCATCCTGCTCAAGCCTGACCAGCTCGCTGCTCATGGCGTCGATATCGCGGCTATTCGCGATTTGCTCCTGGGCAGTAATTTCGCTGTTAGTGCTGGCAAAATTACGGCGGGAGAACAACGTTTCAATGTGCGCCCCAGCGGCGAGTTTGGCTCGATCAACGAAATCTCCCGTTTGGCGATCAACGAG
>Ga0224500_10000489_pt1 | contig 27015 bp, 26 predicted proteins | sample SF_Oct11_sed_USG_FD_168126 | JGI IMG/M metagenome (GOLD analysis project Ga0224500, IMG submission 168126) | Sediment microbial communities from San Francisco Bay, California, United States - SF_Oct11_sed_USGS_4_1 | ecosystem: Environmental > Aquatic > Marine > Sediment | place: USA: California... | reverse complement strand
CCACGGGTGACATAACCCTCGAGTGGACTGACACGGAAAAGGTATTTGACCCGGTTGCCGTCTACGGCGACGCGCCGAATCCGACCAAGCTCTAGGTCTTGCGCAAGCTGAATGTCGGCGCGCCGGCGTTGTCGATCAGGCCGTGCGATCGCAGCCACGCAACGGCATCATCGGCGTCGCTTGCAAACCACAGAGCGGTGCTGCCGAGCCGGAAGCTGTAGCCCCAGGCATCCATGTCGCGCATCAGTCGCTCGCGGCCGACACCGGGCAGAAAATCTGCCAGCAATATCTGCAGGTAACAGACTGCTGCCTCTTCGAGATCGTCGCCGCCAGCGTCGCGGCTGAGTCCCGCGCGCCGCTGCTCGTCCATGCAGATCGTGTGACAGGTCTCGTGCAGCACAGAGTGTATCGGCGTATCCGGACGCACGAAAACCTTGTGCGCGACGATGCCAGCTTCACTATCACCCCAGAAAGATCCGGTAACCGGCTCGCCGCGCGTTTCAATGACCAGTGTCAGGCCCAACCGGGAAAGCAAATCGCGAAGTGCCGCGGCCGGCACGTCCTGCACCTGTAACACCCTGTCGGCCGCCTCGAGCAGGGCTTACAGGGTTCCCAGCTGCTTCAGTACGATACGTACCAGGTCGTCAACAATGGCTGTGCGCAGCAGCTCCTCTTCACGCAGCTTGCCGAGCACCAGCGTTTCATCGTAGGTATAGGCACGCGTCACGGTAAGCAGCTGGCGGCTTAACAGGTTCGTGTCACCACTATCGACGCTGTACTGGATTGTGTAATAGACCTCGAACTCGGTCGGTACATTGCGCGCCGATACCGACAGCACACGTTGATCCGTATTATCGAGATGAATCGACAGCACGGCGGTCGCGTCGGCCGGCGTATCGGCAAATTGCATGCCGCCCTGCTGCAGGGCATGACGCAACTCACGATAAAACATCGTGTACTGGTCATCGGTCGCAATGTAGGTGCGCTCCATCCCTGGCGGCACCGTGAATGCAGATTGCATTTGAAAACCGCAACCGGACAGCAGCAGTAGCAACGCGCAACAGGAAAACCTAGACAACGATACTCACCAGCTTGTTGGGCACAACGATGGTCTTGCGGATCGCATTGTCACTGACATAGCGCTGCACGTTCGGATCCTGTAATGCGGCCTCGAGAACCGAATCATCCGCGCTATCAGCCGGCATCGAAATCATGCCACGCATCTTGCCATTGACCTGCACCACAATCTTGACGACGTCCGCCTGCAGCAGCGCCTGGTCGGCTTTTGGCCAGGCTTCGTCGATGAGTGCGGATTCATGCCCGAGGACCGACCACAATTCGTGGCAAATATGCGGCACCATCGGTGACAACATGACCACGACCGCCTCCAGCGCCTGCTGCACCACCCAGCGCCCGGTTGTGCTGTCGTCATCGAATCGGTTAACAGCATTCAGCAACTCCATCGACGCTGCCACCGCCGTATTAAAAGTGTAGCGGCGGCCGATATCATCGCTGATCTTGGCAATTGTCTGGTGCGTTTTGCGCAACAAGTCCTGCTGGGCCGGCGTGCGCGCATCGGCCTCCCGGTTTGCCGGCAGACCGCCCTCAGCATGCGCATGCACGGCCGCCCAGAAACGTTTCAGGAAGCGAAAACTGCCCTGCACACCGTCATCCGACCATTCCAGCGCCTGTTCCGGCGGTGCGGCAAACATCATGAAAAGGCGCACCGTATCGGCGCCGAATTTTTCGATCAGTTCCTGCGGATCGACGGTATTGCCCTTGTTTTTGGACATCTTCGCGCCGTCCTTGAGCACCATGCCCTGCGTCAGCAGGTTGGTAAACGGCTCACTCACGTCGCTCAGGCCCTGGTCTCGCATTACGCGCTGAAAGAATCGCGAATACAGCAGGTGCAGGATCGCGTGCTCGATGCCGCCGGTGTACTGGTCGACCGGCGTCCAGTACGCGGCGCGCTCGTCAAGCATGACCTGGTCGTTGTCCGGGCAGGCGTAGCGCGCGAAATACCACGAGGACTCGACAAAGGTATCGAAGGTATCGGTCTCGCGCCGCGCCGGCTTGGCGCATTGCGGGCAGCTTACGTTGATGAATTCAGGCATGTCCTTGAGCGGCGAGCCATGGCCCGTGAAGGCGACATCCTCCGGCAACACCACCGGCAATTGGTCTTCGGGCACCGGCACGGCATCACAATCATCGCAATAGATGATCGGAATCGGCGCACCCCAATAACGCTGCCGCGAGATACCCCAGTCGCGCAGGCGGTAGTTGATCGTGCGTTTGCCGCGCTGCGCCTGCTCGAAATAGTCAGCGATCGCGTTAAACGCCGTATCGAAATCCATGCCGTCGTAGTCGCCGGAATTGACCAGCACGCCGTGCTCCAGGAAGGCCGCCGCCTCGATATCGAAATGGCTGCCGTCCGCTGGCGCTACCACCTGCACGATCGGCAAAATATGCTTCTTGGCAAATTCCCAGTCGCGTGCATCGTGCCCGGGGACCGCCATGATGGCACCCGTGCCATAACTCATGAGTACAAAATTTGCGACCCAGAGCGGAATTTCCTCCCCGGTCAGCGGATGGATCGCGGTCATGCCCAGCGGCATGCCTCTTTTTTCCATGGTCTCGAGCGTTGCTTCGGCGGCGCCGGTTTTCTTGCAGTCTTCGATGAACGCCGCGAGCTGCGCATCCCTGGCAGCCGCTTTGACTGCGAGCGGATGCTCGGCGGCGACCGCCATGTAGGTGACACCAAACAAGGTGTCCGGCCGGGTCGTGTACACCGTCAGCGGCTCAGCCTCGCCGGCAACCTCGAATGACAGTTCAAGACCAACCGAACGGCCGATCCAGTTGCGTTGCATGGTTTTGACCGACTCCGGCCAGCCCGGCATGCGATCCAGCTCGTCGAGCAGCTCCTCTGCGTAGGCCGTGATTTTCATGAACCATTGCGGAATCTCGCGCCGCTCAACCAGCGCATCGGACCGCCAGCCGCGCCCGTCGATCACCTGCTCATTCGCCAGTACGGTCTGGTCCACAGGATCCCAGTTGACGATCGAGTTCTTGCGATACACGAGGCCCTTCTCGAACATCTTCGTGAACAGCCATTGCTCCCAGCGATAGTATTCGGGCCGACAGGTCATGACCTCGCGCGTCCAGTCGTAGGCATAACCAAGGCGCCGCATCTGCAGGCGCATCTCATCGATGTTGCGGTAGGTCCACTGGGCCGGCGGTATGCCGCGCTGGATGGCCGCATTCTCGGCCGGCATGCCGAAAGCATCCCAGCCCATCGGCTGCAACACGTGCCTGCCCTGCATGCGCTGGTAGCGGGCGATAACGTCGCTGATGGTGAAGACGCGTACATGGCCCATGTGCAGCTTGCCGCTCGGGTAAGGAAACATCGTCAGGCAATAAAACTTCTCTTTGCCCTCCGCCTCCGTGACCTCAAAACAATGCGCATCATCCCAGAATTGCTGGGCCTTTTTCTCAACGCTTTCCGGGTCGTAGGGGATACTCATGGGTGCTGAATGGCTTGTGGCCCGCAAAAAACACGAAGCCTACATTAAGACGCGCGCGACCGCAGCCAGAACGCTGCCAGGATCAGCACGCACAGGCCAATCACCGGCCCGTTGCCGTACCGGGCATAGGGGGTGAGGCCGCTGCGCGGCTCAATGTCGGCGGTCATCTGCAGGGCTTCAAACTGGCCGCCCGCCTGCAGCAGTCGCCCGGATGCATCGATAAACGCGCTCACGCCGGTATTGGTTGCACGCACCGTGAAACGGCCGGTCTCCAGCGAACGCATGCGGGCAATCTGCAAATGCTGGTGCGGTGCGATGGAGTCGCCAAACCAGCCATCGTTACTGACATTGATCAGTATTGACGCCTCCGGGAAAGCCGCGAGCATTTCCGCGCCGTAGGAATCCTCATAGCAAATTGCGACCGCAAGCTGGGTGCCGTCGGCCAGGCTGAGCAGCTCCTGTGCATCGGCACCCGGCGTAATATCGCTGAACGGCAGGTTCATCATGCGCAACCACTCGCGCACGGTCGCCGGGACCGGAAAGTACTCACCAAATGGCACCAGGTGCCGTTTGCGGTACACCTGCCGGGTGTTGTCTTTGAGCAGCAGTACGCTGTTATAGATTTTGGCATCGCCATTCGCCAGGAATTCGCGCTCCAGGATGCCGAAAACAATCGCCTGCTTATTGCGCATCGCGATGCCCTGCAACGAGGCAATGTAGTCCTGTTCGCGGTCGGTGACCGACGGGATGGCTACTTCCGGCCAAACCACCAGCCGGCTGTCAACAGCAGCTCTCGATGCCGCCCGGTAAAACTGCTTGGTCGGCTCGCGTTCCTCGGGCAGCCATTTGCGTTCCTGGCCAACGCCGGCCTGCAGCACCGTGGTGCGAATGTGCGCACCGCTGGCCGCAGTCCAGGCGACCTGTGTCAGTGCCGCGCCGCTGATCCAGGGCAGCAACAGCAGGCCGACCGCGAGCCCGCGCTGGCGCCCGCGCTTGAGTATCGCAAGCAGCGCGGCAGCGCTGCTGAATACCAGCAGCAGGGTCACTCCGTAGACGCCGAGCACCGGCGCCCAGCCGGCCAGCGCGGTATCGATCTCGGCATAGCCAAGAGACATCCAGGGAAAACCGCTGAACAGCCAGCCGCGCAGCCATTCGAGCAATGTCCAGCTGGCAGGAGCAATCAGCAACAGCCGCCAGTGGTGCTCCCGGCAGAAGCGCTGGATCAGCCACGCCGTCGCGGCCAGGTAGCTCGCCATGATCAGGGTCAGCAGGATTACCAGCAGGGCGCCGATCCACCAGGGGCCCTGCCCGGGCCCGGTGACCGACAGGTAAATCCAGTAGGTGCCGCAAAGGAACAGGCCGCAGCCGAAACAAAATGCGTGCTGCGCTGCCCTGCGGCCAGAGCCGGTCAGGCAAACGTAGAAGAATGGCAGCAACAGGGCCGGTGCCAGCGGCCACAGCCCGGCCGGTTCAAATGCAGCGGTGAGGAGGCAACCGAGCCCGAAGAATAAAGCCTGGCTCACACCCTAGCCGACACGCTGTACCTGGAGCGAGTCGACACGACGTTTGTCCGCTTTGACGACGACGAAGTCGAAACCGCCAAACTGGACCTTCTCGCCGCGCCGCGGCAGGCGCCCCAGTGCCTGCATGACGAGGCCGCCGATCGTGTCGTAATCCTCGTCACTGAAGTCGCACCCAAAATACTCATTAAAATCTTCTATCCGGGTCAATGCACGCACCGCATAGCTTGCCTTACCGTTGTGGTCGCCATCGGGGCGAATAAATGCCGCCTCTTCCTGGTCATGCTCATCGTCAATTTCACCCACGATCTCTTCAAGCACGTCTTCAATCGTGAGCAGGCCGGCAACGCCGCCATACTCATCGACGACGATCGCCATGTGGTTGTGGCTATCACGAAATTCCTTGAGCAAGGCATTCAGGCGTTTGGACTCCGGAATCACGGCCGCAGGTCGCAGCAACTCCAGCAACGGTACGTCGTGCGCCTCATCCTTGCCGAAATACCGCAACAGGTCTTTTGCCAAAAGGATGCCGAGGATTTCATCGCGATCCTCCCCGATCACCGGAAAGCGCGAGTGCCCTGATTCAATGATCACGGCCAAGATGTCGTCGAAGTCTTCTTCGATGTCGATGACCACCATCTGTGATCGCGGCACCATGACATCGCGCACCTGGGTCTCGGAGACCTCAAGTACGCCGGCCAGCATGCTTTTTTCTTCCGCGTCGATAGCGACTTCGGACTGGTGGATCAGGTCTTGAATTTCTTCGCGGCTCCAGGGGTCACCCTTGACTGCGCGCTTCACTCGCGCGAACAGCCCGATGTTGCCAGAGCCGGTGCTACTTGGAGGTTTGTCACTCATTGAAACAGGATCTGTATGGCGTGGTCGGGCGTAGTATTGTAGCAGCTTGTCATGGCGCACTGGCGTACGGATTCGCGACGCCACGGGCGTGCAGGATGCTTGCCTCCAGCGACTCCATTTCTTCGGCATCCCGGTCGCCACTGTGGTCGAAGCCAAGCAGGTGCAGTGCGCCATGCACCAGCATGTGCGCCCAATGATCGGCCAGCGGTTTGGCTTGCCGGACGGCCTCATCGCGAACCACCGACGCACAGATCACGATATCCCCAAGGTTGCGCGTCTCGGTCGATGGCAGGCCCTGGATCGCGCCGGCCGGAAAGGACAGTACGTTGGTCGCGCCATCCTTGTTGCGGTACTGCTGGTTCAGGCTCTGTATTTCGGCAGCGCCGACGATGCGCACGCCAATGTCGAACGCCCCCTCCGGCAGACGGCCGGACCGCGCGACCGCGTGTTGTACCCAGCCTTGTATTTCCTGCTCGTCCGGAACGCCGATGTCTGCGCAGGCGAACTGTACATCAACCTGCACCGTTGTCCGCCTCGTAAGCTTCAACAATACGCCGCACCAGTGGGTGGCGCACAACGTCCTTGGGCGAAAACATCGTAAAGCTGATGCCCTCGACACCTGCAAGAATACGCATGGCATCTTTAAGGCCTGATACCTGCCGCTCCGGAAGATCAATCTGCGTGATATCACCGGTGATAACCGCGTGCGAGCCAAAGCCAATGCGGGTCAGGAACATTTTCATCTGCTCGATACTGGTGTTCTGCGCCTCGTCGAGAATAACGAATGATTCATTCAGCGAACGTCCGCGCATGAAAGCGAGCGGCGCAACTTCAATAATGTTGCGCTCGATCAGACGCGTCACGTGCTCGGAACCCAGCATGTCATACAGTGCGTCGTACATCGGCCGCAGGTACGGATCCACTTTTTGCGACATGTCACCGGGCAGGAAGCCAAGCCGCTCGCCGGCTTCAACGGCGGGCCGCACCAGCACAATACGCTGTACCTCCTCGTTGCTCAGTGCTTCTATGGCGCAAGCGACAGCGAGATACGTCTTCCCGGTTCCGGCCGGACCGATGCCGTAGGCCAGATCATGCTCACGTATCGCCTTGACGTAAGCGGTCTGGTTCACGCCGCGCGGACGAATCGACTTGCGCTGCGTTTGAATACAGACGCCACCACTGCCTTCCGCAGCGGAGTCCGCCGACGCAAGTTCGCCATCATTCATTTGCGACTCCTGCAACATCATGTGTACTCGCTCCGGGTCCAGGCGCTCTTTGGTGGTCATTGCGAACAGCGACAACAGCAGTTCACCGCCGGCCTCGGCGGCACCGGGCGGGCCAGTGACACGAAATCGATTGCCGCGACTGGCGATTTCCACATTCAGTCGGCGTTCAATTTGTCGCAAGTGTTCATCGAATTGGCCGCACAAGTTGGCCAGGCGGCCATTGTCAGCGGGCTCGAGGACCAGGTCCCGAGATATCTGGACAGCATTCAAAGTACGTCAAAGACTACCGCGACGGACGCAACTTGGGAAGCATCCGGCAGAATAATGTCAGGCGACAGCGCGACTTGCAGCAAGTCGTCCGCGCAATGAATTCGGCATCACCTCGGTTATGACAACATCGACAAACTGCCCGATGCAGGAACTGTCCGCATCGAAATTGACCCAGCGCATGTTCTCGGTTCTGCCTGCCACCTGGCTGGCGCGTTTCGTCGATGTCTTTTCGACCAGCACTCGTTGCGTACTGCCAACCATGCCCTGGCTGATAGCCTGCGCCTGCTGGTTGATGCGCGCCTGCAGGATGAGCAGGCGCTGTTTCTTGACTTCGATCGGCGTGTCATCAGCAAGTGTCGCCGCCGGTGTGCCCGGACGTGCGCTGTAAATAAAACTGAACGACTGGTCGAAGCCAATCTCCGCGACCAGGTTCAGCAGCGCCTCAAAGTCGTCATCGGTTTCGCCTGGAAAGCCGACAATGAAGTCCGAGGACACCGAAATATCCGGACGCACGGCACGCAGCTTGCGAATCTTCTGCTTATATTCGAGCACGGTGTGGCCGCGCTTCATTCGCGCCAGCACGCGATCAGAACCGTGCTGTACTGGCAAGTGCAGGTAATTTGCCAGTTTCGGTACTTCGGCATAGGCCTCGATGAGGCTGTCGGTGAACTCCACCGGGTGCGAGGTGGTAAATCGTATGCGTTCGATACCATCGATAGCTGCGACATAGTAGATCAGTGTGGCAAGGTCCGCGAGCTGGCCGTCATGCATGGCGCCGCGAAACGCGTTAACGTTCTGGCCGAGCAAGTTGATTTCGCGCACGCCTTGCGTGGCAAGTGCGGCGCACTCAGCAATGACGTCATCGAACGGCCGGCTGATTTCTTCGCCGCGCGTGTACGGTACTACACAGAAACTGCAGTACTTGCTGCAGCCCTCCATGACCGATACGAATGCCGTGGGTCCGTCAGCACGAGGTTCGGGCAGCCGGTCGAACTTCTCAATTTCCGGAAACGAGATGTCGACCATGGGCGCATTGCTGGCGCGCGCACCATCTATCAGCTCGGGCAGGCGATGCAGCGTTTGCGGGCCAAAAACCACGTCAACAAACGGTGCACGCCGCGTAATTCCTGCACCCTCCTGGCTGGCGACGCAGCCGCCAACGCCGATCATCACACCGGGTCGCCGGTTCTTGAGCTCGCGCCAACGGCCGAGCTCCGAAAAAACTTTCTCCTGCGCTTTCTCGCGAATCGAACAGGTATTGACCAGCAACAGGTCAGCCTCTTCCGCGTTCTGCGTCAGTTCGAAGCCATGCGACTCACGCAACACATCGGCCATCTTGTCCGAGTCATACTCGTTCATCTGGCAGCCCATGGTCTTGATGAAAAGTTTCTTGCTCACAAAATTCTCAAAAGGGGTCAGAGCCCTTTTTAAAAAGGGCTCTGACCCCTGTTAGAACGGTATATCGTCGTCGAAGTCGTCCGGACCGGGTGGCGGCGCATAATTCGATGCAGAGGTATCCGCGCCCGAATCCATCGGTGCCGAGCTGCCACCGCTGCCGCCACGACCGCCGCCCAGCATTTGCATCTCGTCGGCAACGATCTCGGTTGTCCAGCGGTCCTGGCCGTTCTTGTCCTGCCACTTGCGCGTGCGCAACTTGCCCTCGATATACACCTGCGAACCTTTGCGCAGGTACTCGGCCGCAATTTCCGCAAGGCGATTGAACATCGCCACCTTGTGCCACTCGGTGCGGTCCTTGGTCTCGCCGGTCGCCTTGTCCTTCCAGCTTTCGTTGGTGGCAACGGTAAGATTGGTTACCGCCGAGCCGCTCGGCATATAGCGTGTCTCGGGATCCGCGCCGAGATTTCCGACGATGATGACTTTGTTGATTCCGCGGGCCATGGCAGGTCCCCTGTCTTTGAGTTGTGGTTGAATTCCCTCGGCTGCAGGGCCGAGCTGGGCCGCCTATTGTAGGGCCTGTCGGCTGATTTACCAGCCCACTTTCTGGGTCGGCGCGGCAGTTTGAATGCTGGCAGTTGGCGCCGGCAGTTGCCTGGCCAGGCCCGGATCGCCCGCATGGCGGTCTGCTACGACCGCGAGGTTCCCGAGGCGGCCAGCCAGATAGCGGCCAGCAGCGCGCAGACAATAAACACGTCCGCCGGGCGCTCGGCGCCGAGGAAGCGCCCGCCGATCAGGCCACCGGCAAAGGCGCCAAGAAACTGCGCGCTCGAAAACACGCCCAGCGAGGCACCGCGGGCATCATTATCCGCCAGCATCGAAAGGCGCGACGGCAATCCGGCCTCAAGGAAATTGAAGCCCGCAAAAAACAGCACCAGCGCTATGAATACCGGCGTCACCGCAAACGCCATGAACGACAGCATCAGCAGGCCGGCCATGACCAGCGCCACCGCAATACGCAGGATGACTGCCTTACCCTGTCGCTCATCGCGCAGCACCAATGGCACGGTGCCAAGCAGAGACAACAACAGTGCGCCGATATAGATTTTCCATTGTGCTGTAACCGGCACTTGCAAGGTGTTGGTGAGCAGGAACGGCAATGCCACGAACGTTGCAGTCAGCATCGCGTGCAGCACGAACACGTAGCAGTCCAGCCGCAACAAATCGGCGCGCAAGGCCGGGCGCAGTCGCCACGCGTGCGCAGCGGCTGGCCGTGGTACCGCTGCCGGAAGCAGCCGCAACATGACGGCACTCGCCACCGCGAGCAATGCCGCCAGCCAGAATACCGCCGGCACACCCGCGTAGGCGGCAATTGCCGGCCCGATGATCAGCGCAACCAGGAAGGACAGGCCAATGCCGATGCCGAACACGGCCATCGAGCGCGTCCTGACCTGCTCCCGGGTTGCGTCGGCAATCAACGCTGCCAGCGTCGCTGAAATCGCACCTGCGCCCTGCAGCAGACGCCCAATGATCACCGCACCGATATTGTCAGCCAGCGCAGCGACGCTGCTGCCCAGCGCAAATAGAACCAACCCGGCGGCGATGACCGGCACGCGCCCGATACGATCTGACAACATGCCAAGGGGAATCTGCAGGCTTGCCTGCGTCAGGCCATAAGCGCCCACTGCGAGACCGATCAGCATAGGTGTCGCACCCTGCAGCGTCGCCGCATACAGCGACAGCACGGGCAGCAACGCAAACAAGCCGAACATTCGCAGCATGGCGATCAGCGCGGCGATGCCGACTGTGCGCTTTTCCGCAGCCAGCATGGCAAGCGGTGCGTCACCGGAAAGTATTTTCATCGCAGGCATTCTTTGCGCCGGGGTTGTTGGGCGGCGTATATTAGCAGGTTGATTGGCGATTACTGAACCAGACTATGAAGTACATCGATATCCGCGGCGCGCGTACGCACAATCTCTGCAATCTTGATCTGCGCCTGCCACGCGACAAGCTGATCGTATTCACCGGCCTGTCCGGCTCCGGCAAGTCCTCGCTCGCCTTCGATACGATTTATGCTGAGGGCCAGCGCCGCTATGTGGAATCGCTTTCCGCATACGCGCGCCAGTTCCTGTCGATGATGGAAAAACCCGATGTTGATCATATCGACGGCCTGTCGCCGGCCATCTCGATCGAGCAAAAATCCACTTCGCATAACCCGCGCTCGACGGTCGGCACGGTTACGGAAATTCATGACTACCTGCGACTGCTTTACGCGCGGGCCGGCGTGCCGCGCTGCCCCGAGCACGGCGCCGATCTCGAAGCGCAAACCGTCAGCCAGATGGTCGATCACGTGCTGGCGCTGCCCGAAGGCACGCGCCTGATGCTGCTCGCACCGGTGGTCAGCGACCGCAAGGGCGAACATGTGCAGTTGATGGCGGATTTGATGGCGCAGGGATTCATTCGCGCGCGCATCAATGGCGAGGTGTACGAGCTTGACCAGCCGCCAACGCTTGACCTGCGCAAGAGACACCGTATTGACGCGATCGTCGATCGCTTCAGGGTGAAAGATGATGTGCGGCTGCGGCTGACCGAGTCGTTCGAGACCGCACTGCGTCTTGCCGATGGCATCGCACGCGTTGCCTTCATGGACGACCCTGCGGCCGAGGAAATCGTGTTCTCCGATCGCTTCGCCTGCAATATTTGCGGCTACAGCCTGACCGAACTCGAGCCGCGGCTGTTCTCGTTCAATAATCCGAGCGGTGCCTGCCCCAGTTGTGACGGCCTCGGTGTAAAACAGTTTTTCGATCCGCAGCGCGTGGTCGTGAATCCGGAGCTGTCACTGGCCGGTGGCGCGATCCGCGGCTGGGACCGCAAGACCACTTATTATTACCAGATGGTGCAAAGCCTCGCGGCGCACTATGAATTTGATCTCGAAAAGCCGTTCGCCAGGCTTGGTAAGAAACTGCAGGACATCATCCTGTTTGGCAGTGGCGGCGAGAAGATCAACTTCTTTTACGAAAACTCACGCGGCATGCAGATCAAGAAACTGCATCGCTTTGAAGGCGTGATCCCGAATCTCGAGCGGCGCTTCCACGAAACCGAGTCGGGTGCCGTGCGCGATGAACTCGCCAAGTTCTTGAACAGCCAGGACTGCCCCGATTGTGGCGGTGCCAGGCTGAATCGCGCTGCGCGTCATGTGTTCATTGCCGAGCAGTCGCTGCCGCAGATTTCCGCGTTGTCGGTCGGCCACGCGCTGGCGTTTTTTGCAGGGCTCAGCCTGCAGGGCTGGCGCGCCACGGTCGCGGAAAAGATCGTGAAGGAAATCAACGAACGGCTGGGTTTCCTCAGCGATGTCGGGCTGGACTACCTGTCACTCAACCGCAGTGCCGATACCCTCTCTGGTGGCGAAGCGCAACGCATTCGCCTCGCGAGCCAGATTGGCTCGGGCCTGGTCGGCGTCATGTACATACTCGATGAGCCGTCCATTGGCCTGCACCAGCGTGACAACCAGCGCCTGCTCGGGACACTGACGCACCTGCGCGATATCGGCAATACGGTGATCGTCGTGGAGCATGATGAGGATGCGATCCGCGCCGCGGACCACGTCGTCGACCTCGGCCCCGGCGCCGGTGTGCACGGCGGCAAGGTCGTGGTGTCGGGTACACCGCTGGACGTGCAGCACTGCGCAGAGTCGCTGACCGGACAGTTCCTCTCCGGGAAACGTTCGATCGCCGTGCCGGCGCGACGCACCGCTGTCGATACGAGCCGCCTGCTAACGATCACTGGTGCCAGCGGTAACAACCTGAAAGGCATTGATGTGTCGATTCCGGTCGGACTCATGAGCTGTGTTACCGGCGTCTCGGGATCCGGCAAGTCGACCCTGGTGAACGACACCTTATATAAAGCGGTTGCCGATGCGCTTTACCGCAGTAATCGTAACCCCTCGCCGCATAAGGCAATTTCCGGACTGGAGCTGATCGACAGCGTGATCGAAATCAGCCAGAGCCCGATCGGCCGCACGCCGCGCTCGAACCCGGCCACCTACAGCGGCCTGTTTACACCAATCCGCGAATTGTTCGCCGGCACCCAGGAGGCGCGCTCGCGCGGCTACCTGCCGGGCCGCTTCAGCTTCAACGTCAAGGGCGGCCGCTGCGAGGCCTGCCAGGGCGACGGCGTGCTGAAGGTCGAAATGCATTTTCTGCCGGATGTTTACGTGCCTTGCGACGTCTGTCGCGGCAAGCGCTACAACCGCGAGACGCTGGAGATTCGCTACAAGGGCAAAAATATTCATGAGGTCCTCGATATGACCATCGAGGACGCCGCGGTATTTTTCCAGAACGTCCCGGTGGTGTCGAAGAAGCTGCAGACGCTGATGGACGTCGGCCTGACCTATGTGCGCCTCGGGCAGAATGCGACCACGCTGTCCGGCGGCGAAGCGCAGCGCGTCAAGCTGGCGAAAGAATTGTCAAAGCGCGACACGGGCAGCACGCTCTACATCCTCGACGAGCCGACCACCGGCCTGCACTTTCACGACATCGAGCAGCTGCTCGCTGTCTTGCACCGGCTACGTGACCATGGCAATACCGTGGTTGTCATCGAGCACAACCTCGATGTCATCAAGACCGCCGACTGGATTATCGACCTCGGTCCCGAAGGTGGCGACGGTGGCGGGCAGATCGTTGCAGTCGGCACGCCCGAGGAAGTCGCCGCGAACCCGGCGTCCTTTACCGGCGCATACCTGCGGCCACTGGTGGCCGGCAATACCCGGGCTAAAGCCGTCGCAGCGAAATGAACTGCACCGGTTCGTTCAGCACCTGGTTGCGGAAATAGGCTGCGTCGGTTGGCGTATCAGCCGGAGAGCGGTGAATCGCATGCACCACCTCCATGCCGGCAACGACCCGACCGAACACCGCGAAGCCCTGGCCGTCGGCATTGCGCGTGCCGCCGAAGTCGAGCGCGGGCTGGTCACCGATACAGATGAAAAACTCGGTGCTTGCGGTACCGACCTCGGCGCGCGCCATGGAAATACTGCCATCCCGGTGCACGAGCCCGGTGACCCCGGTCGTTTCGTGCGCGATCGGTGCAAACGGGCTTTCGGCGTCGCCCAGACCACCCTGGATGACCGATATTGGTGGCGAGCCGTTGTCGTTTTCCGGAGAGACGGTGCGATAAAACGAGCCGCCGTCCAGGTACCCGCCATCCACGAGCCGCAAGAAGTTGGCCACCGTGAGCGGCGCCGCGGCCGGGTACAGCTCCAGCTCAATGTCGCCGAGCGAGGTTTCGAGCAGGACGCGAACCGCCTGCGCCGGTTTGCCTGTGCACGCCGCCAACGCTGCGAGCAATACCATCACCAGCACGATTCGTTTCATGAGATCTCTCCACTGACATAGTGATCAAACGCGGCCGCAAAACGATCCGCTGCGTCCGCATCCATGCGCAGGTACAGGGACGGCTCGATCATTTCAAGCTCCATCAACAGGAAACGGTTATCAGCAGAACGCACAAAATCCGCGCGCACATAGACCGGCTGCGGCTCGACCAGCGACAGCACGTGCTGCCCGGCCGCCAGCAAGGCAGCGGACGGCTGCACGCTCCGGATATCGCCGCCATGTTCCTCCTGCACGCGAAAGTCACCGACCTTCGGAACCTTGAGTATTGCGTGACTGTAAGCACCGCCGAAATAGAACAGTGAGAACTCGCCCTCGGTGCGGATGTTGTCGATGAACGGCTGCACGAAGAATGCGCGCTGCAGAAACGTCGACCGCAGCATTGCGAGCATCCTCGGCGGTATCGGCTGCTGCAGCACATAGGTGTCCTGCGCGTTGGCACCAACCACAGGCTTGATGATCAGCGTCGTGACATCGAAGGCCTGAAAGCAGTCGGCAATCTCCTGCTCAGCGAAGTCGTCAAACCAGCGACTCGGGACGATATCGGCGCCGCGGTGCTGCAAGTCCGCGAGATAGGTTTTTTCAAGAGTCCAGTGCACCAGCGCCAGCGGATTGACCAGCACCGCCGTGGAGTTCTCTATGCTTTGCAGTACCTCGAGGAACTGCTGCAGGTGCTGTGGGTAATCCCAGGGCGTGCAGATGTAAACCGCGTCGAAGCGATTCCAGTCCAGCGACGCATCGCGCCAGCAGACCGTTGCGACGTGCCAGCCGTGTGCCGCCATGGCGGCGAAGCTCAGGTCATAGTCGGTGACAAAGTCGCCCGGGTCCCGCATGGTCAGGTACGCGCATTTCTTCACGATTGCCGCAGGTAACCGGCCGCCCTGAGCTGCCGGTCCTGCCAGCGGCCCAGCAACAACAGCGCGAGCACGGCACCGACCAGCGCGGTCCACATATCGGCCTGCGTATCCCAGGCATATCCCTGCATCGACAGGAACGCTTCCGCCGACTCGCCGGCCAGCACCGCAACCCACCACTCGATGAGCTCGTAGAACGCCGCTACTGATAGGCAAAAGCAGACGATGAAAAAGTTACGCCAGCCGGCAAAGTTGAATACCCGCAGCCGAATCACGATTTCGCGCGCGATCATCGCCGGAATGAAACCCTGCACAAAATGTCCGAGCTTGTCGTAGTTATTGCGCGACTGGTCGAAGGCATCACGCACCCAGTCACCGATGGGCACCTCGGCGTAGGTGTAATGTCCACCGACCATCAGGATGACGCAGTGCAGCAACACCAGGATGTACGTCAGCGTGGTCAGCGGGAAGCGCCGCCGCGTGACCGCGAGCACCGCCGCACCGGCAATGGCCGGTGCGGATTCGAGCCACCAGATCGTCATGTCCTTTGGCTCGATGGCCGACCACAGCAGCACGCCGAGGAAAATTGCAGCCCAGCTTATGGCGCCCCTGCTCATTCCTTGCCACCGGTCGCTGCAACGGTCCGCACATGCCGCGGGCGCCAGTACCCTTGCGCCGAGAAACTGCGCCATACCCAGGGCAGCCAGCGCAATAATGCAAAACTCAGCCACAGCGACCAGCCGAGAATAAGCACCTTGTAGACCCACAGCGGCACGCTAAAGGCCGCCGCCTGCGGCACTGCGGCACTACTTTGGTCGGCGAACCAGCGCAAGCTGTTGCCGTACGAGCCATTGCCCGTCACGCTCATGTCCGGCACGCCAAGCAGGCCACCCGGCAGGCTGGCAACGATTGAACCGAGCGCAATGATCGTCAGGGCGACGATCGCGAGCTGCACGAGATTAAAGCGCCACCAGGTCGCCGTGCCGTGCCAACGCGCACGGGCACCACTCGCCAGCAGCCAGAGTACGATCCAGCCAAACGCCGGCCAGTCGAAGGTGCTGAAACCCAGCCCGAGCAACAGCCATTGCCAGGTCTTGAGCGGCGCAAGATTTGTCTTGCCCAGAATAATTGCCGCCAGTAGCAGCACGGCGAGTTCCGACCAGTACAGCACAGCGGGCCCGAGGCGCGGACCTGAAGTACCCAGCAGCCAGCGATCCCGCGGCAGCTCAAGCTGCAACGAAATATTGCTCGCCGGCGCACCGATGTCGACGGCCGGTGTCTCGATACGGCTGCCGGCCTCGCCGCCGGATCGCCATACCACGTCGACCGAATGCTCGCCCGGCAGGATCGGCAGGATCAGTTGCCCGTCCGTCGCACGCAGCGATTGTGCCAGTCCGTCGATGACAACATTGGTGACCTCGGCATTGCCCGGCAATTGCACGACATGTTGCAGGCCGCGGGTGCTTCGATACTCGAGACTCATGGTCGTGTCGCTGCTGCGATCGCCATGTTGCGTGTGGAGCGCAACCGAATCGAACGCCAGGGTCGAACCGGCACTGCCTTCCGGGCGCGTCGTGGTGACGCTCAGTTCTTCACCCGCGCGCGGAAAGAACACCGCGGTCCTGGCATTGCCAGTTACGCCGCCTGCCTCACTTTCCGGCACACCGCTGAAGGTCGTATGCCAGATATTGCTCGCGACCACCGACCACTGTTCCCGCCAGGCCGCAGCATCTTCTGCGCGCAAGGTCAGTGGCGAAACCCGCTCGAGATTCGATGTCCAGGACACGGCGTGCTGGTTCGGCGCCATGCTGACCAGCACCTTGCCATCGCGGACACTCAGTTTGTCGCTGATAACGGCTTCGCCCTGCAATAGCGGCAGCTCCAGCGTCAGGGCACCCTGCGCGGGCGCAACGCGGGTGACGGTCGTCGTCACGCGCCAGTCGAGATCCAGTTGCAGGGTTCGTGACACTTCGACGAAAGCCGGAAAGCGGCTGCTTTCCCAGCGCACGGTGTTCGCCGCTGCCGTGTCCGTCTGCAGCCGTGTCAGCTGCAGCGATCCGGACAGCAGGCGGCGGTCCTTGATACCGGCGACGAACCAGCCGTCGCCGCTGGCTTCCACTACCCGGGGCGGTGCCGGGAACGGTATCTCCAGGCTGTCCACCGCGGGAATGGCGCCTTCCAGCTCGACGCTGTGCCGGCCCGCGAGCAGTCGCAGCCAGAGCGCTTGCCCCGGACCGCGGGTCACCTGGCCCGCCGCGCTGCCATTCAGCAGGATCGCACTGGCGTGCCAGCCCCGCTCGGTACCTGGCAGGGGCATGGCCACATCGCCGAGCGCATCGATCGTCAGGCGCATGCGCACGCTGTGCTCGCGGATCGCGATATCGGCCGCCACCAGCTCCGCGCATCGCGGCGCGCACTCGGGCGCCCGCAGCAGCCGCGCTTCGAGCTCCTGCAGGATCTCGGCGTCGGGCAGTTCGGCACGCGCGGCCTGGTCCGGCAACATCGACAAGGTCAGCAGACCGATCATGGCGAGACTGCCCGCGACCGTATTGCCGAGTCGCAACCCCCCCGGGAGCCGGATTTCGCGCTTAAGTATTTCGGCGGCGAACACGCCGACGAACAACAGCAGCAGGCCGACCTCGGCAAAACGCAACAGCGACACCAGCCAGCGCGGCAGGATCATGAGGCGCATCGTCTGCTCACTGTCGACCGGACCGCTCCAGCTCAGCCGGTAGGTATTCCACTGCCAGGACGGGATGCCGGCACCGGCCTGCACGATCGCATCGGGCGCGTAGCGGGAAAACACCGAGGACTCGACGACCTTTGAGGCAGTCACGACGATTTCCTCCGGCGACGAAAGCATTCTTTCCCGCGTAACGCCGTCCATCAGCTCTTTATCCATGCGTGCCGGCGCTGTGGCCGGGAGCTGCAAATTATCGGATTCGGCCGCAACGTCGTAGTCATACGGGGCAGCATAGGCCGGCCATTGCGCTTCGAGCTGCGGATAGATCGCAATGCGCAGCTGGCCGGCGATGAACGGCACCAGCAACAGCACCAGTAACACCGCGCTGCCGAGCTGATAAACCAGCACGCCATGGCGCAGTCGGCCGGCCGGCGCCACGCGCAGCAGCGCGACCGAAATCAGGAGATTCAGCCATAGCCAGGTCGGCGCCGACAATTCGTGAAAACTCAAGGTGAGGGTCGCCAGGGCGATTACGCCGGCCGCAGGGCCGAACAGTCGCCACGCCGCGATGGCGATAATCAGCAACAGGAAAAAATCCAGCAGCTCCCATTGGCTGGCCCAGCTGCCTCCGGCGGTATCGACGCCCGGCGCCGCCAGCAATTTATGCCCGGGCGGCAGGTGCAGCACGGTGTCGACCGAACTGAAACGTGTGTCCCAGCCGGTCGCCGGCAAGGGGCCCGCAGGCTCGGATCGCCCCACCGCCGCAAGTTCAAGGTTCGGATAACGCAGCTCCACCCCGGTCTGTCCATCGGCCACGCCGTCGGTGATGAGCAGGTTCTCGCCAGCAACGCTCGCCGTCAGCAGCGCGAACGGTGGCGACATGTCGAGACGCCAGCCGCTGCGCATGCTGCCGGCGATCTGGTCTTTGACCATGAAATTCGAGCGATCAAACGCCAGCCACATGCTGCGCGACAAATGCAACTCGTTATCGGCCGACACTATGCCGCGACTGCGCTCGGTAATCTGCAGGGACTCCCCGGCAGCGAGGCGGAATGCCGGCAGTTGCTGCCACTCGCCAGGCGTACCGACCTGCGACGGATCGACCGGCGCGCTGCCATCGGGCGCGGTCACGCGCAGGCTGTCATTGGCCGCATAGCTCCAGATCTCGGCATCCGGCATATTCGCCTCGGGCTCGCGCAGGCTGATCGCATCCAGCACGCCGGCGGCACGCGCCGTCACTTCAATCTCCCAGGAACCCGGCCGTACCTGCAGGCGCAGTTTGCCGTCCGGCTCGAGGCGCGCCGGCAGCTGGCTGTTCAGGGTCAGCGGTGTGAACCCGTCCGGCAACAAGGGACCGAACAATTCCTCGCGCACGCTGCCCGAGACCTGGATTTGCAGGCGTGTCGTCAGGCGGGTCGGTACGTCGTCGCGTACCAGTCGATACACGTTGCTGCTGACACTGTCGCGCGCCTGGCTCTCCTGGCCGCGCTCGCCCAGGAATACGCCCTGGCTGCTGCGATCCGGCCTTGCGACCGCTTTTCCGTCCACGGTCAGCGACAAGAGACCGGTCTGCCAGGGCAGGCTCAGGTCCCCCGGCCGCTCGTCCCAGGCAAAAGTCCCGCTGAGGCGATACTCACCGGGCGGCAGCAATACGCTCGGTGCGTTGTCACGCAGTACCACCGCCACGGCGCGCCCATTGGCCGTTACCTGGTGCGGCCAGTAGTTGGTATCGCCGGGCAGGCGCAGCCACTGCTCTTTCGCATACACAGACCACGACTGGGTGAAGGAACCGCCCTTGCCATCAACACGCAGTTCCAGGCGGCCGGGCCAGGCGCACACGTAGTCGTCAAGTTCCGTGGCGCCGCGATCGAAAAAGAACGGGCATTGCCGGTACTCCTTGTCGTGCAGGACCCACCCCTGCCAGTCCCGCAAATCCTCCGGCACATAGAGATCCTGAGCAAGAACGATTGCGGGCAGCAGCAGCGAAACGAAGACCAGCCTGAGTAAGGTGTTCATTGACGCCTCCCCTTGGGACATTGAACGGTAGTGTATTTTAACGCTGCGGCCGGGATTACGGGTTTAATAATGCGGTGGCCTTTCGTCAGCCGGGGCGCCATCGGGCGTGGCGTCGCCGAGGGCGCGCATTCTGTCAATGAGTGACTTGCTGAGCTGCTCGAGCTGCATGATTCTCGCCTGCTGCTCAGTGACCACTTCGTTAAGCTCGAACAACAACTGGTCCTGGTGCGCCAGCTTCGTTTCGATGTTAATCAGTCGATCGTTGCTCATGTTAGCCTCTCGCCATGTTTGCACAGGGCCAGACCCCGGAAACCGTACTGTATGTCACTTTTGCGCTTCGATGAAATATCGCTCGACTTCGGCGAGCTGAGAATCCTTCACCAGGCCGACTTCGCCATTGAAACAGGCGAACGCGTTTGCCTGATCGGACGCAATGGCGCGGGCAAATCCACGACGTTCAAACTTATCACCGGCGAGCTCGAACCCGATAGTGGTGAGATCGTGCGCAGCGGCAACCTGATCGTGAGCCAGTTAAGCCAGACATTGCCCGTGGCGATGAACACCCGTGTGCGCGACGTGGTGCGCTCGGGCCTCAGCGATGTCGAGAAATTGCTGCGGCAATACGAGCAGCAATCGGAACTTGAACTCGATCGAGACGGCATGCGCGAACTCGAGGCCCTGCACGCGCGCATTGACGCGCATGATGGCTGGCACATGGAGCAACGCGTTGAAGAAACCATCACCGAGCTGAATTTGCCCGCCGAGAAGAAAATGAACGAGCTCTCCGGCGGCTGGCGCCGGCGCGTCGCACTGGCTGCGGCGATCGTGCAGAAGCCGGAGCTGCTGTTACTCGACGAGCCGACCAATCATCTCGATATCTCGACCATCAAATGGCTCGAGGATCGCCTCTATGCCTGGCCCGGTGCCGTCATGTTCATTACGCACGATCGGGCGTTTTTGCAGCGGCTCGCGACGCGCATCCTTGAAATCGACCGGGCGAAGCTCACGAGCTGGCCCGGCGACTACAGTAACTATCTAAATAAAAAGGAAAAAGCGATCGAGGACGAGGACGCGGCCAACGCCCGGTTCGACAAGAAGCTGGCGCAGGAAGAGGACTGGATCCGGCAGGGCATCAAGGCCCGCCGCACGCGCAACGAGGGCCGCGCGCGCGCGTTGATGAAAATGCGCGATGCGCGCGCGCAGCGTGTGAAACGCGAAGGCCAGGCACGCATTCACATCGAAGAAGCGGAACAATCCGGCCGCAAGGTGATCCGCGCCAAGAACGTATCCTATCGCTACGCGGACGAACCGCTGATCGAGAATTTCTCCATCAAGATCATGCGCGGTGATCGCATCGGCTTGATTGGCAACAACGGGGTCGGTAAAACCACGCTGCTGCGCCTGTTGCTCGGCGAGCTCGAGCCGCAGACGGGTACGCTGAAACACGGCACCAATCTTGAAATCGGCTACTTCGACCAGCTGCGACAAAACCTCGAGCTCGACAAGTCGGTTGCCTACAACGTTGGCGACGGGCGCACCTACATCAGGCTCAACGGCAAGGAACGCCATATCGTCGGCTATCTGAAGGGCTTCCTCTTCAGCCCAAAGCGCGCCATGACGCCGGTCCGGGCGCTGTCCGGTGGCGAGCGCAATCGCGTTATCCTGGCGAAGCTGTTTACGCAACCCGCCAACCTGCTGGTGCTCGACGAGCCGACCAATGATCTCGACGTCGAGACGCTGGAAGTGCTTGAAGCCAGGCTCACCGAATACAGCGGCACCCTGATCGTGGTCAGCCACGACCGTGAATTCCTCGACAATGTCGTTACCAGCACCGTCGTCTTCGAAGATGATGGCAGCGTGCGCGAATACGTCGGCGGCTATTCCGACTGGTTACGCCAGGGCCACAACCTTGCGGTCACTGATAACCCCTTCGAGATCGAAAATCGCAAACGACTTGCCGCTGAAAAGCGCACGCAAAAAAAGCCGACCAAGCTCAGCTACAAGGATCAGCGCGAACTCGATGCGCTGCCCGCGGAGATCGCTACGATCGAGGCCGACATCGCCGGCCTGGAACAACAGATTGCCGCTCCGGGTTTCTATGCCCAGGGGCAGATTATCGTTCAGGAAACGCTGCGCGAGCTGGCGGAGGCAAGGTCGCTGCTGGAAACGCGCATCGAGCGCTGGGGCGCGCTGGAAACGCTGCAGGCCAGCCTGCGCTGACTCAAGGCTCGCGCAGTAACAGCAACATTGATTCGTCGGCCGCCGCGGCGACATCGACATCGTCGCTGTCGCGCGCGCGCAGCAGCGCCGAAAAAGCCAGCTCGCCACCGATTTCTTCCAGCGCATCCACCGCGTGCATGCGCACCAGCGGATCGTCGTCCTGCAGGGCCATGCTGAGAATAGCGACGGATGCATCGCCCGGATTGTCGGCGAATGCCTCGATGACGGCGAGTCGCACATTCGGGTCCGGATCGGTAAACGCGAGACTCAGGTATTGCAGCGCGGACTCGCTGTCGCCGCTGGACAGGGCGTCCACGGCCCTGGCGCGAACCCAGGGGTCCGCGTCGGCAGTAGCGCTTGCGACGGCAGCCAACGCGGCATCGCTGCCGATGCGTGCCAGTGCTGCCATAGCGGGGCCGCGCACGCGCGGGTCCTCGTCGCCGAGCGCAAGACTGAGTGCCTCGACCGCCTCGGCCGTAGCGAGCCGCTGCAGTTCGCGGATCGCCTCGCGTTTCTCTGCAAGGCTGCCGTACAGGATCACGGCTTCAAAAAAAATGTCAGCCGCCGAGGCGTCCCTGCGTCCCGCAGAGAAAATCCACAACGTGCCCGGGATGGGGGAACCCGGCACGCCCTGGTACAGCTGGTAACTGTCACCAGCAAGTATCGCGCCCAGCGCATCGGCCAGGCTCACGTGCTCGAGCTCCAGGCTGACGTTACCCTCGACAGGGGCATGCTGCACGATGCGCAGGCCGGTGTGCGCGGCAATTTGCTGCAACACGTCATGCGTTGGTACATCGGCCGCGGCAAGGCTGACAAACCCGCCCACTGTGCTGATGCGCAGTCGCTCGGGTGCGTCTTCAGCGTGGGCACACAAGGAAACGAGGCTGCCGATCAACAGCAGCCCCGCGCACTTTCTCAATGCCGCCGACAAATTAATCGTCGTCTTCCTCGATCTCGAAACCGCAACCATCCAGGTTGTCGCCTTCGTCCGGATCATTTTCGTTGACACAGATGTCGCCGAGTTCGGTGAAGGTCGCATTATCGTCAAAACCGATCGCGCCGACTTCGACCTTGGCCGGGGTGTTTTCCGGCAGGGTCTCAAGGTAATCATCAGGCACCTCGACCTCGAGTTCCGCCGAATCTCCGGGGATGCGCACGGTGTACTTCATGCCCTTCACCGGGTCGTCATCCTCGACATCGGGCTCAAATACGACTTCCCAGGTACGCACCGCGACCTCGGCTGGCGCCATAGGTAGCTGCTCCATACCATCGGAACACTCGCCCAGGTCATCACCGGCTTCCCAGGAGATTTCGCCCTCGACATCGCCATCTTGCTCTTCCGTTTCCCAGTCGAGCTCGGTTGGGGCGGCCGGCAGCTTGAAGCTCAGGGTGGAAGCACCGTGCGATACCTGCCAATCTTCACCGATGCCGAAGAAGTGATATTCACCCTCCGACCAGCGATCGAGAAATTCCTCCAGGGTGACGAAGTCCTCGTCATCGTTTTCCTCGTCGTCGTCCGAGAGCGGATCGAAGCACAGTGGTTCCGCGCTTTCGGCAAACGTCTCGGTCAGGAACTGCTCGCGCAACTCACGCCGCACGACGTAGGAAAAAATCCTGCGATGCTGTGGATTGTAGAGACTGGCATGAATCAGGTTGTCACCATCCATCAGGAAATGAAAACCGATATCACCGTCGGTTGCATTGATCTCCACCAGCACCTTGCATTCGCCGAAGTCACCGCATGGCGCGGTGGCGTTGGCGAAGTTGCTGCCGAAGCCCAGCAGCACGATCGCTGCAGCTGCCAACCCGCAGGCTGGCCATGTTGTTTTCGAAAACATTGATCTTTCCTCCCGTTGAAGTCCACCCATGTTTAGACGGGCCCGGGAAGAAAAATCGGTCGCGGATGCGCCGGCAGTGCTACCTCATAACAGCTGCAGCAGCAACGCAACCAGGCATGCCCAGCTCACCGCAAACGCCAGCGTACGCAGCCACGGCACGCCCATGGCATACACCACTGCGTGTACCAGGCGCGCCCAGAAATAGACCTCGCAGGCCATGACCGTGGTCGAATTACTAACCTGGGTTGCATTCAGCACCAGTACCAGCGCAGCGAAGACGACCAGGTTCTCGACGGCGTTGTAATGCGCCTTCTTGAGTCGCTCCGCCCACGCTGCCAGCGGCTTCGGGTTGGCGGGATAGCCAACCGCATCGTGCAGTCCACGCACCATGATTGTGTTCAGTATGTACGGTATCCACATGACGGCGGTTAACGCCGCGACCCATACCAGGCTTGTCAGTTCAGTGCTCATCGCAATTGCCTCTCTGTTACGCGTTATTTCCAGGTATTCGCGGTTGCCGCGAAATGTTCGTTGGCGGGAGGAACCACACAAAAGCGCTGCCCTGTCGGCGCTTCCATGACCCACCAGTCACGTATGCACTCAATCCTGCGCGCCCCCAGTGCTTCCAGGCGCGCCACTTCGGCCTCGATATCGTCCGCTTCGATATCGAGGTGGACACGACTCGGGTGCGAAACTTTTTGCACCTCGACATAGGTTTCGCGCGGCGGTGGCTGCAAGGTTCGGTAAATATGGTCGCCCGCATCCGCGACCTGCTTGCGCGGATAACCCAGCGCCGCACTCCAGAACTCGGCAGCAGACTCGAGGTCGTCGGTTTGACAATCAATAATGATCCCGGCAAAACGGCTGCGATGCATGGCTAGAGATCTCCCGGCATGGTTTCGGCGAAATACCGGTCAAAAGCCCGGTGCACGATCTCCGGCGATGCGCCGACTGCCTCAAACGCCTCGTTGAATTTCTCCATCTCGGCCGCCTTGCGACGCCCATCGGCAGCAATCACCTTGAGCGCCATGACCGCGATATCCTCTTTGTCGCTGTCAGACAATGAGCGCCCCAGCTCTGCCAGCAATGCACCGAGTTCGGGCTTTTCGGCCAGTTCGCTCATCGCGCGGGTCAATAATTCGAGCGACTCGGCGCCGCGTAACTGGAAACGATTCTGGATAAGTTCCAGCATCTTCGCGGTTTCTTCCGGCTCGATCGAACCACTGCCACGGGCGATGTAAATCAGCAGTGCGGCAACCAGGAACTGGGAGTCGTAAGTCTCGCTCCGGGTGTCAGTTTCGACGATTAGCGTCGAGCCTTCCAGCCGCGACGTGATAATGGTATCGCTCATAGCATCACTTCCTGGTGCTGTATTTCCTGCGCACGTATTGGATCGACCAGTCGACGAGTTTCCTGAGTACCGCCTGGTCGACGTTATCCAGGCGCGTGAAGTAGATCGAGATATTCTGCTTGCGCGGCGAAAATCCCACAATGGGCCGGTCGCCTTCCCGGCCGCTCGCGGCGCGCATCATGGTTGCGATCTTGTGGGCGTCGGAGCGCTGCTCCTGATCCTCGATCGCGGCGATAAACGCCGCGACGCTGGCATTGTTCTGCCTGGTTTTGAGCTCCGCCATGGCTAGTGCGAGGTGCCGAACAGGCGGTCCCCGGCGTCGCCCAGCCCGGGCACGATGTACTTGTTTTCATTCAGGTGATCATCAATGGCGGCAGCATAGACCGGTACGTCCGGATGCTGCTCCTCGACCACCTGCAGCCCCTCCGGGCAGGTGACGATGCAAACCACCACGATCTTGCCCGCCCCCTTTGACTTCAGGAGATCGATCGCCGCCACCGTCGATCCGCCGGTCGCCAGCATCGGATCGATAATAATGCAGGTACCGCCCCTGGTTTCTGCCGGCAATCGCTGGTAGTAGCTGACCGGCTTTTTGGTCACCTCGTCTCGATACAGACCGATAAATCCAACCCGGGCTGTCGGTACCAGTTCGAGAATCCCTTCCAGCATGCCCACGCCGGCGCGCAGGATCGGCACGACGACAAGGTCGGTGTCGATTTTCTTGCAGGATGCTTCCGCAACCGGTGTCTGCACCTTGACGCGCTTGACAGGGATGTTCTTCAACGCCTCATAACAAATGAACTTGGTAATCTCGGTCGCGAGCTCACGAAATTTCTTGTGACCGGTATCGATGTCGCGAATTATCGCGAGCTTGTGCTGTACACAGGGATGATCAATCAGTTCGTACATCGTATCGCTCCGTTTTTCTTATTCTGGTAGCACCATATCCCAAAAACCGGGTGGTCGTTTCAGCGGTCGCTCATCAGCGCCCGCAGGCGCTTACGGCTCGCCTCGGGCCAGGTGGATTTCAGGTCGTAAAAGCCTTCAAATGCCGGCACGTTGTCAGGAATCGTGACCCAGGGTTGCCTGGTCGAGGTGAAGATATGCACGTCAGGAGCGAATGCGGACGGCTCATCGAGCGTGCCGGCGCGCACAAATCGCGACCTCGCCGGACTGGCGGCAAAATGCATCCAGAGACAGGTGCCGCAACTGCGGCAAAACCACGATTCCGATGGCGAGTCCGCCTTGATACCCGGTGCCGTTCGCGACTCCAGCTCGCCCTGCAACAAGTTGAGCTTGTCACTTTCTATCCAAAGATTGACGGCAAACGCACTGCCGGTACGACGCTGGCAAATTGTGCAGTGGCATGCGTGAACGATCATCGGTGCGCCGAGTACCTGGAAACGTACGGCGCCGCACAGGCAGCCGCCCTCGTGGACCTGGTCACTCACCGTCGTGCCCCAGGGCACGCAGAAACTCATGTTTGTCCGCGGGCGAGACCAGGATTCTGCGTCCCTTGCCGTAGCGGATCATCAGGCGATCCAGCGACAGCGCGGGTGACGACCAGGGGCTGCGTGTGGGTGTTACAGAATCGATCTGGTCAATCGCAATATTCCAGCGGAACGGCCCACACACGATCCGCAAGTTCCCCCTGTCGACTATGTAATACGTGCGCAACAACAAGGAAACCAGCAGAACTGCGGCGCCAATGCAGGCGAGAATGATGACAGTCGTGGCAACAGGATCGCCTGTTTGCATGGCAACTTGCACCACGACCGCAACCTCCATCACGACCGCACTGATCAGCAACAGCCGGATCCAGAGATCAATTTTCGATTTGAACCTTTGCTGCGCCATAAGGAATCCTCAGCATTTC
>Ga0224500_10000487_pt1 | contig 27069 bp, 22 predicted proteins | sample SF_Oct11_sed_USG_FD_168126 | JGI IMG/M metagenome (GOLD analysis project Ga0224500, IMG submission 168126) | Sediment microbial communities from San Francisco Bay, California, United States - SF_Oct11_sed_USGS_4_1 | ecosystem: Environmental > Aquatic > Marine > Sediment | place: USA: California... | reverse complement strand
CGCAATAGCCGAGTCACCGGTTCCGAAATCATCGATAGAAAGCCTGACGCCCAAATCCTTGATTTCGTGCAGCTGGCTGATCATGTCGTAGTCGCCGGAGAGCACGCCGCGCTCGCTCAGTTCGAGCTCCAGTTGAGCCGGAGCGATGCCGTGCACATCCAGCGCACGACGGACGGCCTGAGCGAATCCGCCCTGCATTAACTGGGCCTTGGCCACGTTGACGCAGATGTATGGCAGTTCTACACCCTCTTCGCACCACTTGCGCATCTGCAGACAGGCTTGATCGAGAACAAATTCGCCGACCCGCGTCATCAGTCCGGACTCTTCGGCGATCGGCACGAATTCCGACGGCGATATGAACGTGCCATCATCCTGCTTCCAGCGTAGCAGGGCTTCCGCGCCAGAAATGTTGCCGGTCGCAGCGCTGACGATCGGCTGATATGCAAGCGTCAACCTGGATTCGTTCATCGCCTCGTGCAGCAAGTGTTCGATTCTGAGCTTACGCGCTGCCGCCGCATCGGTTTCGGTGCAATAGAACTTGAAGCCGCCGCCACGGCTCTGCGCATCGCGCATCGCGTTGTCTGCCCGTTGCAGCAGGCTGTCCACATCGCTGGCGTCTTGCGGATACATAGCGACCCCTACGGCCGCAGACAGGTATACCGTCTGGCCCGCAACGTGCACAGGGCGCGATAGCTGCTCGACGATCTGCTGCTGTAAAGCCGCAAGGCCGTCCTGATCGCCAGTGCAGGTCAGCATCAGGGCAAATCGCGCCTGGTCGATACTCGCTGCTGCCGAAGTACGCAGTCCGTTAGTCCCGGTTTGCAGCGATCCGACGTCCTGCAGGCAAGTGCCGAGCTTGTTGCCGATTTCTGTCAGCACCATGTCGGCGCTTTCCTGGCCCATGGCCTCGACAACAAGTCGAAATCTATTGAAGCCAACGACGAAAACAGCCATGACATTTCTATCGCGCTCGACCGCCTGCATACCACGCTTGAGCAGATCAACGAATTTCTTCTTGTTTGGCAAACCGGTGATCGGTTCAAACGATTCGCGACTTCGAAGCTTTCGGCGTGTAACTTCCGCCAGGTCCAGTGCTTCGGTGAGAGAGGTTCGCGCCGCGAGCAACTGATTCTGCATTTGCATGAACCGCGCAGCGGTTTTCGCCCGATTGCTGACCAGCCTCCATTCGTAGGGCTTGCGTATGACATCGAAGACACCGTATTCAAGAGCCAGACTGAGGTCCTTGGTAGTGGAACTCAGCACTATTTTTGGCGCGCCGATATCAATGGCGTCGGCAAACGCGCTAATCAACGATTCGCCATTCGGCATTCGAAGGGCGCCTTCGAGGACAATCACGTCCGGCTGCGCTTCGCGTGCACACTCAAGGTATCGATCAGGATCATCGGCGATCTCGACATTAATGCCCTCGCTCGCGAGCCAGCGGCGCCCCCACTTCTTGATTTCGCCGTCACGACAAACGAGCAGCGCCCTGTGCCTCTCTTCCAAGTGCAGTTCGAGGTCCGGCACAGCCGGATCCGGAATGGTCAGGCGCCGGATGGACTGCGTCAGGTTGATGTTCTCATCTTCCACGAACTTGCGTTTCTTGATCGTGGGGTCGCTCATGTAGCGACCTCTTTTGCAACGAACTGCTGGACTCCATCGCTCGATGTCGGCTTGCAAATGAAGAAGCCCTGCAGTGCGTGACATCCCTGCTCGACCAGCATGTCGGCCTGTGCCTTCGTTTCCACGCCTTCTGCGATGATCTTCATATTGAGACTCCTCGCCATCGCCGTAATGGCGGCACACGCTGCGCGGTCGCTGATATCTGCCATCGCATTGGCTACAAAACTATTATCGATCTTTATTGCGTCGACCGGACTACGCGCAACATGCGCAAGCGAGCAGGCCCCGGTGCCATAGTCGTCCACGATGATGCCGATACCAAGCGCCTTCAGCTCGGAACACATCGAGTAACCCTTCATCGCATCGCGAAACAAGGTGTATTCCGTAATCTCGACATCAAGGCAGCGCGGGTCAATGGAGTGTTTCCCCAATGCCTCCAGTATGCGGGCTGCCAGGTCGCTCCGTGAAAACTCCTGGACCGAAAGGTTGACCGACAATCGGGGGTTCGTCCAGCCATTAGCCCGCCACCTAACGATTGCCTCGCAACCCTTTTGCAGCACCCAGTCACCGATTGGCAAAATCAAACCGGTATTCTCTGCTATCGAAATGACTTTCTGGATCGATTGCGGGCCGAACACGTTCTTCGGCCAACGCAGCAACGCTTCGACGGAGATCACCTTTCGGCTATCCGCCGCAACTACTGGAAGGTACTCGACATCGAATTCGTCGTTATCGAGAGCGGTTCGTAGTTCGAGTTCGAGATCCCGTCGCTGTAGCGCTCGAAGACGCACCGTACCGGAATGCAGTTTATAGGGAGACGCTGCGCTGTTCCTTGCGTCATCCATTGCCGCAATCGCGTTACTAAACAATGTGCCCGCATCGACGCCATCTTGCGGGAATAAAGCTATGCCGATACGCACCCTCATGCGGGCATCGTGGCTGGGCGTCCTGACAGGTTGTTGCAGTATCTCGATCAGACGTTTGGCAACGCCCTCGGCGTCGCTGCCGCTATTGATGACCGGCAGAATCACACCGAACTGACTGTATTCGATTCGAGCCGCGACAGTGTACCGTTCGTAGTCGTCCACGCCGTCGGCGTTCGCACCGCGCAATTCGTGTGTAAGGCGGGACGCGAGCTCAACGAAAATCGCGTCGTGTAGCCTGGAATTGCTGGAACTATTCTGGCCATCTGCACTGATGACGTCGAGGCAAAGGACGGCGGCCCTGCCCTCCTTGAGCTTCAAAATGCTGATGCAGCGCTCCAGTTCTTCGATCAGGTACTGGCGATTGGGCAATTTGGTCGTGTCGTCACGATAGGCGAGCTTCTCTATCCGGCTGAACGCAGTCTTTCTTTCCGAGATGTCTCGCGAAACGAGCAATGCGCGATCACGACCTTGTGGTATGAAGACGAAGTCGTGGTGACTGCTTTCGTTGTTGGTCGTGTATTCCGTGCTCGAGACTTGCCGGGTACGGATGGCGCGCCTGACCTGAATCAAAAGGCGCTCCGCCACATCGCCTGGCCAGAGCTCGTCGACCGGGATCCCGATCAACGCTTCCGATACCGTGTCGTCGCAGTGGTCCGGGGCTTGCAACACCTCGACGACAAGGCCATCGCCGGACACCATTAATACCGAATGCCCGGTGAACGAACGGCACTCGGAATCCGCGCTGCGAACAACGTCGGCGCCGAACAGATTCCGGTCCCGGGAGGGAGAACCTGTTGATTCCCTGGTAATGCCCTTAGGATCTTCGTTCCAGTGGTCTGCTGAGCGTTTGCTCATACCCTGCCAGCTCTTATCGATGCCACCGCTGATTATTGGCCGGGTACGGCTACCGAGTCATTTCGGATTGGACGGATTGAGACGCCGTTCAAGTTTTTGGGCATTGTCGAAGTCACGAGAGTGATATCGACAATGAATGCAGTTGACCTGACTGTGACCAGCGTCACAGATTGCCGCAAACGGGGACATTGCCGATTTAACGTATTAGTTCGTTAAATCGGCAATGTCCCCATTATTCCTCGTGGCTAATGTTCCGGGAATCCGCGGTCGCGCATCAACGCATCAATCCCGGCATCGCGGCCGCGAAAGGCACGATACGCATCCGCGGGATCGACGGCATTACGAACGGAAAACAGGTTTTCGACCAGGCGTTTGGCGAGATCCTTGTCGTAGAAGCCATCCGGCGCTTCCTTGAATGCCTCGGCTGCATCCGCCGTCAGTACATCGGCCCACATATAACCGTAGTACCCGGCCGAGTAGCCTTCACTCGAGAAGATATGGCCAAAATGCGGACTGCGATGGCGCATTACCACTTCTTTCGGCGTACCGAGATCGGCAAGCGTTGCTTTTTCAAACGCGTCCGGGGCCAGCCCTTCCGGATCGACCATGTGGTAACGCAAATCGACCAGCGCCGACGCAAGATACTCGGTGGTTTCAAAACCCTGGTTGAAAGTCGCAGTATCCTTGATTTTCTGCACCAGCCCGGGCGGCATCCGCTCACCGCTATCGTAGTGCAGAAGATAATTGTTGATGACTTCGTCTGTCATCAGCCAGCGCTCGAGTAATTGCGACTGAAACTCCGTGTAGTCGCGCACACCACTGTTGAGTGTCGGATAGGCGACCTGTGACGACAAGCCGTGCAATGCATGCCCGAATTCGTGAAAAAGGGTTGTGGCATCACTCCACGAAACCAGCACGGGCTTGCCCTCGTCACCTCTTACGAAATTCGAATTGTTCGAAACCAGCGGCGTCTGTTTCCCTTTGTACGTTTCGTGATTCCGATAACTGGTGGCCCAGGCACCCGAACGTTTGCCCGGCCGGGCAAACGGATCGAGGTACCACAAACCGACATGCTCTCCCGAGGATTTGTCTGTAACTTCCCAGACTCTGACATCCGGATGCCAGACCGACACCGCACCTTCGGTGACCGGCTCGAAACTGAAATCGAAGATCTCGCCCGCAACAAAAAACATCGCCTCGCGCAGTTTGTCGAGTTGCAAATACTTTTTGACCTCGTCCGAATCGAGCGCATAACGCTCTTTGCGTACTTTCTCCATGTAGTAACGGTAATCCCAGGGCTCGATCGAGATATCGGCGCCTTCGGCGTCCGCGATCTTCTGCATGTCCGCAACTTCCTCGCGGACGCGACCGACTGCGGCGGGCCAAACCGCTTCCATTAGCGCGAGCGCACGTTCCGGTGTTTTTGCCATGCGGTTCTGCAGCCGCCAGGCAGCGTAGTTGTCGTAGCCGAGCAATCCGACACGCTCGTCGCGAAGCTTTACGATCTCTGCAATGATCGCGTTGTTGTCGTGCTCGTCACCGTTGTCGCCACGACTGTAATAAGTGCGCCACACTTTTTCGCGCAATTCGCGCTCATCGGAAAAAGTCAGGAAGGGGTCCATGGACGAGCGCGTGTTGGTAATCGCGTATTCACCCGGATGACCACGTTCCCCGGCTGCGGCCTTTGCGGCAGCAACATAGGATTCGGGCAGACCGTCAAGCTGTTTCCCGGACAAATAGGTTACGTAGCCTTCTTCATCGGCGAGCACGTTGTTGCCGAAGCGCGTGTACAGCTCCGCAAGCCGCTGGTTGATCTCTGCATAACGCATTTTCGCCTCGCCTTGCAGAGTTGCGCCGTCGCTCGCGAAGCTATCGTAAACAAGCCAGACGAGCCGTTGTTCGGGCGGCGGCAGTGCCGCGTATGCGTCGCTCTCGTAGACATTCTTGATGCGTTGAAACAGCGCATCGTTTTGCGTGATTTTCGAACGAAACTCCGCAAGTTTCGGCGCCATCTCCTGCTGGATGCTGCGAAACTCCGGCGTCGACATGTTGGAGCTCCAGATCCCCCAATAAGCGTAAACACGGCGCAAGTTTTCACCTGCCCGTTCGTACGCAATGATGGTATTGCCGAAGTCCGGCGGTTCCGGGTTGTTTGCGATGGCATCGACCTCCGCAAGATTCCTCGCCATGCCCGCTTCGAGTGCCGGCTTCAGGCCAGCGAGATCCATCGCGTCAAAATGCGGCACGCCGCCGTAGGGGCCGGAATACGCGGACAACAGCAAATTACCCTCTTCATTGCCTGCGGCCGCGGCTGGGATCGTCGCAAACAGTTCGTCCGCTGTTTTGCCAAAGTCGGCGGGCACGGAAATCGTGACGGTATCGCTTACGGCGTCTTGCAAATCGGATTCTCCGGATTTTCCACAACCGCCAAACGCCGCGATTAAAGAAAGCGAAAAGATAACGGACAATAAGCGCATGCACCGGCTCCTTTGTCTCAATGCATTCGCATTATGCCTGATCGGAATAGCTCCAATATCCTACCAGCTCATGCAGATTACGCCCGCCACCAGCAGCGCCATCCCTCCTACGTGAATGCTTTCAATCGGGCTGCCATGGCGCATTAACGCAATCACCGCCGCCCAGATGAACGTGGTCGCATAGATCGGATACAACACCCTGACCGAGCCGCCCATCCTGAAGGCGAGGGTGAAGAACGCCATCACGGCCAGGTAGGTTGCCATGCCGGCAAAGGTGCAAGGATTCAGCACGAAATCAAGAACCCGACCGTGCGGTTGTTTCAAACCGTGCTCGAAGAAGAACGGTGCGATAGCGCCGAGGACAGACGCAATCAACACGCAACCAACTGGCAGCAGCGACTGTGTACCGGAGGCGCTAACTATCGCGAGTACGTTTCGGCTGGTCCCGAAGGCGAACTGATTCTTGACTGACGAAGCCCTGAAGGCAGGACTTACCTGCGGTTATGTTAAACGGGAGCAGGCCCCGGGCCTCCTGGCCTCTTTGAACCCGCTGTCGCCTGCGGACCCGAACGCCTCTGAACATAAGGCCCAGCCTCACTTCGGCCGGTCGCCCCCCGGGCTTCGGCGCGCCTGCCGGGGACACATCGGTGCCGGCATCGAAAAATATTATGTTTAATAGTGCGACTTCCTGCGAAACCCTTGGTTTTGTTTGATTTTTTGACGGTCGTCATAGCACGGCCCGACCCCTCCGCCCACAATGATCCCATCGCTGTGTTGGCGCTTTTGGGTTACTCGCAATGTTGAGAGCATCGCTGGCTGCGCTGGCTGCAGCACTGCTGGTTGGCGTACTGAGCTTGTTGATCGTCGAATCGCGATCGGTCGATGAAGAATATTATGTCGCGCATGCCGAACTGATGCGCGCGATCGAATCATCGAGAAATGACGTCACGGCAATCCTGCAAGGATCGAAAAGCGCATTCGAGGATGCCAGACCGGTTCCGTCCGCAATCGAACTGGCGTTCACGCGCCTGCATGAAAACAATGCACTGATTCAGAATACCGACGAGCGACTGCTGAAGAACGAGACGGTCAGTGAACAACTGAGCATCTTTAGCGACGAGCTCTCTCGATTCGCCGCGAGCGGCCGGGAATTCTCGGCACGACAAAATTCACTTGCCCAGGCGCTTCGTACGCTGCAGGAGGAATCGCCGCCCGTGGTCAACGATCTGCGCCGCTTCAATCTTCGTATCCAGTCGCAGAACGCCTTCTCACTGGCAATCGATGTCATCGAGTTTGCAACCGGCGGTCGCACTACGGGCGGTGCGAAACTGCTCGAAAGAATCCAGACGCTGCGAAAGGATCCGATGGTGGAATCGCAGGCGCCGGGCCGATTCGACGCGTTCGCTGCGGCTGCAACCTCGGTGATAGAACAGAATGCCAGCGCGAGAACTGCGCTGGAGGCCATTAACGGCAGCCGCATCGTTGAAGTCCTGTGGGCATTGTCGAACCAAATCCAGAGCGAGAACAGGACGACGGTCGGCAATGCCGAGCGCGCACGCCTGCTGTTGTCGATCTGCACGGTGCTGCTCCTGCTCGGCACCGGGTTCGCAATGTACCGCCTGCAGGCAAGCTATCGCGCGCTTAACAAGAGCAATCGCGACCTGGAATCTGCCAACGAATCCCTCGAGGAAAGGGTCAGCGAGCGAACCCGGGACCTGTCCAGGGCAATCGAAGAATTGAAAGAGTCGCAGGTGCAGCTTGTGCAGGCGGAAAAAATGTCATCGCTTGGCGAACTGGTTGCGGGCATCAGTCACGAGATCAATACGCCGCTGTGGTACCTGATGAGCAACTCCGCCGTGTTGAAGGAACGCATGGAAGCGCTGGACAAATTTTGCGGCATTGCCGAACAGATGATCGAGGGCGTCAGGAGCCAGGCCGGCGTCAAGGACGCGGTGAGTCGCGGCCTCATCGGCATGCAGGCGATGCTGAAAGACGGTTTGAAAGACGACATCGACGAGGCCAAGGACCTGATCCAGGACAGCATCGCCGGCCTCGAGGAACTGACCGAGCTTGCCCAGAGCCTGAAGGACTTCAGCCGTCTCGATCGGGCGCGAACCGGCGACTTCAATGTCAACGAAGGACTCGACAAGACCCTGTTAATCACCAAGAACAAGCTGAAGAACAAAGTCACGGTGCACAAGCACTATGGCGACGTGCCGTTGATTCACTGCTCGCCTTCGCAGATAAACCAGGTATTCCTCAATCTGTTGACGAACTCCGCCGATGCGATCGAGGAAAGCGGCGACATTATCCTGCGCACGACCGAGGAGAAGGGCAAGGTCAGGATCAGCGTCTCCGACACAGGCAAGGGGATTCCGGCCGATATCTTGCCGAAGGTCAAAGATCCTTTCTTTACGACCAAGGCAGTCGGCAAAGGAACAGGACTTGGCCTATCCATCGTCGATCAAATTGTTTCCTCGCACGGCGGGACGCTGCACATCGAATCGCAGCCGGGCAAAGGCACGACAATCACCGTCGTCCTGCCGGTCGTGGCGATCAAACCGGTTGAGGAGCCGGCGAAGGGCAGCGACGAGGAGCCGCAAGCGGACGAGCCGCCGCTGGAGGAATCGTCGGATTCGACAGAGACGGTCGCCGAAGTAGATGACGCCGCCAACGATACCGAGCCGGACGACGCTCCCGAACTGGCGACCGCGTAGTGAATCTCTCCTCACAATGGTCTTGGAATCCGATATCGGAAATGACATGAGCAACAAGGCGCGCATTCTTTTCGTCGACGACGAGCAACGGGTTCTCAACTCGATGCGCGGGATGTTTCGCCGTGATTATGAATTGTTCCTGACGACCGACGGTAAGGAAGCCATTACGATCGCGCAGAACAACCCTATCGACGTCATTGTCGCCGACCAGCGCATGCCGGGCATGACCGGTGTCGAAGTGCTGGGGAAGATGAAGACGCTGTCTCCGAGAACCGTCCGTATACTGCTTACCGGTTACGCGGACCCGGCGGCGGTCGAAGGCTCAATAAATATCGGCGAAGTTTTCCGCTTTCTGAGCAAACCCTGCCCGCCACAGTTGCTGCGCGATACGCTGGGACTCGCGATTGCGGCAGCTCGCACCAAAGCGCGGACGCAAGCGCTGAAACCACCGACCGCTCAGCCCAGGCCGGCCTCTCAAACGCCGCAGCCCGCAGCGAGACCGTTGCCCGCTGTAAACCCGTCACCGCGACCACCGCAAACGTCTGCAGCACCATCGGCACCGGGCCAGGCTCCTGTGCCCGATCGAAAGCAGGCACCTCCGGAAGTACAACTGCAGGACAACGAGAATACGGAGCCGGCCTTGCCGATTCTTGACGAAACAGGCGCACCGCGATTGGCAACGGATGAATCTGCATCGCGATGGATGTCGGTGACGAACGTCGTCATGGCCGAGGATCGAAACTCGGAATCGCAGGAAAACGTTGCGCTGTCGGAGACCAACGAGCAGATCGCCGAGGTTCCCATAGTCGTATTCACTGTTGACTCGGAGTTTGCCGCCACGGCGATCCGCGCCGTAGGCGCGGACCGGAGTGCAACCCTTGCGACGACGCTCGTAAAGGTGGCTCATGCAATCGAGGCGCAGCACGCTGGCGTGCTGGTTACGGACTTCACGAGCAACAGTGCGCTTCTGCAGAGAATGATCGGCGTATTGAAAGTGCACGTGCCGCAGCTGGCCACGATCGTCGTAAGCAGTCAGCGCGACTCGACGGATATGATCAACCTGATCAACTACGGCCAGGTATTCCGCTACCTGGTAAAACCGGTCGAGCCCGGTCAGTTGCGCAGCGACATCAACGCGGCTGCGATTCACTACCTGCATCTCGTGAACAACCCGGAGTCGGCAAAGCGGCACCAGGTGATCGAATCGGCGGATCACAGCGACACGTCGATGACCCTGAACCGATTCGTTTCCATGATCCGCGAACACCAGCATCGCCGCAGCAACCCGTCCGACACACAGCCATAGCGCCTGGAAAATGACAGAGTCAACGACCACAAAAGACGCCAGTTCGCTGCCCTTACTGCTGACACTGTCCGGCGCAGTACTGGTGGTCGCCGTTGGCGGCTGGTTCCTGCTCGAGCCCGACGTGCCGGATGCCCCGGCGTATCAGGACTCAGCAATCGACATGGCCAAGTTGCCGGAGAATGCGGCGACTCCTGAGAGGGTCGTTGCTGACAGCGAGCAAGTGACAATAGAAGCGACAGATATCGAAACCCAGCTTCGAAAGGCACGACTGGCATCGGCAGCTGAAATTCTGATATTCCCGCGCGACCAGAGTGCTCTTCATTACTACGGCAGCGTACTGGCCGCCGATCCGCAACATGCGGTCGCCAACGCCGAGCTCGACACCATGCTGGCCGGCGTCGCGCAGACCGTTGAAGACCATCTTGCCGAAGGCGAATACGCAGAGGCGTACGCAATTGCGTCTCTCGTTGCCGAAGCGCGGCCGGAACATTCATTGGTCACCGGCACGCGGCAGGCACTCGACAGCTATAAGGAACAGCGGATCCTCGAGGCGATCGAGCAAGCACGGGACGGCAAGGATGACGAAGCATCGGCCACTCTTGCACTCGCTCAAGCCTTGCCGGGCCGGCGCGCAGACGAGTTTGCGACAGTAAAAAGTACGATCGCAGACATCAAAGCAGCCCGCGAGGCGGCAGAGCAGGACAGGCGCCAGCGGGCTCAATTGGCTGCAAACGATGCCAGGGCAGCCTGGGTCAATCGAATCGAGACTGCGATTCAGCAAGGAAACTTGATTGCGCCTGCCGGCTCCAGCGCAAAGGACCTTCTTGCCGAGCGAAACTCCTGGCGCAGCGAACGTGAACGACTGGCCGGGGAACTGATTACGGCGCTCAAGCTCGGCACGGAACTGGAAATCGCCGCGGGCAGGCTGCCTGCCGCAGAAAAACTGCTCGCTGCCGCAATCGAGCTGGGTGGCGAGTCGGACGATTTCGCGGACCTGCAGGAATTGCTCGAGAGTGCGCTCGTTGAGGCTGAATCGAACAGGGTACGCCGCCTGGACGAACTGGTTGCGCTAAAGACGGTGGCGCCGAAGTATCCGAAGCGCGCCGAAATGCGCGGCCTCTCCGGCTGGGTCCTCGTCGAATTCACGGTCAACACCAGCGGCGAGACCACCGACATACGTATAAAAGAGGCGGAGCCCAAAGACGTATTCGATGAGGCCGTTGTCGAAGCGGTGCAGCAATGGCGATTCGAGCCCGGTGAATTCCACGGCAGACCCATAAGCCAGAAAGGAAGTACCCGGCTGGGATTTCGCCTCGCCGAGTGAAATGGGATGAACAGATACAACGGAGTAAACTGTCCGGCCATGAAGCCATCAAGAGAGAAATTCTGTGTTAGCGGCCTAAAATGCGACGACCGCCTGCATCGCAGCATACCGTGTAGTCTACAGGGATGGATCCTGTGACCGGCATACTCCCCAGCATGATAATTCTGGGCGTCGCTGCACTGGTCGCGTTGGCGCTGGCGTTTGTCCGTAGATCGCATCCGGACAATGTCAGGGAGCGCATAGACGCATCGAATGCGCTCGCTGTTGCCGTAGCGATTCAGGCCGCACACTTCGGCGAAGAGCTGGCGACCGGGTTTCACGTAAAATTTCCGGCCCTGTTCGGCCTGCCGCCGATGTCGCCTACTTTCTTTATTATTTTCAATCTGACCTGGATCGCAATTTGGGTTGCCGCAATTCCCGGTCTGCGCCTGGCGCAACCGGCCGCGTACTTTGCCGCGTGGTTTCTTGCTATCGCCGGAATCATCAACGGCATAGGGCACCCTATACTGGCGATCGTAACCGGTGGCTACTTTCCGGGACTGGTCACCTCGCCGTTCATTGGCATAGCCGGTGTCTGGCTGTGGCGCCGCATGTATGCAACGACAGTTGCCGCCAAAATCGGAATCGAACCGACTTAACTGCGAATAAGTCCATCCGACCTCTTTTCCTGCTGCCAGTATGCCGCGCAGATACCAAGCCGGCGCATATCCCGTATACTTTGCCGAAAGAAGCGCTGGAAACCCTACTTGAATAATCTCATCCAGGAACTGACGCGACGAAACGTGATTCGTGTCGCAATAGCCTACGCCGTGGCCGCGTGGGTGCTGTTGCAAATAGCAGACCTGGTGCTCGATAACATCGGTGCCCCGGACTGGGTCATGCAGGTCTTCATGCTGGCGCTCGCGCTCGGATTCCCGCTGGTCATCATCTTCTCCTGGGCATTCGAGCTGACGCCCGAGGGCCTGAAGCGAGAGAAGGATGTTCGAAGAGACGAGTCGGTAACCCGAACCACGGCACATAAGCTCGACCGCATCACCATTGGATTGCTGATCGTCGTGCTGATCATCGTCGCTGCGGAGCGCTTGGTGCCGAGTGTGGATTCACCACCGTCCGTTGCCGCCGATGTCGCAGACAAATCCATCGCGGTACTCGCGTTCCAGGACCTGTCACCGGCCGGCGACCAGGAATATTTTGCGGAAGGCATATCCGAAGAGTTGCTCAATGTGCTCGCACAAATTCCCGATCTCAAGGTGGCCGGCCGCACATCGTCCTTTGCATTCAAGAACCAGAATCGCGACCTGCGCGAAATCGGCGAAATTCTCGAGGTGGCGCACATCCTGGAGGGTTCGGTGCGCACCTCGGGCGACCGGATTCGTGTCACTGCGCAGCTGGTAAAAGCAACCGATGGCTTTCACCTGTTTTCCAAGAATTACGATCGCGAGCTGACCGATATATTTGAAGTGCAAGACGACATTGCGCGAGAAATTGCTACCGCCATGCGAGCGGCGATTCTCGGCGATGACACGGTGGAGAAGTCGACGACCACAGAGGTCGAGGCTTACGAGAAATACTTGCAAGCGCGGCAGTGGATCACCACCAGGGACCGGGATTTAATGGAACGAGCCTCCGTCGTGCTGGACGAAGCACTGGCTATCGACCCGGACTATGCGCCGGCCCTGGCGCAGAAAGCTCTTTCGTTGTTGCTGCTGTCAAATTCGGATGGTGCATATGGCGATATTCCGGAGGCACTCGCACTGCAGATGAGCAAACCGCTGCTTGATCGGGCACTGGCCGACGATCCGGACCTGGCCGAAGCGCATGCCGTACTGGGCCTCTGGTATTCACAAGGCAGCCTCACCGGCGACCCGAATGCAATTGCCAGCCTGCGCAAAGCGCTAGAGATCAACCCGAACATGACCAACGCCATCAACTGGCTCGCCAATGAGCTCTCGGGTGCAGACAACTACGATGAGACCGTGCGCCTGTACGAATCCGTGGTCGAACGCGATCCGCTGTTTCCGCCGGCGTTCAATAACCTGATGTTTGCCTACATACAAAGCAGGAAGACGGATCGCGCCGATGCGCTGGTCCGGCGCGTTGAAAGGATAACCGGTGAATCGCCCAATGTGCTTTTCGCGCGCGGTGCGCTGGCTATGGCGAACGGACAACTCGCTGCCGGAATTGAAGAGCTTGCCAAAGCCTACGATTACAACAGGAGCGCAAGCGTCATACGGCTCTGGTACAGCACGGCCCTGCTTTTTGTCGGCGATTACGATGCCGCGATTGAAGTCGCCGACAATGCGGACAAGCTTGTGCCGCTGGAACTTGCCGGCCGCCACGACGAGGCCAGCATTGCATTCAGTTCATTGCAGCTGCTCGTCTACGACGAAGGCAGTTTGCGGGGCATTGGCGACTGGATGTTATTGCAGGACCGCCCCGGTGACCTGATCGCCTTTCTCGAACAACTGGCCGGTGAAGGGAATGACTGGATTGCTGCACAGCCGCGCCCTGCGCAACTCTGGGGCGCCCCGCACCTGACCAATGTTTCCTATGCGTTGCAGGCGACCGGACGCGACGAGGAAGCGCAGCGTGTTCTGCAGGAAACCAGGCAGTTGCTTGATGCGCAGCTGCGAAACGGCGCCGATAATTTGTTTTTCTGGATGAACAAGGCCGAGAACGCAGCATTGAATGGCGACGTCGACGCCATGCTCGCCAATCTGCGCAAATCGATGGACGCCGGCTTCTACGTGACTGCCGGATTCTATTCGACCCAGTTCAACCGCTATCGCAGCGATCCGCGCTTCATCGAATTGGAGCAGGAAGCCATTCGCCGTGCCAACAGCGAACGGCAAAAACTCGGCATGCTGGCCACCTGACTACGGAAAAGGTCCGACGCGGCACGGAAAATTTCCGTCATTGCGAGCGCAGCGAAGCAATCTCGTAGCTGAATATTCAATAACACCAGGATTGCTTCGTCACGCCGTTCTTCGCACTGACCGATTGCTCGGAACGCCCTCAACTTGATTCGCCGTGCCGCCTCTTTTCGATCCCCGACGCTTTGCGGCCAGCGCGCCTGAACTCCGTTGCATGACCGGCCTGCAGCCGGCCTGACAGATCCAGGCAGCGATCGAGCAACGCCCGCGCGCCATCGTGCAATTCCTCGCTGTTCTGCACCATCTCGACATTGCGTTCCATGTCTTCGGCGGTCCAGCCGCGGCTGTGGGCTATGAAAGGGAATTGCGGAAACTGCATTCCCAGCTCGCCGAAGAACAGCATCATCTGTCCCACGACTGCCTGCACGTTGTCCTGCCCGCCGGTCACGATGAGTCCGGCGACTTTGTTCTTGAGCATCACCCGATTCTTCAGCGTGATCTGGTTCTGCACGGCATTCAGCCGCTCCGCCATTTTGAAATACAGTGAGCTTGCCGCGGCCCAGCGAATGGGCGTTGCTATCAATACGACGTCGCCCCAGAACACCAGGTTTTCGTAGACGTCGTTCATTCCGTCTTTCGCATCCATCTGAGAAATGCTGCAGGGCCAGGTACAGGCCTGCGCGCTCTTTGAGTAGTAGCCCTCGCAGGCACGAAAGGACTTCTCACGCAGCTTCACCAGGCGCGTCTGGAGCCCGTGCTTGCTGCGGCCGTGGTCGAGCGCGCTTTCCAGCAACGCCTCGGACGTTGAATAGCGCGGATGATCGGTGTCCATTACCGTGGTCGAGATACCCACTACGCGAATCGGCCCCGGCTCGCGAATCGTGTCGCGATCGAGGGGGTGCTTCGCGTGCGGCTTTCTTTGCCGGCTGGTAACTGCAGCCTGGCTGACCAGCAACCGGCCGTTTTCCACCTTGCATTCAAATCGCGGCACGCGGTCTTCTTCGAACCCGGGTTCGCCGACACCGGTCACGCGATGAAATTTCCAGTTGTGCCACGGGCAAACGATGTAGTCGCCATCCAGCGTGCCCTGCCCCAGCGGACCGCCGACATGATTGCAGGCACCGTGAACCGCACCGAACTTCCCGTCGACGAAAGATATTGCGACCTTGTTGCGGCCCACCATTATTTGCTGCAGCGGCCTTGTCGACAGCTCCACCACATCACCTGCGTCTTGCCACTTTTCGTCGGACATCTTCAGTCTCGAAATGGAATTCGGACTCAGTTTACTAATTGCGCCGGACTTGTGTACGGCTGAAGCGCCGTATTTGTGGCCGGAACCACACGGATGCGGGTCGCCGTCCCCGAATTACCCGTTTCCATTGGGTACTGCGGCAATTGCGGATACCCGTCAGCCGGCGATTGGATCAACAATTGTCGAATATGCGCGATATCGCCATAAGAAGGATCATGACGCCGGACCCGCTTACTATCGGGCCGGACGACAGCGTTGCCAGCGCCAAGAAGCTGCTCGAAAGCCATGCTATTCACCATCTGCCGGTGGTGGAGAACGGCGTGCTCATCGGCATGCTTTCGACCTCGGACTTCCTCAAACTCCATATACTGCGCGAGCGCCCGCTGGCACTGGAAACCGTCAAAGTTAGCCAGATCATGGAGGCCGAGCCGGTGACGCTGGATATTTCGGCCGACCTGATCGACGTTGCGACCAAGCTGGGCGAAGGCTCCTTCCATGCTTTGCCGGTCGTGGAGCCTGGCAATCTTTTGGTCGGAATCGTTACTTCAACCGACCTAATCAATCACTTGCTGATGCAGATTCCGAGAGGAGACGGCAGTCTTCGCGAACCGCCGGGACCGGAGGCGAAAAGCCGAATTTCGGATGCCGACATGACCGAGGCCAATCGACAGGCCAAGGCATCGCTGGATAGCGGCGCATCCGACAAGCTGCCAAGGGCTTTCCTGCAATTGCGCGACGAAAATCGCCTGCTCAAGGAAGTCTGCAAGGCCGCCGAACTTTACCTGCGAAGCGGACTGGCCGAGCGCGAGCACAGCGTGCTGCAACAACGCCTCTCGGAGCTGCGACGATAGAAAGCGGGGCCGGTAGTTCGGCCCCGGATCTCTAAGCTGCCTTTCCCTTGGCCATCGCGTGCACATCGGTAGCCGCAAGGCGCTTGCCGCCGATAGCCCAGTCGCCGCTTTCGAATTCATTGATTCGAACCCAGGTGACAGGCCGCATGTTCTCGCCTTCCACCTCGATCATCGCGGCGGTGACCTTCTCGATCAGCTGTTCTTTCTGTTGCGGTGTAAAAACGTTCTTTATTACATCGATTGTTACCAGTGGCATTAGCTTCTCCTCTCAGTTTTCAAGTTTTGACTTCAGGTGTTCAATGACTTCGCCCATCGGCCCGCTCGGGCTGAACTCTACGGCCTCGTAGTCCTCGTCGACCCGGACGGTGTGGCCGGGAGGCCAGTAGTAGACGTCGCCGGCACATACCGTCTCTTTGCGACCGTCCGCGTAGCTCACGTGGATTGATCCCTTCAAAACTGTGCCCCAGTGCGGGCATTGGCACAGGTCTTGCGGCAGGCCGATCAGCAATGGCGCAGCGTCCGCGCCCTTCGGGAAGCGGATGCGAGCGACATTGATGTCGCCCCAGTCCTGCGCCTGGATGCAGACGCCGCCGGCTTCCAGGCGGGTCGGCATATGATTTCGTGGCTCTTTCATTATTTCGCTCCTTAGATCTGGCGATCAACGCGGAACGTCCGTCGCTAGTGGACGTATTTGTACCCCCTGCCACCGGCCCAAGCTTGGAGATTGCATGGAGGTTTCATGAAGATACGCCTGGCGTTTCTAGGCGATGTCAGCGGAGTGCTTTATCCTCGCTGCCATGATTTATCAGTTCGACCCTTTCGAGCTCGACCTGGCCAAGGCCGAGCTTCGAACGAACGGCCGGCCGCAAGCACTGGAACCCCAGGTCTTTGCCCTGCTCGCCTTTCTCGTCGAACACCGCGAGCGCCTCGTTTCCAAAGACGAGATCTTCGAAAAGGTATGGGACGGACGCATCGTCACGGACTCCGCACTGGCCAGCCGCGTGAAGTCGGCGCGAAAAGTCCTGGGCGACGACGGCAAGTCGCAGCGATTCATCAAGACCATCCATGGCCAGGGTTTTCGCTTCGTAGCCGAGGTGCGTGCGCATCGGGATGAAGTCCGGGTACATACTGTCCCCGCCCCCGACGAACTCTCGGCCGCAAGCGCCGACGCGCAGTCGCGTCCGTCAATTGCCGTTCTGCCGTTTCGCCTTATCGGCGATGCCGGCGCTCACGAAACAATTGCGGACGGTCTTGCACACGAATTGATCACGGAGCTTGCACGCCTGCGCTGGCTGTTCGTCATCGCCAGAGCGTCGTCATTTCGATTGCGTGGACATGAACTCGATTCACGCGAGGTCGGTCGCCTGCTTGGCGTTCGCTACTGCTTATCCGGCACCGTCGAAATAAGCGGCCGGCAGCTTCTGGTAACGACTGACCTGGTCGATACGCGCGGTGGCGACGTCGTCTGGGCCGAACGCTACACTGGTTTCATTGATGACGTGCACGCGGTGCGCGCCGAGATTCGTTCGAAGATACTCACGTCGCTCGAGATCCAGATTCCGCTGCACGAAGCAGCGGGTGCACGCCTCACGGTGACCGATAATCTCGATGCATGGTCTGCTTATCACCTCGGCTTGCAGCACATCTATCGCTTCAATCGAAAAGACAACGCTATCGCGGCCGACCTCTTCGGCAGAGCAGTGGCAAAAGATCCGGGATTCGCACGTGCACACGCGGGACTTTCATTCGTGCATTTCCAGACCGCCTTCATGCGACAGACAGACGATGTCGCGGGCGAAATCGCGCTGGCTCGCAGCTGCGCGCAACGCGGTGTCGATATCGATCAGCTCGACCCGTTCGTCAATTTCACCATGGGGCGCAGTTTCTGGCTGGAGGGCGACCTCGATCGTGCACTCGCATGGCTCGAACGCTCGACTTCGCTCAGCCCGAATTATGCGCAGGGCAATTACGCGCGCGCGTGGACGGAAACGATGGCGGGCAACGGACTCGAAGGTCGCGAACACGTCGACCTAGCAATGCAGTTGAGTCCGCTCGATCCACTATATTACGCGATGCTCGGCACACGCGGATTCTCGCACTGGACGCAGGGCGAGTACGCGGAAGCTGCCAGCTGGACCGAGCGTGCGGCACGGTCACCAGGCGCGCACGTACTCATAGCGATGATCGCGGCCGCCGCCCAGATGCTTGCCGGTGACGAAGCACGTGCCAGAACCTGGGCCGACAACGTGCGACAGCGCAGCCCGCACATCAGCCGGGATGATTTCTTTCATGCGTTTCCGGTCAAACCGGAAACTCTTCGCTCACGCGTGGCCGCGGCACTGCAACAGCTCGGTTTCTAGAAATTTGACGAGCAACGGCAGGATCATTGCAGAAATCGTAAGTAGCCTGGCAACGTCGAAGGGCACTTTCTACAGAGAGGTATGACATGGGACGCTGGCGTCCACCAGCACCGGGTTCGTCGCCGTATATCACGCCGGCCGGATTCCGCAACCTGCAAAACGAGCTGGACGAGATCTGGCTTCGCCGCCGCGATGTCGTAGCAGCGCTTTCCGCTGCCGCCGCCGAAGGGGATCGTTCGGAAAACGCCGAGTATATTTATCGAAAGAAAGAACTCGGCGGCCTGGATCGGCGGATTCGCTATCTGCAAAAGCGCTTGCCGGCACTACATGTGGTCCGGGATATGCCCAACGCTGACGCAGTCTATTTCGGCGCCTTTGTAGAAGTGCGTGACGACGCCGGCATCGCTTGCCGTTATCGAATCGTCGGAGCGGATGAAGCGAACCCCGCGGAGGGCGCAATCAGCATCGATTCGCCGCTCGCCAAGGCCCTCATCGGAAAACGTGTCGATGACGATGTTGTGGTGATGGTTGGCGAGAAGACCGCCACGTTGAGTATTTTGTCGATTTGTTATAAAGAAACTTTGATTGCGGAAGTGCGCTATGATGCGCGGGTGTCGAATTCCACGGGAGATAGTAGTGACGAAGTACCTTAGCATTTTGACGATTGCATTCCTTGTTGCGGCAGGCGCTGCTTGCTCGAATAAGGATCAATCGAAAGAAGAGATCGATTCGGCCGTCGATACGATGGCAAAGGAAGCGAAAGAAGCTGCAGGCGCTACGGCAGATGCAGCCAGGGAGACAGCAGACGAAGCTGCTGAAATGTCCGGCGACGCGGTCGATGCGGCAAAAGACATGGGTGCAGACGCCAAGGACGCTATCGGGGACATGGCGGAAGATACCATGGACGCCGCGGGCGAGATGGCGGACGATGCCAAGCAAATGGCAGATGACGCTGCCCAGAAAGCCATGGAAGAGGCCGAGAAAGCCAAGCAGGCTGCAATAGACAAAATGAACTAGGAAAAAGCAGTCGAGTCAGGGTCACTGTCCCCGAACTCTGCGGGGACGCAGCCACATCAGAATGCCGCTGATGCTGAGGATGATCAGCAGGATTCCGACGGCGTCCATAAGGTAGGGCCCGGCAACGATCACGATTCGGCCGTTGTGCAGGTCGGTAATTACGCGCTCGATGCTCAAACCGCGGCCGCGGTACTGTGCATCGAGCGCTTCCTGCAAGGCCTCCGGCACGTTCGAATTCTCCGGCCAGATCACAACAACCGCGTCTGTCAACAGCTCGAAGCCGGTAACGTCGGCGTTCGTCGCCAAGCTTGTCCCGGCGGCCGAAACGACCGCGCGATTGCCGGCCCGGCCGACGCGCTCGATCGGTCCCGGCAGCAGTGCAGAAAGGTCCATCCGCTCGACCAGTTCTCCATCGCTCGTCAACAGCAGCACCTGTCTGCCCGCTGCGATGAGCACGAGATTTTCCAATGACACCATGCCGGCGAGTGCGTCAATGTCGTCGGCTACTTCATGATCGTCGAGGTACAGGCGTTTGCCGAGCAATGTCGCCCGCCTTGTGCCGTCCGAGAAACTCGCCGACACCGGCGGTGCGCGAACACCGTATGCATCAAGCAACCAGCTCGAGGACACGAAGCTCCTGTCGAGATTCCAGTCGCTGCTGTGATTGAGTGCGATACCCGTGCACGACAGCAACAGGATAAAAACAGCGAGCGTGGCACCGAGCCACCGGTGGCAACGCCTGAGCCAGGCGCCGTTGCTGTTGCCGTTATTTTTTGTTTCGGATGTGGTCATCGAAAATCAATGCCGTTTGGGCAATGCGGGTAACCGCGCCAACGGAAAGCGTTGCGCCGGTGATTCCATCGATCTGGCGATTCAGGCGACCGTTTGTACCAAGCGTCGTGTCGTGGAACTGGTCGGTGAAAAACGGATAACGCACCTCCCAGCCGCGGGACTCGCGAAATTCCAGTACACGGACGTTGGTAATTCTTGCATCGCGCACCGTAACACCGATCGTGATCGGCAGCTCCTTGCCTATCTCATCGAGTATCCAGACGCTCGTCTTGCCATCGTCCCAGTAACGCACTCGCAGCGCCGCGAACCGATGCCCGAGCGTTTGTTCGATCGCACCACGAAGCCCGCCGCTGACCCACAGCGTGCTGGCCTGCGGCGGCGCCCCGGCGAACGCAGTCGCCACGTAAACATCGGATTCGATGTAGCGCCCCGCCTCCTCACCCGTCGCGGCGACTGCCGCGATGGCGGGGAGCAACGGCAACAGGCGAATGAAATTGCGCATGCACATTCGACCGGGATCAGAATCCGTAGCCGAAGCCGAGATCGATCGCGTCGAAATCACTGCCGCTCAGGGCGTCGAGCGTGTGTTCGCGTTTTCGGTAGTCCATCTTCAGGACCACACCGCTGACCGGCCAGAAATTAAAGCCAACTTCGCTTTGGGTAAATTTGTCCTGGCTGCGCGCGCCGTCGAGATCCTCGTAGCGGCCGTAGAATCCCCACTTCTCGGTAAGCCGATAGCTCGGTTCGATGTACCAGCCGTCCTGCTTGTCGGCGTCCGCCGCTTCCACCGCGAATCCGTTGAAGTTCCAGGAGCTGTACAAGGCCCGCAGTCCGAAGCCGGCGCGCCGGAAATCGTCATGTGCCGAAATCAGCTGGCCGCTGTCCAGCCCGTCGCCGGCGATCTGGCTAGGATCGGTTTGGTACTGGTAGCTGGCAGCCAGTTCGAGTCCGGGGACGCCGCTGTATCTTAATCGAGCGGTATACGCGGGATCGCTGGCGATGGCTTCTGCGACTTTCTGGCGACCGCTGCGCACGCTGAACGCGCTGCTGCCCGTCGTTGGCATCGCAAGGCCCGAGTGCACCGCAACATCCCAGCTCAGGCCATTGCCGAAGTGACCGTACATTGCGCCGCCAGCCTCCCACCAGGTGGCCGGCACGATAATGTTTTCGACATCGTTTCGTTCGACGCCGTAAAAGGTCTGCGGCTCGTGCGTTTCGTTGATGATTCCGACCGGCAACAAGAACAGACCGGCGCGTGCCGTTAATTGGTCGGTGAGCGTGAAATCGACATACGCCTGCTCCAGCTCCACTTCGCCGGGCGCGCCATCGCCGGCCAGCGAGTGCTCCAGCTCCAGTTCCGAATAGAAATGCACCCGGTCCGTGAATTCGTGACCGAAGAACAATACGAAGCGGTGGAAGTCGATCTCGTCGCTGTCGCCGGCGTCGGAATCGATGTTGTTGTAATGCAGTTCTCCGTATCCGCCAATTGTGGTCTTGCTGGGGACAGACTGCAGGGTTGCCATGGTCTCGACGTATTCACCGGTCGCCTCGACCCTGGCCTCGGTTTCTGCGACCTTCTCGCTGGTGGCGTCGACATCCTGTCGGGCTGCGCGTATTTCATCTCGCAGCGAATCGATTTCGGCTTGCTGCCGCTGAATGATCTGCCACAGGTCCTCGATACTCGCTGGCGCTTCCTGCGCCTTGACCGCCGATGCCAGAACAAGAATAGCGACCCCCAGCGTCGCTGAACGACTGAAACGCATCTCCTGCACCCTTCCATGAAAATAAGACTGGCTGGGATATTATGCGATCGAAACCTAAATGACAATCATTCTCATTTGCATTTACCAATAAATGGGACCTGACTCTACTTTTCGCCGCCTGCCTCATAGGCATCGCTGTAGCGGACGATGTTTCGGGTTCCAAGTTTGTCGCCATTGCTGAACTCCGGTCCCCGTGCCGTCACTTCCATCATGGCCTGCCCTATTTGCGTTGCCTTGACCGCCACACCAACCGGCGCAAAGAACCCGTACAGCAGTTTCTGTCCCAGCTGTGCGTCCTCGTCCGTCGGCCCGATGTAGTCCGGCCGATAGGCAATAACGCGAAGCTTTGTTCCTCGCGCAAACGCGAACAGCGACTTTTCCGCGCGCACTTTTTCCCGCGCCCACATCGCGCTCGAGTCCTCGGAGATGTCGCTGGAGCTGATGTAGTGAAACGAAATATCAGGCTTCTCGCTGCTGCTCAACCATTCCTCTACAAAGCGCATCGGGAAATCGACGTGGATCGTTCCATACGTCTTCTCGTCGATACCTACCGAACTGATGCCGATCGCCCAAAAGACAGCGTCGGCTTCCGCGATCTGCCCGCGCACGGCTGTGTAATCAAGATAATCGTCGTGCAACGTGATCCGTACTTTGCCGGACGATTCACCCTCCTCCATACGCGGTGTTACGCGTCGTGTAATGACATGAATCTTCCCGATGACCGGATTGGCCAGTGCTGCCTCCAGGATGCCATCGCCAGCGGTTCCGCTCGCACCGAATATCGCGATCGTGCCGTAATCGGCTGCGACACCATCGAAGGCCGAAACGCTTGTGTCGTCCGTCGCGAGCTTGAGGGCAGCCGCGATATACAACATCGCAAACACCGCGAACGGTGCGAGCAAGACGGTTCGAAGGCGCGGTAACTTCATGAGCCGGATACTATAGCGAAAATCGAAAATGGGGCCGAAAATGGGGCCGGATACATCGAAAATGGCGAAAATGGGGCCGGATACATTTTTGCATATGCAAATAATGTATCCGGCCCCATTTTCGGCCCCATTTTCGACTATGCGAAAATAAATCCGGCACCTTTTTATTGGCGGCGACATGACTCACCATGAATTACACAAAGCACACCGAATCGGCTGGCTGCGTGCGGCCGTACTCGGCGCCAATGACGGGATCGTTTCCACGGCGAGCCTCATCATTGGTGTTGCCGCTGCGAGTGCAACACAGGGAAACATCCTGCTGGCCGGCGTGGCCGGACTGGTTGCCGGCGCAATGTCCATGGCGGCAGGCGAATACGTATCGGTGAGTTCGCAGGCCGATACCGAGAAGGCCGACCTGGCGTTGGAACGGCATTCACTCGAGCACGACATCGAAGGTGAAACCGAAGAGTTGGCACTGATATATGAAGGCCGCGGACTGAATCCCGAACTCGCGCGACAGGTGGCGGAAGAGCTCATGGAACACGATGCACTCGGAGCGCACGCGCGGGATGAAATCGGCATCCTGGAAAGCAGCAGTGCCCGGCCCATTCAGGCGGCGTTGTCGTCGGCCGGCACTTTTACGATCGGCGCCGCGTTGCCGCTGCTGATCGCATGGATGATCCCGGGCGATCAGCTCATCTTGGCGGTGGCGATTTCGTCACTGCTGTTCCTCGCTGTCCTCGGCGGCCTTGCCGCCCGCACCGGCGGTGCCGCAGTCACGGTCGGCGCCATCCGCGTGACTTTCTGGGGCGCGCTGGCGATGGCGCTGACAGCGGGAGTCGGTCGGCTGTTTGGCGTCGTGGCCTGATAAACAACCGCCCTTAAGCCAGGCCCGCATCGCGCGCCTGCTATGCTTGATACCACGAACTGGCTCGGGTGGATCTGTGGATAAAGAGCTACTGGACGGATTTCTGCTCAAAGGCCTGTCGGTCGAGCCGACTACGGGGCAGGTTACCGGTGCGCACGGCTCCCGCCACATACCGTCGAAAGCAATGGAAGTGCTCTTGCTGCTCGCCAGAAATTCGCGACGGCTCGTTTCCCGCGAAGTCATCCTGCAGAAGGTGTGGGGCGACGGCCACGGCAGTGCCGATGCGTTGACGCACGCAGTCAGCGAGATTCGCCACGCACTCGACGATCACGCATCCACGCCTGAATTCATCCAGACGGTACCGACGCGCGGCTATCGCCTGCTGATCGAGCCGGTTCTGAAGACGCACGGAACTTCGATCAACGCTGTTCTGCCAGAACCTGCCGTGGACACACCACGATTCTGGCAAGCCCTCATTCGCCATGGCGTCGTGCAGGCAAGCGCCGCGTACCTTGTGGTCGGCTGGCTGCTGATCCAGGTTGCCGATGCAATAGTCAGCGACATCGGCCTGCCGGCATGGAGCGAGCAGTTCATAACCTTCACCGTAATAGGTGGATTCCCTATCGTAGTCCTGCTTGCGTGGTTCCTCGAATTCAGCGGCGGCAGGATGCTGGTCGACGACGGGCAACAAAGCGGCACTCTGGTTCAGGGGCTGGAACGGAACTACCTCGCGATCTTCGTCGCCTATTTCATCGCCGCACTCGGTGCAGGCGTTTACCAGGCGACGGTCGGCTTCGACGTACCTGATGCGGCAACCGCTACAGAGTCCGAGCCGGTTCCAGTCGCCGAAAACTCGCTCGCGGTACTTAAACTCGCGACATTCGATGACGACGAAAGAATGCGCGTGTTTTCCTACGGCCTGAGCGAAGATCTTATCGATGCGCTCGCCAGGCTGCCGGGGCTGTCGGTCTCCTCGCGTGGCGATTCCTGGTCGCTGCCGGTCAATGCAAACTCCGAGCTCATTCGTCGCCGGTTGCGCGTCGCGTACTTCCTGGAGGGCAGCATCCGCATGCTCGATGCAGACACGATGCGCGTAGTCGTGCAGCTCGTGGACTCCGCAACCGGCTTCCACATCGTATCGCGCGGATTCGATTTGCAGCTCGAAAGCTATGCAAACCTGCAGAAAGAGATCACCAGCCTGGTCGTTGCGAACCTGCGCCTGGCACTCGGTTCCGGTGGAACGGAATTCGCGGTACTGCCGGCCGAAGACACAACCATCGATACCTATCTCTTGTACCGGCGCGGACTCGAAGAGCTTTACAAGCCGCGATCCGACAGCGCGATTCGTGCCGGCATCGGTTACTTCGAAGATGCGCTGAACATCGACGGCGACTACCCTGCCGCGCATGCCGGGCTGTGTTCGGCATACACGACGCTGTTTCGCATCAGCCGCGATCCCTCCGACATCGACATGGCCGAGGACGCCTGTGCGAGAGCTTACGCGGTAGGCCCGCAACTGCCACTGGTCCTGAACGCAGTCGGCAACCTGCGGCTCGCCACCGGCAGAAACGAGCAGGCGAAGGCCATGTTCGAGGGCGCACTGGATTTCGACGAGCGCAATGCGGTCGCCATCAATGGCCTCGCCGCACTGGCCGAACGCGAACAGCGCTTCGACGATGCCGAGCGCCTCATTCGACGTGCCATCGAGCTGCAACCGGGTAACTGGCGTGCGATGAGCACGCTCGCCGGGCTTTATTTCGGCACGGGGCGCTACGCGGAGGCGGCGCAGGAGTACCGGAAAATCCTGTTCATCGATCCGGACAACTTCCAGATCGTCGGCAACCTCGGCGCGGCCAGCCTGATGGCCGGAGAATTCGCGACGGCTCGCGATGCACTGGAGCGATCGCTGCAGACCGGCTTCGACCCGCTGATCGCCTCCAACCTCGGCGTCGTGCATTACTACCTCGGTGACTTCGCGAAGTCCGTGGAGATACATCAGCAGGTGATCGAAGCCACGCCGAAATCCAGCGGCAGCCGCGTCAACCTCGGCGATGCCCTGCATTTTCTCGGCGACGATGAAGGCGCGACTGCTGCATTCACCAAGGCGATCGAACTCGCCCGCGCGGATCTCGGCGTCAACCCCGACGATCCGGAGACGCTGTTATATCTCGCATGGTCGCTGGCAATGACCGGCTCGCTCGACGAGGGTCTGCGCTACGCAAACCGCGCACTCGAGATCGACGCGGGCGATCCCTATTCCTATTACTACGTCGGCCTGATTCTCTTGCAAAAGGGGCAGCCCGATGCCGCCGTTCGTGCGCTCGAAAGCGCATTGGACAATGGCTACCAGGTAAAGATGCTGGCTGCCGAACCCTACGTGCAGCCTTTGCAGGCGGATCCGCGGTTCAAGGATCTGCTAGCCAACTATGGGTCAAAAGGAGAACAAACATGAAAACGACCACAAGCATTCTGTTACGTGCCGCAGTGATTTGCGCCGGGATTTTCGCCATGTCTGCATCTGCCAACGCACAACAATGCCCTGCGATGCCGAAGCTGAAGATCGACTTCCACACGCTGGACTTTACAGAGCCCAAACCGGTCTGCGTGCGCCGGAACGGCTTCTTTGGTATCAAGTTGAAGGCACTGGGCGATTACCAGCTTGACTACAGCAAGGTGTCCGTCGAGCAGAAGTCCGGCATCGAGCAGATCACCAAAGACGACTTGGTCGGAAACGACGTCATGCTCGTAAAAGTCGGCAACTTCACGGCGGGCGGCCCGGATCCTGGGTACAAAATCCACGTCGACGGTGTCGGAACGCTGGATCCGCGCGTGCGCATCATCCCAAGCTACATCGCGTTCGCCCCGAACCACGTGGCGGCCGAAGACTACATGCTAGAAGACTACGGCTTGAGTATCTCGGGGCTGCAGGAACTCGACCAGTACCTGCGCGAAAATTTCCAGACCAGTGTCGTCGACATGTTAAAGGCCAATCGCGACGACAGCACCGCGAGCGAATAGCGAAAAGTAGACCCGGTCCCCGGAGGAATTGGTGCCGGGTCTATTTCCAAATAAATAAACCCGGCACCATTTTGCGTCGCTACTGCGTCAGCGACGCGATATCCAGCTTGCCGAAGTT